>Ga0247833_1000935_pt1 | contig 50762 bp, 37 predicted proteins | sample LaCruzMarch2015__7_FD_187117 | JGI IMG/M metagenome (GOLD analysis project Ga0247833, IMG submission 187117) | Freshwater microbial communities from meromictic Lake La Cruz, Castile-La Mancha, Spain - LaCruzMarch2015_8m | ecosystem: Environmental > Aquatic > Freshwater > Lake | place: Spain...
CTCTACCCCTCCCCCCCCGACCCCCTCTCCCCGAAGCGGGGCGAGGGGGAGAAAACGCAGGTAGATCACGCAAATCCATTGGGATTTCGAGTCTAGCGTGTTCTGAAATGTGGTTAAAGATGAGGGCGCGAGCCCATGGACGGCACGGACGGTCGTGAGCCCATGAAAACAGGGCAACCGCCCGGTTCGTAGCCCCAACGGGGCGAAATGAATTGACGCACCTTTCGTCCCTTCGGGACTGAATGACAATTGTGGGGTCTTGGTTCCTGGTTTTTTGTTCTTGGTTGATGCGACACCTCGCCATGCGTGGTAGGTGCTCGTGATTTTTTCCAGATCAACGTCTGTTAACTCGCGGTGGACGCGATCGATGAGTGTGCCGAGTTTACGTGCATCGATGAATAGCGTTTGCTTGCGACGATCACGGAATCCGCGTTTTGAATCGGCCTTTTTGCTCTTCGTTAGGAACCAAAGGGGCTAAACGGACCGGTTCATGCCTTTTATGCGGTTAGTCCACTCAGGGGACCTTCTTCGCAATAATTTGGGTTGCCAAATGATTTAACCGGGATTCCCATCGATTCGCTGAAACTCATCAACAGACGATTGTGCGGCACACCCTTAAAGTCCATCGCGCGACCCATCTCAAATCCACATCCTCCCCCGACCAATACGAATGGAATGTTGTTGCGAGTGTGCGAATTCCCTTTGCCCAGTTCGTTGGTCCAGACAACAGTGGTGTTATCTAATAAAGAACCCTGTCCATCTGGCTCAGGAGTTTCCGCCAGTCGTTTCGCTAAATATGCGACTTGTTCGCAATACCAAGTGTTGATCTTGATCAGCTTTTCGAATGCCGTTTCATTGGTGTCCGGCTCATGCGACAGTTCGTGGTGTCCCTCATCGATGTCTAGCCATCGCATCTTCGGTTGCCCCACCGAATTCGTTATTTGGAACGTTGCGACACGAGCAAAGTCCGCAGCAAAACTGCTGACCAGCAAATCGATCTGCATTTTGGAAATCTGCGGAATGTTGTTGTTCTCTTCGTTCACATTCGCAGCCAGGGCCGGTACCGCATGCCCAACATCTTTCTGCTTGCTTTGCTGAACAAGCTCTGTCTGCAATTCCTTTTCCAACTCCCGCACCATCTGTACGTGGTCGTCAAGCATTCGACGGTCCTCCGCACTGATCAATGGCTCAATTTTCTTGAAGTCCGCTGTAAGATCATCTAGAACGCTCGCAAGCAATTCGCGATTCTTGGATTGGCCATATAGTTTGTCGAACATCTGGTATGGATTGTCGATTGGAGCGATCGGCTGATTGGGACCAGCGTACGACATTCGCGTCCAAGTGTCGGCTCGATCCGGAACCATCACCCCAAATTCCAGCGATCCAAATCGCGTTTGCGTTTCAGGATTCGATTGCAGGTTGTTTTTAATATGTTGATCGATCGAGATCCCCATCGACCAGCCTGCAGGCGTATCCGATCCTCCCTGAACATCGCCCGGAAACAATTCGATTCCGGTCAGCAAGCATCCGATCCCGCGCATGTGACCATCTCCGTCTCCTTTGATTTTATTGCAGACACCGTGAAGTGTCAGCATGCGATCCTTGTAATCTGCGAGCGGTTGCAGGATTCGCTTAAGCTCAAATTCTTTGCCCAACTGATCTGGCCAGAAGTGTTGGGGAATGACGCCGTTGGGACTGAACAAAAACACCATCCGCTTCTTCTTGGGCGTTCCGGACGAAGCCGCCCAACCAAGGCTCGGTAGGGAGTACAAAAAATGGGCTGCAGCCGCACTCACGCCGGTCTTGATCAAGAAATCTCGTCGGGATGTCAATCGATGCATATCAACTTTCCTTGGGTGGGGTGGAATTTTCGTGGGGAGTCGAAGCAATTATAGCAATTTCAACAATCAATTCGCGAATACTGAAGTTGCTTTCTCCAAATCGCTTCACAAGTTCGGTCAATACATTCGGTCCATAAGCGTCCGGTGGCTGCTTGACAAAGTGCTGGAATGCGCGACTCACAAATGCTCGGTGAGCATCCGGCGAATCGGCCAAGTAATCCGCCAACTCCTTCACGTTCTGAAAAGCAACGATTTCGTCGGAGCGGCTTCGGTAGCTTCCGTTCGGATCAATGGGTTTGTTCCTTTCGGTTTCCCGAAAACGACCGACTGCATCGAAATTCTCAAGCACAAACCCAAGTCCATTGATCTTTGTATGACAGACCTGGCAATTTTCTGGACTCGTTTGGAGTGAAACTCGTTCTCGGGTCGTTAAATCCGGGTGCAAGTCAGGGCTCAGCGGCGAAAAAGCATCGCTAGGTGGTCGCAAAGTCCTGCCCAACATATATCGGATCAAAAACACACCGCGATGAATGGGGGACGTTGAATCGTGATAAGACAGTCCACTCATCATAAAAGGATGCGTGAGTATACCGTGTCGCGAACGGTTATCTGCGACGGTCCGGGAGAGTCCCGAAGTTTGGCCGCCTTCCGTTTTCCAGGTGTCTCCGTAAAACTCCGTCATACGAGGAGTGGCGAACGACCAGTCGGCCTTAAAAAACTGGCGATAATCGCTTTCAGGACTCCAAATCACTTCGTCCAAAAACGCGTCCAATGAAGCCCGTAGATCGCCAACCAAAGCGGCGTCGAAGCCTGTAAACTTAGTTTGATCCTTGGCAATCTCTGCGAATTGAGCAATGTTTAGCCATTCCTGCATCAACTGCTGGGTTTTGGCTTGAGTGCGATAGTCTCGAACCATTCGCTTGGCAGCCTCACGTATCTGAGCGGGCGATTTGAGTTCCTCTCGGCGAACTAGCCGGACAAGCCATTCATCGCTCGGAAGCGAATCGAAAAGAACCAGTGACAATCGATCCGCAGCAAGTTGTGAATCGGATCGACCTGAATCTGCCAGAGGATACAGGAATCGCGGCGACTTAAGCGACATCAGCAGAACACGTTTGATGGCCTCCGCGTCATCGTCCGTTCGATCCACTTGCCGGTCGATGTACCACTGTTCAAGTTCTTTTTCGATTGGTCCTCGAAAGGCCGTTTCGAGGACTTCCTTCAAAAAAGCCTTGAGCTGCGCCCTGTTCTCGTTCGGTTCATCTTTGTGCTTCCTCAGGAATCGGGGAAGCAATTCGGTTGTCGCAATCTGTGAAAACTCGATGGCAGCGGACGTAGTGGAATCGTCCCATTGACGGTTGATCGCAATCCCCCGCTCAAAACCATAACTTCGATCGTCGGCGGGCAAAATGCTCTGCAATGCAAAAGTACCTGGACCTGAAACTGGCAGCAGATGACGAGTCGGAATGATTTCCTCGACTCCTCCAGGCGGGACCCAAGAAAGTGAAACGCTTGCAGGAGGGAGTTCGGTTTTTCGCTTTCGCTGAATAAAATCTATTTTGAATGGATAGAGCCGACCTGCCGTGAGCATCAGAGATTTACGAAACTCGGTCTTGTCTCCAGATTGAACATGATTGTCTATAAACAATCGGTCGGATTTCCCGAAGTCCATTTTAAAGGAGCAAGTGCTGCGAACAACAATTTCATACCAACCTGTCCGATCCACTTTGAGGCTACCTTCCCAAAGTATATAGAACGATTCTTTTTGGATACCTTCGCCGGGGCTATCTCTGCCGAAGTCAAACTGAAGAACAGGATCGATCCGTTCGATCTTCTTGTTTTCTTTTTTAAAGCGATCGCCATCAAAATAGCTCGCGCTGACCCCTCGCTTATCCGACGCATCCGCCACTCCCCCAAAATGCGAATAGAGATCCGCCAGACTTTGTCTAAGTTGATTTCCTGTTAACCTTGCAAGTCCAATGCGCGGGGGTCTGTTTCTAACTTGGGCTGCTGGGCTGTAGTACTGCTCATAAACGTAGGTCGCGACGGCCTCCGCATCTTCACCTACACATTGGTCCGGTTCACCCTCGGGCATAGTGTCGTTTATCAGCTTCGTAAGTTCGCCGAGACTTGAGTCGCCGATGAGCGGGTCGGGATACGCGCCTGCGACTCCTTCTCCCCGGCTACCATGGCAATTGGCGCAAGAAGCTTGATAAATGATCGCGCCGCGTTCCGCCAACGTTGCATTGGAAGGCTTGCTGGTCCCATCGCTTTCGGACTCTTGACTTTGACAGAGCTTGCCAACGACTAGCCAAATGGCACAGAAAAGGAAAGCAAATTGGTATCTAGAAAATGAATAGAACACAGGTTGGAATATCCGGCCGAATGGATCGGAATGAACGAATCGACTGATTTCAAGGTGGGACTTGGGGATTTCGGAAAAACGCAATCCGGAAGTGAAGGGCGAGCCCCTGATTGTACATTGTCGGCAACCGCCAGGAAACCTGGTTTGGGACTTGTTTCGATTGGCAGTTCAAGCCTGCGGTTGTAAAACCAAGCAAGCAGGAAGCCGATCGGAAAGCGGGTGAAAACAAAGATTGGATTCGCGTTCGTTTTCGAGCGGTTCCATGAGACGAACGGCAGAAGGAGAGTCTAGACAACGTATCCCAATGATTTCGTTAGCGGAAATGCGTCAGTGATTTGTTAAGTCGTCGGAAACGAGGATAGCCATTGGCTGCACATCCACGGAGACAGAGAGCAAAGTAAACCCACCACCGATGAAAACTCCGTGGATAGGTGCAACGTCCGCATAGTCTCTACCCCATGCGACGGTGATATGTTCAACGCCCGGGATCAAATTATTTGTAGGATCAAAATCGATCCAACCAATAGGCCCGCCATAAACGCTGAACCACGCATGCGATGCATCGGCTCCAACAAGCTTTTCTTTCCCTGGGGCTGGGTTCGTCAGCAAGTAACCGCTAACGTATCGTGCCGGAATGCCGAGTGATCGCAGACAACATATTGCGACATGCGCAAAATCTTGACAAACACCTTGCCGTTTTTCTAGGGCCTCTGCAGGCTCAGTAGAGACATGCGTGGCTTCCGTCGAATACTCGAATTGAACGTAGATTTTCGACATCAACATTCGAACGCACTCAACAAAACTTCGATTCTCATCCACAACGTCTTTCGCGTAGTCCGCAAAGACTTCTGCACGCTGGCAGTGACGTGAGTTGTAGATGAACTCAGTTGCTTCCCGATGGCTATGCTCTCGTTGTGCTCCGATCATTGACACAACTTCTTTCCAACTCGGCGATTGTTCCAACGCGTAGATTGGATTGCTACGTTCTACGATCGATTTTGCGGTGACGGTTAAACTCGGGTGCAGATGTTCGATACTGAAAAACTCGGATTCATTCCCAAAGCAGTCGATCCACTCGTATCTTGAGTCCGGCTTGGGTGATATCTCCACATTGGATTGGTACACCCGTTGAAAAGGCAAGTTGCGAGGACGCAAATGCATTTGATTATGGCAGAGCGAACTAGGTGAGGAGTACTCATAGTGCGTCTTGTGCGTTACCGCATATTTTCGAATCAATTCGGACATCTAGTCCTTGCCATAATGCTTGACTTTTTCCCAATACTCTTCGAAAGCATTGTCTTTATGGAAGTCTGGACTGTTATCGTGGTCGTGGCATTCATGGCATTTGTCTTGGGCTTTGTCCAATGGCAATCGCATCTCGGCCCGAAACTGATCCCTCAAGACCTTGTCCGCTTCAAGCTCTCCAAGCTCCGCAGCAGAGTGCTTTGCCCCAGGTCCATGGCAGTTCTCACAACCGTTACCGACCATGTGGGGGGTCGTTTCAAGCGAGTCAAAGCCTGTTCGATATGGCAGAATACTAAGTGGTTGCCAACCAGTCACATGGCAAGCTAGGCATTCGGGATCAAAATGCCTGGCAGTTGTCCGCTGAGGTGGCTGAACGATCGAATCGGTTGCATGCGCGTGCGGGGTTTTTTTCCAGATATCGTAAGCGGTCGTATGGCACTCTCCGCACTTCTCCGATCCGACAAATTCCCGCGAAGTCGGGTGCGAAAGTGGCCTCAAGCCCAAGCCTTGATACGAAATCGCTTTCAGCTGATCTTGATATCTTCCAAAAAGTTCCGTCATTCGAGGTGAGTCATCAAATTGTGAGCTCAAAGCAATACGCTGATAGCGAAAGGGTTGCTCCGGGTCATCAAACAAACCAAAGAGCCCAACATACATTCCTTTGATGCCGACTTGAACCATTTGCGTTTTGGTTCCTTCAATCAATTCGGGACGATAGGTGGGTTCGCCGTCTCCTCCGGAAGTTATCACCAGCGAAAATTCAGGGAAAGCTTTGGCGATTCCTCTCGCTTCTTCAAGCGTTGAGTGCGCGATGAGAATCAGGTAATCGCACTTTTCATTGGCCAGTTCGGTTGTCACTTTTTTCAGCGACGGAACAGCAGGGGTAATCACCAAACGGTCCGTAGCATTTCGGACCTTCTTTGCGTAATCGTCTCCGAGAAAGGCCGTTAAGCCTATCTTTCGGCCGTTCACTTGAAAAGTCTTGTATTTCACGTCATAGGGTGGCTCAACACTGACATTAGCAGAGACGAAAAGTCCACTCTTATCGCCACCGTCATCGAGCATTGGGAGCAATAGTGAGTCGATTCCTAGCAACAGATCATCCACGCCGAATGTAGTTGCCTGGTACTCCATCATTTTCATCGCGGTAGCAGTCCATTCGTACTTGATTTCCGACTGGCGTCCCTTTCGATTTTCCTTAACTTGGTTGCCACCATCGATTGGTACGACGTTCCAGCCGCGTTTCCGGACGGATGTCAGCAAACTATCTCGCCTGCTTAAACCACCTTTTTGATTCTCTAGACCGGTACATCCGCAAGGCTCGATGTAGCCACTTTGTTTGCCGGTAATGAAGAATACAGCCCAAGGATCTTTCCAATCCGTTGCGATCTTTTGCTTCTTTTCGTCATCGGTGGCAAAGGTGAGTGGATTTCCTGTTGCGGAATCGTCTGATTTCGGGGAGAGAATCGCCTTCCCCGCATCCGTAAGTTTGCCTACTTTCGGGGTTGTCGTGGACTGTTGCGCAGGATTGGCGGCTCCGTTATCGGATGGAACTTCCTGAAATCGAATTTTCACTTTGCTCGATTGCGTGGGTTTGGCTGTGGTGGTTTCAGGTGGCTCCCCACGCAAATTTGGGATAGCTAAGGAGACCCCACACGCAATCGAGAAGGCTAGCAATGCATTTGATGTACGTTTCCTTGACTTGTTTCGCTGATAAGCCACCGATCGAGCCTCCAATGTTGCACGCGAGCGATTTTTCTAGTCCGTTATTCTGAACTTGATGAACATCGGAAACTCGGGCGCGCTTTCAATATTGGTTTCCAAAACAATCTTGGCAAAATCCTTACCGTACGCGCCTGCCATTTCGCATGCTGGACTTCCAGGCGGAACCTCTAAGGTTACGGGGAAAATTCTTTGGGAGGCTGAAACGGTCGGCTCGCCAATCTTGACCTTAAGAACATCCGCAGCTGCATTTGGAGTAATTTTCCCCAATTTAACCACCGGAACAACATCGCCTTCGTTCTTCACTTTTAACAAGAAACTCTTCTTCAGACCGACATTTGAACTCGCCGAACCCAGACTGAGGGTGTTCTTTTCTTCGTTGTAATCGTTGCCGCCAACAACCGTCACCACGGTTACGGAACGCCCTCGCACGGGGAAATTAAACTGTTCTGTTTCTCCACTGGATTCGCCCGAATAAGTTAAGGCAACATTTCCGGAAAATCGTCCCGATGGAACACCGCGACTAAGCGTGACCGTAAAATCCATGACGTGGCGAGCGTCCGCAAACTCCGCAACCTCACCTGGTTTCAGGGCTCGCGCTTCGCCAAGCTGAACTTGAACATTCTTTCTCAGAGAAGCGTCTGACCAATTCCCGGAATTCACTTTGATGGGAGTTTCCTCAAAACTGTAAAGCTTTCCTGAGAAACGGTGCTCCTCGTTCGCCAAGAAATCCCCGAAATCGTGATCGGGAGGATCAAAGACGAACGAAGTTCCAATTTTCCCGTGGATGCTCAGCTTTATCTCCTCTTGGCCTATTACATCCGAGGCAATGGTGGCCGTTTGCGAAAACTCGGTAACGCCCTTTTCTGCGTGCCACTCCAAGTCGACGTCGGTTTGTTGCCCTGGTTCAAGCTTTGCTTCCTTGAATTTCCCGACCGTACATTTGCATGTACTGGATTTGAACTCAAGTTGAACAGGACTGCCGCCAACGTTTTTAAACACAAACTTGTGCGACCGGGTCGATCCTTGTTTCATCGTCCCAAAATCGAAAGAATCGCCACCGACGACTTCGATTCGCCCTTGCTCGGCTTTCGGAACGGGCACCACCGCTAGGCTCGCCTCCATATCCGCCTTCAAACCCAACGTGTTGACAACCTTGGAGGTTCTTTGATCGACGGTGTACTTCGCTATTCCGAAGCCAGCGGCGATACAAACGAGAGTTAGCATTAAAATTCGCATAACAATTCAACTTCAACAAATTAGACAACGGACCGCCTACCACAACGCCTACATGGTACCAAACAACCACAAATAAGCTAGGTATTCACGGTTCTACCCTATCATTCGCGTTCGTACGCAGCCACCGCATAACAGGTTCGCCTCTCGCCATCCCAACTTCCATATTTTTACGTGCTGACAGCTCCAGCGGTGCGAGACTCCGCTCTAATTGTGGCGGAAAAAATACGAGGCTGGCGCTCAACCTCCGATCGGCATGAGTCGTCGCACGGTCGATTTCATCCACTCGGGCCAAAAAGTCCTGGCAAGTTTGACTGTCATTGCACCACTTCGAACTAACTGCCGCTTGAAGCTGGGTTGAAATGGCACTTGGGTATAGCGTCGCAGCACGTCGAAAATGCTTGTTTGCGAGCTCTTTTCGCGATGCGAACGATAAATCTAGCTCGGCTAGCATCGAATTCCACCGACCACATTCCGTCGCGGAAATCCAGTTGTTTGGGTCCCGTCGCAGGTATTCCTGCGCGGACTCGTCGAACGCTCGAATCCAACGGTTTTTTTCCGTGGTCGACAAATTGCGCCGCCCCAAAACATGAACGCATTCATTCGCAAACATGCGGGGCAATTCGGGGTCCCAGACATCTGCGGCCTCCAATTCACGCCATTCCTCAATGGAATGCACCTGTCTTGAAGCGTCGGTAAAGGTTGCCAGCTTTTCTGATTTTCGCAGAATCGGCAGGCACATCGTTCTTGTAAACTCAACGACCGCCAACAAAAGCAGCAACAGAATGATTGCTCGAAACAACTGTGCTCTCGATCGAAGACCTCGCTTGGGCGCGGAACCCATCATGCTCGCGCGGCTGCTCCCTATTCCGATACCGGCAAGAACACAGACACTGTTCATGGTACCTGGCAACATCCAGCCACCCGATGCACACAAATGCACGAGCATCACAAACGCAGCAACCATACAAGCAATGCGGATGCTGCTATCCCCAACCTTCCACTCAAACCTCTCAAGGCAAAAGTACGTTGTTGTTCCAAGTCCGACGAAGGTCAGAACCGAATAAAATAATTCGTCGTCACTGGTGAAGAAGTGGTAAGCCAAGGCACCCATAAATGCACACATGACTCCCAATGAAATCGACACGCTTTCGCATTTGTCGCTTGCCGAACATCCAGTCTCTGAACCACACGTTGCCCCGGCGTTGGCTCGACGGAACAACGTCCAAATCAGCATCCCCAAGATGAGGCTCAAGACAATAAGCAGGGGCACACCGCCTGCACATGCCGTTTCCAAAAGGAAATTGTGCGGGTCTGCCGGTGACTCGGATGCTGTGATGAGTTTGACTCGGTTGTAGTTGGCCTGAAAGCTGCCCACGCCGAATCCTGAAAATGGCGAATCCATGATGAGCGACATCGCCCCTCGCCAATAGTCAAATCGATAGGATAGCGACTTGCCCGCTTCCGCAATGAGCAATGGATCTCGAATCACCAACACAATGCTTCCAACTCCAATCATCAACGCCACGCCTCCCGCAACGAGTCGGTGCCGTTGAACCCATCGAGAGCACTCGTTACGAAAGACCCGATGGGCGACGCAAAGTGCGATAAAACCCATCGCAGTTGCAAGCCATGCGGTGCGACTCTTTGTCAGGAATAGAGTGACACAAAGACTGATGCCAAGAACAACGCCCAACGTCGGTAGAACCCAGTCCTTCCACCGCTTGGTCTGACTCTCTGGGTTGATGACGTCTGCCCTTGCAAATGCTATGCGATTCCAAAGCAAAGCGGTCAGCAAGACCAACCATGCGGCCAAAAAACCTGCAAGAGAATTGGTCAGAATGAATGGTCCTGTCGGCTCTAAACTTGCAAGCCGATTCATGTACAAAATAGCATTCGACGAGTCGGCAGAATATCCAAGTTTCGCCAACATCGCATTCGGATCCGCAGCAAACGAATGGCGAAGGTTCGGCATCGTGACAAAGTACTGGAATAATGCAAATCCAATCGTCCCAGCCACGCATGCTAGCATCAGGGATATGAGCGACGAAACAACCTTGGGAGAGCTGCTAAGCTTTGCAATGGACAACAAAAGGACCAATTGTGCCGTCCATTGCCAAAATCCATTGGTAGCAAACCTCGCATTCCCAATACCCGACTGTCTCGTTGTGCAGATCCACAGCCAGCCGCAAAAAAGTAAGCAAAGGCCTGCAATCCAATATCCGAATAGTTCGACGGGCTTGGAATCGGAAGCTCTGGATCCAAAACCACACGCGGACAACACATCATCCATCGCTAAGAAAAAGCTGATTCCAAAAGTCATCACAATCAAGATCACGCTGTCCCCATTGGTAATGCTCACTGTCGAATCGCATGGATAGAGTTGTGATATCACTAGGCATATCGCGAGCAACACACAAGCCAAACGTCGTGGAAGGTCGTACAACCAAGTGACTCTCGGTGCGTCCGTTGTTTTCAATGCTTGACTCAATTTTTTTCTAAAGCGATTTCGTTCCGTTACTTCCAGTTAGGCTCTCAAGGACACCGACGAGAGCCAGCATGCAAAGGACAATTGCCACGACAATGGCAGCTCCCCAAATATCGGTTCGCGGCAAAAGCAATGCACCGAGCGAACAGGTGATCGTCGCCAAATAGATCGTGACAACCGCTTGCTTCTTCGTCATCCCTAGGTCGACGAGGCGGTGCGAAAAATGCCGCTTATCCGCTTGAAACGGACTGCGTCCTTCTCGAACTCGAATCCAGATGACGCTAACCATATCATAGAGCGGGATCGCCAAAACGCACAAAGGAGCAAGCACCGCGTGAGGCGTCAATCCTTTGGCACCGGCATAGGTTGAGAGAAGCGAACCAATTGCGATCCAATAGCCGACAAAGTAGCTGCCTGCATCTCCCATAAAGATGGTTGCGGGGGGCCAATTGTGTTTCAGGAATCCCAGCAGCGAACCAAGCAATACCAAAAGCATCGCAGCAACAAAAAGTTGAGGTTGGCCCTGTACTGGATCTGGATTGACGATTAGCATCATCGCGAACATTCCACAAATGATGGCCGCGACGCCACCGCTGAGCGCATCCATATTGTCAAGCATATTAAACGAATTGATCAGCATGACAATCCAAATAACACTTAGGATCCCCGTCAACCATGGGATGCCAATGAATGCGGTGAGTTGCAAGTTTTGCAAGTAAACAACGAACCCTGCAACAAGAAACTCGACCGCAAGCCTCGCTCGCCAATCGAGAGAAAATCGATCGTCAAGCAAACCGAGGATGGCCAAAATGGTTCCGCCACCAAGCAGCAGCCAAATTTGTCCAGCCCTCGACATCAAGCCTGGTAGATGCGGCTGCAATCGAGTCGGTACAAGTTCGCGAGCAAGTTGTTCGTTGGTCCTCAAGAGATAAAGAACGATCGTTCCGATTAAAAAGGTCCCTACAACTCCAAGCCAAATACCAAGTCCACCTCCTAAAGGAATCGGGACCTTATGCACCTTTCTGGCATTGGGCTCATCCAAAAGCCCCAGGGTTACCGCGAACCTTTTCACCAGACCGACTGCGAACACGGAGATTAGAAATGCAGGGAAGACTGTCGCTAGAACCAGTCCTAACATTGGTATGGCAACGCTCTGCATCGTATCGCTATTCATCATGATTCAGCGAACTGTTTGACCAGTCGGTTCCGGGCTTCGTGAAAGAAGACTCGAAAGTCTTCGCGCTGGTAGTCGGGATATGTCCATGGCATCGGCAACCATTGTTGATTTCTAAAGGCCAGTGTCACTTCCGCGTAAATCCCGTCTCGCAAGTAAATACGATGTTCACGATTTTTTGTGGACGCCAACACGAGTTTGGTCATCGACAAATAGCCCGGGTCCACGTTGAGTGGACGTTCTTCTTCGCACTTGAACTGCGTTGCGTATTGCGATTCAAATTCATTGGACATGAGCTTGTGTTTGGCGAGCTCTGCAGGGTCGTACCATGGTTCTAGCAGCGCAAACTGCTTATTCAGACCCAGGCCCATGGTTGATCTATAATATTGGGACTCGGCGAATGCAAACTTGGGGCTAAGTGCTGCAATGGAACCGAAGCTTTCTTGAACCTGTTTCCAAAGCCATTGAAGCGCAGCATCGTGTCGACTAAAGGCCGCGACAATTTGAAAACAAGGCGGAAAATTCTTGGTGCCCCCCATTCCGATCCTACTTCTTTGGATTCCTGGGGCCATTTCCTGGAGTTGACTTTGCGTCACTCGCGGGTCCCAGCACTATCTGAAAAAGACCGGTCGGCAATTTTGGACTATTTGGATCTTTTGCATCTACGGCTTGGTTCTCCAACGCGGTCGTGACCGATTTTCGTTGTTTCGCTGGAACGCTGTTGTAGACACCGTCCTTGCTGTTTAGCTCTTCGTTGGCTTGAAAGTAGAGCTGAGTTTCGAGAATCTCGCGGCGGGGGGCGACGACTCGAAAATGAATATGCGGTGTTCGTCCAGGATACTTTCCTGGCAGTATCGTTTTGAACGAAAACAGTCCGTCAACACCTGTCTCCATTCGGCCCCAATACTGAAAATTTGGATCAAGCGGACTCGCGCCATTGTCGTTTGGATGGCTGTATCTCCCGGAATTACAGGCCTGCCAAATTTCGACGAAAACTCGATCCAAGGACTTGCCAGAGAAATCGACAACCGTTCCGCGGATCGCAACGACCTCACCTTCCGCCAAAGGCGACGCGTCGTTTTTGCGTGTTAAATCTACGTCGAAAAAGGATTGTTTCTCTATTTCTGGGATCGGATAAAACGGACCGCGGGTTTGGGATGGCGTCCGCAAAAGATCGTCGGCACCCCATGTTCGAGACGCCCATGCAGAGCCAAAAACCAAAGCAGCCATTTTGAAAGTAAAGTTTCTTCGGTCCATAATTAGAATTCCTTAACTGCGGGAGGGGAACGATTATTCCTATTGTAACTGGTTTTCTGGACTCGCGCTTCCGGATACGGAGCGGACTCGACCGAAATTGCAATTCTGTTGCCAAAGAAGCATTGGTTTTGGAAAATTGAACACATACTAAGTAGCAAAGGGTGTATCCTCGGACGAATTGGAGTTTAGGAATCGAATGTTGCGGCCACAACCTCATAAATTACGCCTTAGAGACTTCGCCATGGAGGTTGGAGCGAGTCCAGCGCATGCCACTGGCAAGAAGATAAGTCTGCGACTCTCTCACGGCGAGAAATCGAGCGGCTTAAGACCAGGAAAGGCCCCTCCGTTCCAGTGGAGCCAAGTTATTCCGACCCACCGTCGTGAACAGGCCGTCGAAGGCATGCTACTGGGAGGCGCCGTAGCGGACGCCATCTCTCTGTCTCGTGATGGCCTTCACCCTCGCATCAGCCTGAAGTTGTTTGGACGAACTCCCATTCACTTTCAGTTTCAGCCCGGGATGGGTGTTACATCCCAACGAACTCATCTGATGCTCATGACGATTCAAGCCATACTAGAATCGAAGACCGACAAAGAACTCTTCGCAAATTCACTTAGAAATCGAATTGCTTGGTATCAACGCGCCTTTCCATGGAGACATGCGAAACAGCACATCGCAAAGGTCTACCAGCGGCTATTTCGAAAAGTAGGCGATGATTCAATGAAAACAGGATTCGCAGATGATCCCTTAATAAGGTCAGTCGTCCTCGCAGTGATGCTGCAGGGAAACATGAATTCGTCTTCACGCTGGTTTCAAAAGTGTATTGAAGTTTCTCATCCGGACAAACTTGCATTGCACGCGGGTATCTTGGTCGGTTATGCCGCTCAAATTGCCCAAATTGTTGATCCAGTCAACTTTGATCCACTCCAAGCGATCGATAGATTGAAAGCGTCGACCGACGAACCAACATTGAGTTACATGTTGAATGAGATGCGAGAGTTTCTTTCGGAAAATCGATCCGTTGCATACGTAGCGAGGCAATTTGGATGGGCAAATGGCATTCCCACGGAACTCTTTGCAACTGCCGTAATGGGTATCTACGCTTGGCTCAGGCATCCAAAAAACTATCGCAATTGCATAGAGAGATCCGCTTTGCTCGGTGGAGCATGCGGAGATGTTGCGGTCTTGGCGGGCTCGCTGTCGGGAATTCATCTTGGCAAAAATACGATACCTAAATCCTGGCTTCAGAGACTTACTATGTTCCCGTACAGCAAACATTGGCAAGAATTGGCCATCGAACGTGTAAAGGACTGGCCGCACGGTGTCGAAGATATTCAAAGCGCTTCCGGGGTCCCCTCTTTGTTCCTCGGGCAAATCGTCCGAAATCTGTCTGGCACCGTTTTCAGAACGATTCATGCAATGATTCGATTACCCATGCAACTGATCCAATTCAGCATTCGAAATCGCTCTTAAAACTTAGGTTCGCCTTCTCGCGTTTGGCTGCGATTCGGTATCGCTCCGACCTGATGCAACATGCCTGAGCACCTCGCGGAAGGAATGCGTAACACTCGTTGGCTGATTCGATTCGCAGAGTCCGGCAAGCCGATGAACTTCGTCCGCATCCGTTATCTCGCCGAGAGTTTGAGTCTGACCCGGTTGATGACTAACGAGCAGCATCTTGTTCCCGAACCGAACGACATATACTTGCTGACGGGGAGCCATAACCGTGCTCCCCAGAACTTGGAGGACCCCCGTTGGCAACTTCGCAAATGTGTTCGGCTGCGACTTGCGAAAGAGCCATGCAATAAAAAGAAAAAGACTGATCACAATGGCCAGCGAAAAAAACATGGACAGGGCAGCGGCCCAAGTGCTTGCGGGTTTATCCACGCTGCTGCCCGCTTCTTTGTTTCGCAACTTGAGCTCTAGAGGTGTTCTCGCCTTTGGATTTTCTACCTTCGCGGACGACGATTCGGATGACCATCTGGCTTGCTGCACGCCGGACTGAGACAAGCTACTTGCTCCAGCGTTACTTGCTCCAGCGTTACTTGCTCCAGCGTTACTTGATCTAGGTGTCGATCGATCCTGTTGCAACGGGCTAGGAGTTGTGGCTTGTTGCAAGCTATAACCGGGCTGATGCACTAACGCGGGATCATTTGGAGACCTTGGAGGCGTTTGTAGCCCGGGCTGGTATTGGGCACAGGCTGAACTGGCGCAGCATGCAAACAGAACAATCGCGATGAGTGTCGTCGTGGATTCTGCGAGCGATTTGCAGAGACCTGGCAATGGAGCGTTAGTGGATCGCATCGCTGCCTACCAATTCAGCCACGCGAACACAGAAGTTGTCGTTTAAAACAAGGACTTCACCACGTGCAACGAGTCTACCGTTGACGTACACATCGACCGGGTCGCCCGCAAGCTTGTCGAGCGTTACGACGGAGCCTTTGCGGAGTTGGAGTATTTCGTCGAGATGCATGCGAGTTCGGCCCAACTCGATTTTTAGGTCGAGAGTCACACCTCGAAGCAAATCCATGGATACTTTCTCGGGTGGGCCATCCGTGCCGATCAGTTCGTCGAGCTGGTACTTTTTGATTTTGGGACCTTGAAGAGAATCTTCAACTTCTTGCAACGCAGCTTCGGCTCGATGAAGCAGTGATTCGGAATCGACGTGGCTGCGCGACAGTGTTGTTCCGGACGCAGTTGCTTCGGGGGTTGCAGTTGCTTCGGGGGTTATCGATGGATCCGACATGAAAACGTCCGTGTTTGTTGATGGCTTTTAGTCTTCAAGTACTTGGTAGTCTGCGAAATCCAACCCGCAGTAGGTTCGCGTCGCCGTGCAACACGGTACTTGTCGCCAAAACCCGTCTTTGGATCAAGCCCAATAACTGGCGAAATCGCCCGACTTTCTCGGGTTGAGAGATAGCATTGGGATTGCATCTGTGTTCATATGACTCTTGTCGAACGGCACAGGACTAGATACCACTGCGGCTGCGTTGACAAATGGGTCCAAAGGGGGGCTCCATGATGCTTATTGTGTTTTTGGTTCCGCTGGGCCTGTTTTTGATCCTGGCTGCATTCATCGTCGTCGTTTACGGACGGCTCTGGCTTGAGGCGTTCACCTGCGGAGCGGATGTGCGCATGGTGGATCTAATTGGTATGTCGCTGCGAGGTGTCAGCCCCAGGATGATCGTCACCGCCAAGATAATGGGTAAGCAGGCTGGCTTAAGCATTGATCGCGAGTCGGGCATGAGTACGCACTGTCTTGAGGCACATTTTTTAGCTCGCGGAGATGTGATGAAGGTCGTGCGTGCCTCGATTGCAGCCAGGCACGCTCGTTTGCCGCTGAGCTTAGACCTTGCAATGGCAATTGATCTCGCAGGTCGCGACATCACGGATTCCATTCGAACGAGTGTCTCTCCCAAGATTATCCAATGCCCTGAGCAAACCGAATCAGGCCAACAGAGCATAAGCGGTGTTTCCAAAGATGGAATCGAACTCTTCGTAAGAGCTCGGGTCACGGTCAGAACGAACTTGAATCAATTGATTGGCGGAGCAACGGAACAAACGATCATCGCTCGCGTTGGCCAAGGAATCATCAGTGCCATTGGATCGACAGATTCCTTTCGAACCATACTTCAAACACCTAGTCTTATTTCCCAAAACGTGCTTGCTCGCGGACTTGATGCCAATTCATCTTATGAAATAGTATCGACAGACATCGTTCACGTGAGTGTCGGAAACAATATTGGTGCAGCCCTTTCCATTGCACAAGCAGAAGCGGACATGAGAACATCGAAAGCATCCGCCGAATCAAGACTGTCGATGGCCCTGGCCCGCGCCCAAGAGATGGTGGCCTTGATTGCGGAACGTCGCGCTGAACTCGTTCTCGCCGAAGCAGGCGTACCGATTGCCATTGCCGCCGCGTTCGCTCTTGGGAATCTGCATGAGGCTCCCAATTCAACGCACTCCCAGATTTTCCCGAAAATTTGGCACAGCCTATCGGAAGGAGCTTAACCGGCCTTCGCCATAGTTTGATACAGCCAACAAAGGTAGCAGGCACGCTCCGCCGTGCCGTTCGCAGTCAAGCTTTTTCCAGAATTCTAGGTGGACGGCACATGGAATGTGCCTACTACTTTGACTTACCTTACTGATAACTCAGACGATGTTGCCGTCGCGGCCATCAATGTGTTTTTCAGAAGCATCGCAATGGTTAGCGGTCCTATGCCGCCGGGCACAGGTGTTATCGCGCTCGCAATCTTGGATACGCTTTCAAAATCCACATCGCCTACGATTCGGTCCCCTAGTTGATTGATACCAACGTCAATCACCACCGCTCCAGGACGAACCATGTCCGCCTTGATAAAGTGCGCTTTGCCGATCGCCACCACCAAGATGTCAGCTCGCCGCGTGATCTCGGCAAGATTTTGCGACTGGCTGTGACAGCACGTCACTGTCGCATTTGCGTTGGATGGACCAAGCGGACCCGATCGCTGCAAGAACATAGAAACCAAAGGCTTTCCGACGATGTCACTCCTGCCAACTACGACCACCTCCTTGCCAGCCGTTTCGATTTGGCACCTGCCGAGTAGTTGCATAACTCCATGCGGAGTGCAAGGCAGGAAACGCGGGCGGCCTTGAGAGATGAGCCCAACGTTTTCGGGCGCGAACGCATCTACATCTTTAGCAGGCAAAACTGCGTCGAGAACTTGCCGTTCGTTGATTTGAGGCGGCAACGGCAACTGGACAAGGATTCCATGGATCCTTGAGTCCTGGTTCAATTGCTCGATCAAGGCCAAGAGTTCGTTGGTTGTGGTGCTTGAGGGCAATCGGAAGAGTTGGCTTTGAATACCCGCTTTTTCGCAAGCAATTTCTTTGTTTCGGACGTAAACCTGACTTGCGGGATCCTCCCCGACCAAGACAGCCGCCAAGCAAGGCAACACGCCCGTTTTTTTAACGAGCAACGCCACCTCGATAGCGATTTCTTGGCGAATGTTGAGTGCAATGGCTTTGCCATCCAGAATGCGAGCGTTCATAAGAATTGTTACTAAAGAGGATACAGTGGCGGTTCGCCAAGAGGTGTGTAGCTGTTTCGGGATATCGGCAGAATTGTCATTTGTTATATTGTTTACGCAAGTGGTTCGCCGAGCCCAATTGGCATTGCCACCCTGATGTTGTGTCCACCGAAAATTCAAGATAGAAATCTGCTCTCCCTATGGCCGACAACGAAAATACTGTTGAAGAAAAGCTGAGTCCCGTTGAAGGAATGAAGATTGCCAGCCGTTACCTTCGCGGAACTATTGGCGAAGAGCTTGCGGCACCGACCGACCATTTCGGCAAAGAAGACATTCAACTTCTCAAGTTTCACGGTACCTACCAACAAGACGATCGCGAAGCCCGAGGGGCCGCAACGGAAAGTGGCAAGTCGGAGAAAGCATATAGTTTTATGGTTCGCAGCCGAATTCCGGCTGGAATTATGACCAGCGACCAATTGTTGGCGCATCTTGATTTATGCGATGAGATCGGCAACACAACACTTAAGGTGACAACGCGCCAAGGCTTGCAACTGCACGGAATTTTGAAAACCAATCTTCGGCAGTGCATCAAACGGATCAATGACGTCCACCTGAGCACATTGTCCGCTTGCGGGGACGTGAATCGAAATGTGATGGCTTGCCCAGCTCCCTATCGCGACAATGTGCGACCGGTATTGCAAAAACTTGCATACGATTTAGCGATGCATCTTGCTCCAAGCACCAAGGCATACTACGAGCTATGGCTCAAGGATCCAGATTCGGGCGAGGAGACACTCGAAGGGGGCAGCGACGAAGTTTACGAGCCGATCTATGGCAAGACTTATTTGCCGCGAAAGTTTAAGACAGGCATCGCTTTGCCAGACGATAATTGCATTGATGTTTACACCAACTGCTTGGGTTTCATCGCTGTTATCCGAGATGGCAATGTGATCGGATACAATGTTATCGTCGGTGGTGGACTGGGGGTCACTCCGAGTGCCAAGAAAACGTTTCCTCGACTTGCGGACCGAATGGCGTTCGTTACCTGCGAGCAAGCCATCGGAGTTGCAGAAGCGGTTGTCAAGGTTCAACGCGACTTCGGAAATCGAGGCGATCGAAAACGCGCTCGTCTTAAGTACTTGATTCACGACGAAGGCATAGCGTGGTTTCGAGCCAAGGTCGAGGAGTACTTCGGTTCGAAACTGGCGGATTGCACTCACGATGATGTGCGAGAACACAACGACCATATGGGTTGGGACGAACAAGGAGATGGCCGATGGTTCTATGGTTTCAATGTCGAAAACGGTCGCCTGTACGACGACGAAGATCGATCCTGGAAGGCCGCACTTCGAGACATCTGCCAAGAACTTCGCCCAGAAATTCGACTGACGGCACACCAAAGCATTTTGTTTTGCAATATCGAAGAGAAGGACAAAGCCAAGCTTGAGGGACTCATCAAAAAACGCGGGCTCCCGTTGACCGAAGAGATTTCCAACGTTCGCCGGTGGTCGATTGCATGCGTCGCGATGCCAACATGCGGATTGGCGATCACGGAAAGCGAACGAGCACTACCTGGCCTGATCGATGACATGGAGAAAGTCTTAGCGGACATGGGACTCGAAAAAGAGTTGTTCACGGTCCGAATGACAGGTTGTCCAAATGGTTGCGCTAGACCTTACAACGCGGACATCGGCTTGGTTGGTAAAGCCAAAGGCAAGTACACGGTCTTTGTTGGAGGGACACGTTTAGGCACGCGACTCGCTTTCATTTACAAAGATCTTGTTCCGTTCGAAGGTATCGTGTCTGTGCTCAAGCCGCTGTTTGCCGCCTTCAAGACCAATCGAACAGGCAATGAATCCTTCGGCGATTTTTGCACAAGAGCAGGCAATACGCAATTGTTGACATGGTATGACGAGGCGAATGCCGTATCGTAAACATGCACTTCGTTTGTTGTCCCAAGAAGTCACCCAATGTCTAAAACATTTCAAGGAAGAAGTGATCGATCGTCATCGTTTTTGGGCAGGTGCCATCGGATTTAGCTACGGTGCAGTGGTATAGGCGGTGATGTACTTTCGCCATTCCGATCAATGGAACGAAACAACCTGGATCTATTTTCTCGTGCAAGAACAGCTTTACTACGGACAAAGGGATTGGCTCTTGAGCATCGGGCTTGAGGTCATTCAGTAATCCTGCGCGCTCGAAAGCATGCACGACTTCATCGTCGCTTGGCGGTTCCATGGCAAACTTTCCAGTTACCAAAGGACCCATAATGCTAAACAGGCCATCTTTAATCTTTAACGGAGCATTCCTCTTGTCCGAAACGTGCATTAGGTTCGCCGGTGTCAACTTGCGAATGGATTGCAATTCGAGAGGACGAGCAAGTGCCGACGTTTCCGGATGAACCAACAGGATGGAATGGTGACTCATCCCATTCAAATCATAAGCTGGACCGAGCAACACAAGTGTCGACCCAAATGGAACATGCTCGTTGAAATAAAACGATTTCAATTCCACGGTCGGAATGCGCAAAGGGTTCTGCTGAAATGTCGAATCCGCTACACTCAGTACGCGTGACCAATGAACTTCGCCGTGGAGTTGGACTGAAACTCGGTCGGAATCCTCGATGGATTGGATGCGAATGCCGCAGCCCTCCGGTACGTTTGTTCGAATGGGTTCGACCCCATGCCCCAACTTTGGATCTTGTGGTCCAACGACAAACGGCTTCTGCAAATGACGGAGGAGCGTAACGGTCTCGCCGTTGAACGCAGATTGAGCTGGAGTACCGAATAGCAGAGCTCTGAAGTTTTGTTGTAAGTGCTGTGTGAGTGCATTTGTCCGTTCATCATCCAAGATGGCGGCTTTGATCGAAGGAGTCCTTTTCAAATTTATTGGGGTTTCCAAGAATGGTTTCAGAGACTGTTCTAGCCATCGGAAGTCTTCCGACATCACAGTAGCGGATTGCTTCGCGACGAACCAATCTAACCCAAGTGACACGACGTCCGAGGCTGGCAATTCAATGAAATCGACTTGCAGCCGATATTGTCCGAATCCAAACTTCCGGAACCGCTCGATGTTCTTCTCGATTCGCTCTTGTGCGCCGACGTTTTCTGCAACAATGCTGAGCGTTGAATCGGTCACTTTTGTCGTCCGATTGCTTTCGCATCCTATGCACGCTAGGAGCATCTCGCTCGCTTCGTTCTCTGCCAGCCCCAAAAGCAAAAGCTCATCGAGAATATCTCCAACAGGATACGTCCGTTCCCGAGACTCCACCTTGGGTGGTTCGTCTTGAGGCGGTTCGTCTTGGTTGCGAGTAGTTCGAGGATCTGCGTGCGGAGGTTCGATTGCAAACAATGGTTCTCGAGTTGATAACCAAAGGCCAGCGATCAACCAACTAAGAAACAATCCGCGACTAAAGAATTGCATGATTTCTCCATCCATGAAACATGAGGCGAGCTTTTTGGTTTCAGCTTCGAGCGCTGCGTTTCATCACGACCAAGGCGTCACCATTCATAAGTATAGTGGATGGGATTGGATTCACGTCGATACGCCCTTCTTTTCTTTGGATCGCGATGGTCAGCATACGTCCCGACAACTCCTTTTCAACATCACCCACACTGCGTTGCAACCACGGCGAATCCGAGCCGATATGGATTTCTTCCATATCTAGCCCAAGTTCATTCAGATGGTTCTCGAATTCCACCTTGGACTTGGTTTCATTTCCTAGAAGTTCGCGAGCGTTGGGGTGAAGTATCAAGTGGGCGATGCGATCCGCACCGATATGAGCGGGGAGCACGACCCGGTTTGCTCCGGCTTGCATCAGCTTGCGTTGTGTCGATGGGACTTCGCCTCGAGCAATGATTTGAATGCCCGGATTCATGTTTCTTGCGCTCAGGGTGATGAAAACATTGGCCGCGTCGTTTGGCAATACGGTCGCAAGGACTCGCGCTCGTGCGATACCAGCGGTTCGCAACACGGATTCGTCCGTTGCATCCCCTTGCATGGTTAACCAACCCAATTCACGAGCTTCGGCCACGCGATCCGCACCTTGATCCAGGATGACAAAGCTGAGGCCGCCTCGCTGAAGCTGAAGTCCGGTCATGCGCCCGATTCGGCCAAAACCGCAGATGATCACGTGCCCACTCAGCTTCTCGATTTCGTTTTCCATGCGTCTACCTCCCAACACTCTTTGAATTTGTGCTTCCGTAAGCAATTGGACAAGTGTACCCGTAACAAAAATAATGCCGGTGCAGCCTAAGACTATCAACGCAATTGTCCATGCCCGTAACCAAGGGCTTGAAATGGGAACCACTTCTTCGTAACCAACGCTGAAGGCGGTAATGATGACCATGTAAATCGAGTCGCTCCACGACCATCCAGCAACTCGGTAGCCGACCGTGAAGACAATCACCACCAAACCGATGAAGGCACCAGCAAAAATAAGATTGGCTGTTGGGCGACTCAACTGTTTTGGCATCAAATCAATCCACAGCGTTGGCCAAGCTCATTTCGTATCCGATTGGTAGATCAGTGTGTTGGAGAAGGTGGATTCAGCCAATGGTTATTTGGGTTTTCACCGCGAACCACGACCCCTTTTTTGTGCCAATCGAACCACGTGGTCACATCCGCAGCTGCATAGCGAATGGTCAATCCACAACGACGCCTATCCGACTCATTCGCCTCGGAACCATGAAGCAATAGATCCGAGTGCATGGAGAACTGTCCCGCCTGCAGCGCCACGTCGACTTCCGCGTCCCCATAGGAATGCGGATTCTTGACCGCCAAATCAAGCACCGTATCGACTTCATGCGTCACGTCGTAGTCGATCAAACCATGCAAATGCGATCGTGGAATAAACTTCATGTTCGCATTTGCCGGGTCGGCATTATCGATGGCAAGCCATACCGTCACGGTCTTGGTTGGACTTAGCGGCCAATACGTACTGTCTTGGTGCCAGGGGACACGTTTACCGTCGCGTGGCATCTTGCAGAAAAAGTGCGAACCCCAGCAAACGATGTTGTCGCCAAGCAAGCCAGCCACCGCATCGAGGATTCTTGGATGGCGAACCAATTGATAGATGCGAGCGAATCGCAGGTGGGCGGTGTTGATGGAGTAACTTGTTCTGCCAAGCTCAATGAAGGCTGCGAGCACACCATCGAAAAACGCTCTCACCTCGCGGATCTCGTCCGGATCGAGCCCATCGAACGGCATTAAGTATCCCGTCTCATTGTACCGAGTGACTTGCGACAGACTGAGTGCCGAATGTGGGTTATGCAACGAAGGCACAAAGCCAATCTTGCGAGGCAAGTCAGCCAGTTGGCCGGGACTTGGGTTGGGAATATCGTCGACTTTCATCATGGGTTTCGAATGCGGTTCGAGAAGGGTGCGTGGTGGAAAGAAGGAAGTTGCAGAATTCTAAAGTTGGATAGGCTTCCGGTAGGTCGCACGGTCGCACCTGCCGGGTGTGACCATTTGCGTTTATGGTTCAACATCAAGGGGTTCAGCATCAAGGTGTCGGCAACCACCATTCATCCAATTTCTTTTTCATCTCTTGCACTTTCGCTTGATTGGATTCTGCGACGTTTTTGGTCTCCGACGGATCCGTGTCCAATTGATAGAGCGCGATCGAGTCATTTGGTTCGACGCTCGCATTCGGAACAATCAACTTGGTATTTCCGTCGATCATCCATCGCCATCGCAAACTTTTGCTTGGTTCGTCCAAGTCATTGGAGTTGTGAGTGAAACAACTTCCGAAGATGGAACCTCGCGACTGAAGCGTTGGTTCGTCGAGCAAATTGATACCGGGAAGTGACGGGTCGTTCGGTAATCCGGTGGCCTTGAGAATCGTTGGTACGATGTCGATCGATTGGGCTAGGCTTTGCGACATTCTCGGTGCGACTTTGGAGGGCCAGTGGATCATGATGGGAGTTCGCAAGCCTCCATCAAACTGAGATTGCTTCGACTTCGGTGCGTACCTCGAGTTGTCAGGGCTTTGGATCCATCCATTGTCAGCCAGATAGACAACGATCGTATTGTCCGCCAATCCTTTTTCTTTCAACCCGTCCATCAACTGGCCGACTGTTTCATCAAACCACTCGATCATAGCCCAATACTTTGCGATATGGATGGAATCGGTTTTGTTACGGTACTTTTCAAGCAACCGGTCCGGCGGGGTGTGCGGATCATGCGGCAGGAGTGGTGCATACCAGACCATAAAGGGTTCCCTAGATTGTTTGCATTCGTCCATGAAAGTCATGATCGGCTCCATGCCTTTTCGACCGATCGTCAGCCCATCATCGCCGTGTCGTCCTCCCTTGGTCATGCCATCCGTAAAACCTCCACGAGAATAGTGTCCTTGCCACCACTTGCCCGTTTGCAGGCTTCGATAACCCGCCGTTTTCAGCAAAGTCGGCAACGTCTTGGCGGATTCCAAATGAAGATTCATTCTCTCACGCCCTGCTTGAAATAGGGGGGAGCGATTGAATTCTTGGTTGGTCATCCCTTTTGGAATGGGCGGATCGTTGGAGGTGACCTTGTGTTGATGCGGGTAGCGACCCGTAATCATACTTGCCAAACTGGGGCAACAAAGACTCGAGGTCACGTAGCCTCGGGGGAAAGTTAGGCTGCTGCGTGCGAGGGCGTCAATGTTCGGAGTTTGGATGTGTGGGTGCCCCATGAAACCATAGTCCGTCCAAGCGTGATCATCCGAAATAATCATCACCACGTTCGGTCGATCTGCGGCAATTCCCCCGCAGGGCACGAGAATAAACGCGATCCAAGCGATCAGGCAAAGGGAGAGTTTCATGAGCAAATTTAGTTCCTGGTAAGACTGCTATCTGTTTAGCAGAGTATAACGTTGCTCGGCGGGTTCGGAAGTGACACGGGCGTCTCACCCTCATCTTTACCCACATTTCAGGGCACGCTAAACTTCGAAATACCAAGGGATTTGCGTGATCTCCGTGCGTTTTCTCCCCCTCGCCCCTACCAAGGGTTCGCCTATCGATCGGAATGCCGTGGCATCAATAATCGAGGGTCGGAAAGATCGAGCCTGTACATGATCTGGTTGTAATTGTATCGCGGTGTCGGGTCCTTGTTATCGGTGAACATATTCGTGTATGTGCCCTCGAAGAAGATCACTCTCCCACCGTCTTGGTCAAAATACGGATGCTGCTTGGGATTGTAAAAACTATAGTTGTCGTGGGTCACAATTTTTTTTGCTGCCAGCCATGGCCCGCTTAAGGTATCCGATTCACTAAACCAGATTTCGCCCAAGAACGACGGATTACCAAACGACTGAACTCCGATCATGATCCATTTCTTGCGGTGCTCGTTCCAAGAAACGGAGCCTGACGCCAACTGGACTCTAGGCAGCAGGCGATTCTAACATCTTCCTGAGGTTTTCAGCAGCTTTGCGAGTTTGCTTTCCCAATCCGAATCGGATCAACGGCGACATCAGCTTGGCAATGAATTTCTTAGGTGTGATTTCGATGATGTGCGTCGTCATGCTCCCCTCGGGAGATGCGGCAACATGCAAATCGACCGACACGTTAAACATGCTATCAAAGTACTTGCAGTGCAATCGCTTTCCATCGGTGCGCGCTAGGATCTCGCCCGACATTTGCCCCGTCTTTCCCCCTTGCTTGAACACGTAACTCAACTGGTCACCTACCTTGTTTGGGCCGGAACCCATTTTTTCCAGACTTACGCAGGGAGGCAACCATTTGGACGTCAGTGGCAGGTCGTCGATGGCAGCGAAGACCCGTTCCGGAGTTGCATGGATCGGTTCAAGATGTTGGTATCGTATCGACATCGTGACAATCTCCAAAGGAATAATGATCGTTCAATCAACAATACGAAATTCATGGTGGGATAGGCTGCCATCGCTTCTGGACCGTCATTTTCTGCATGGCCTAACCAATGATATCGTGAATGACGTGACCTTTCACATCGGTAAGACGCATATCGCGCCCGCCGAAACGAAACGTCGAACGCGTGTGGTCGACTCCAAGTAGATGCAGAATGGTCGCATGCAAATCATGTATTTCTAGTCTATTCTCGATCGCCTTGTATCCCCATTCGTCTGTCGCACCGTAAATGGTTCCTGGCTTAACACCACCCCCTGCCATCCAAATCGTGAAGCCAAAAGGATTGTGGTCTCGTCCGTCGTTGCCTTGTGCAAAGGGGGTACGGCCAAATTCCCCAGCCCAAACGACCAACGTTTCATCAAGCAGTCCTTGTTGGCGCAGGTCGGTCAGCAAAGCTGCGATGGGTTGGTCGACGGCCCTCGCATTATTTTCGTGTCCCTTCCGCAGATTGCTGTGCTGATCCCATCGATCGCCATCGACCGATGGGCAAGTGAGCTCGATGAACCGAACGCCGCGTTGCACTAATCGCCTGGCGATCAGGCATTGGGAAGCATAAATCCGAGTCTGAGGGTACTCTGCATTCATGCCGTATAGCTCGTGAATATGCTGAGGCTCTTGAGATACGTCCATCAAGTCGGGTACGGACATTTGCATTTGATAAGCCAGCTCATAGTTGGATATGGCCGATTCGATGGCTTCATGTTCACCATATGCATCAATGGCTTGTCGATCCAATTCCCTAACCAAATCGAGTTTGTCCCTTTGCAGTTGTTGCGACGCTTCGACTCGGGCGATGTTTGCAACAGCACTTCCTTTGGGCTTGAACACGGACCCCTGAAATGCTGCCGGCAAAAAGCCGCTTCCGAAGCAATCCAAACCACCGGGTGGAATCAGGCCGCCGTTGAGTACGACGAATCCCGGTAGATTCTCGCACGAACTCCCTAAGCCATAGTTGACCCAAGCTCCCATGCTTGGCCGACCTTGGACTCCGCTGCCTGTGTGCAAAAAGTAGTTTGCAAACGTGTGTTCCGGAAATTCAGAAACCATGGATCGGACAATGGCTAACTCATCGACGCACTTGGCGACATTCGGAAACAAATCACTTACAGGAATGCCCGACTGCCCGTACTGATTGAATTTCCAGGGACTGGCCAAGACAGAACCGTTGTTATTGAACTGTGTGGGTTCGATCTTGAATAATTGGCTCGGATCTTTTCCGTTGTATTTTTCGAGATACGGTTTCGGATCGAACGTATCGACTTGCGACGGGCCACCGTCCATGTACAAGAAGATGACACTCTTCGCTTTGGCCGGAAAATGTAGCCCGTGTGTCCCCGTGCCTCCCCAACTGCGTTCACGAAGAAGAGCGTTAAGGGCCAACGCCCCGAACCCGCCGGCTACTTGGCCAAGCATTTCACGCCTGGAATGCGGCCTGGAACGAAACCCGCAACATTCGCTTGACTCTCGCTTGAAATGGCTCATCGTAGAAACACAAACTCCTTGAGATTGATCAGCACGTGGGCAAAATCCGACCAAACACCTATGTCTCCGGCGGCAGCACCACGTTGTCGACTTTGTTCTTGGATAAATTGGGTTGCCGTTTGCAATTCACGGCTTGTCGGAGGCCTTGCAAAGGCGGTTTTGTACATCCATTGAATTCGATCCATGTCGGACCCGAGCTCTTTCTTGAGCGTTCGTACTGCCCAATTGTGCGCTTCCGCACCCACGAACGGATCGTTCATCAAGATGAGCGATTGTGCGGGTACATTGGATACATTTCGCTTGCCCATCGTGCTGAATGGGTTCGGTGTGTCAAACGTTAACATGAATGGAGACAAAAAATTGCGACGAACAGCAATATAGATGGAACGTCGTTTGCTCCCGTCCAATGGTCCGCTAGCAGACGGTCGGCCTCGACCATCCATGAAGGGCGAAAGAAAGATAGGAACAGATGGACCATACATTTTCGAATCCAACTCGCCTGATATCGCAAGCAGACTATCGCGTATCGCTTCGCCCGACAATCGCTTCGGTGCAACATGTTGCCATAACGTGTTCTTTGGGTCGATCGCCAACGATTGGTCGGACACTTGACTACTCATTTGGTACGTCTGAGAAAGCACGATATAGCGAATAAGTCCTTTGATCGATTTGCCGTTCCGGTTGAACCATTCGGCAAGATGATCAAGCAGTTCGGGGTTGGATGGCATTTGGCCGAGGACACCGAAATCGTCGACCGTTGGCACTATCCCACGCCCTAACAGATGGTGCCACACTCGATTGACGATGACCCTGGATGTCAACGGATTGGATGGATCGTTCATCCGTTCTGCCAACTGCAATCGACCGCTGCCGTTCTCGATTTTTAGAGGCGAACCGCCATCGATCGCTTCGAGAAACCGGCGCGGAGTAACATCTCCAGGGGCTGCTGAGTTACCGCGAATAAGAACTCGATCATCTTCGCCCGTTGAATCGATCATTGCGACCGCGATGGCGGATTCGTTCGGGAGTCGACTTCGCAGTTCCTTTCGTGCGTCTGCCCATCGTATCGCAATTCGATCGATTTCGGATCTGCCATCTGGATCACAAGCGAAAAGGATTTTGCTATTGCTGAGAAGCCAGTTGGTTGCGGCCAAGCAATCGCCGTCAGACGCTTTGGTAGCAAGGTTTCTGTCCTTCCACGCTTCAATCGCTTTGTCTATTTTGCTCGCGATTTCCTCGATCGTTTCAATGGAGTCGGGATCTCTAGCCGGTTCGGTTTTGGTTGCAACGACCGATTCGGCCTTTTTGCCGTCTCGCACGCCGAATATTTCGAGCGTTTGATTTTCGGCAGGCGTAAATTCCAAGTGAATGCGATGACCAACGTATCGCGTTAGATTCATTGCAATCCAGCCGACTTGATTGTTTTCCCGCTTGATGTCCTGAATCGTTCCGCCGTGCAACGGACCCGCTACAAGCCGGTGCGAATCGACACAAGCAACTACAAATCCGTTTCCTCGCACCAGACATGAAACGGTTCCATGCTTGACTTCGAAAGTGGGTGTCAATAGTGTTCGACCGGGGCGAGGCATGGTTTCGATGCGAGAATTCATATTGATTGGTTTTTCCCCTTTGGCAATCAGACCGTTCCAAAACGCATCATTGCGGACGGATGAGCCCAAAGCCAATTGAACGGTAGGTGTCGCATCGACCTCTCTCAAAACGATTTGGGCCGGATGAGGAATGTTCGCACCAAAAATGAAACCGTCCTGGTTCAGCAAACTTGGTTTGTCGGACGTGTAGTCGACAGCGAGCTCAGATGAGTCGTCGCTGGAAGCAAGTGTCGGGATCAGTAGGCGCGGCCACGGAAGCTCAACTTTGCCTCCCGCCGATGTGACTTTGGCTCGCAATTTTTCGATTGTCTCCGGCCGATTCTGAGACCAATTTTCCACGAGTGCTTTTTCGACTTGAGAGGCATAGTTCGCGTCAAGTTTTTTAAGTTCTGCGGAGATATGGCGTTCCTGTTCCATCGTCTCGAATCGCACTTGTCGATACTGTGAGCCTTGGAGAAAACCGGTCATCGAGTAGTAGTCGCGTGCGGATATCGCATCGAATTTATGGTCGTGGCATCGAGCACACGTGACGGTCACTCCGAGAAACGCTTTGGTCGCGACATCGACCATGTTATCAAAGCGATCCGACTCGTCCTTGCGAATATCGACTGGCGAGTGGACCCATTCCCCCAAGTGCCAAAAGCCAGTCCCCAAGACCGACTCGTTGATTTTGCTATCAGGGTTCACACGAGGATTGGGCAACAAATCGCCAGCAATATGCTCGCGCACAAATTGGTCATAAGGCACATCGGCATTGAGTGCACGAATGACATAGTCGCGATATTGATAGGCGTTGGGGGTGTCTGCATCGAACTCATGTCCTCTCGACTCGGCATAGCGAACCAAATCTAGCCAATGTCGTCCCCAACGTTCACCAAAATGAGGAGATTTCAGCAAGGCATCCACCAATTCCTCCGTCGAGGTGCTCGAACCATCCTCCGCAAATCGATCCGTGTCTTCGGCGGACGGCGGCAACCCTAACAAATCGAACGATAGCCGCCGAATCAAGCCGCGTCTATCGATGGGTGGTGCTGGTTTAAGATCGGATGATTCAAGCTTCGAGAGGATAAATCGATCTAGAGGTTGCAATGGCCAATTTCCATTCGACACCTTCGGCAGCGATGGCAAATGGACAGGTTGCCACATCCAATGGGATTGCTTGCGAGCATTGAGGTCAAACGTGTTTTTCTTTTCAGACGGGAGCGGTTCGGCTTCTTCTGGCCAGGGTGCTCCCATGTTGACCCATTTGATAAGGTTCTCGATATCCGCATCAGGCAGTTTGCCTTTGGGTGGCATTTCATTGGAAAGGTACTTGACCGCTTCAATGATGGGGCTTTCGTCGGCCTTGGATGGAACAAGCGCAGTTCCGGAATCGCCACCTTTTAACATGCGTTGCCGGCTGTCCAACATCAGACTTGCCTTTATTTTGGTCGCGTTGGCGCTGTGGCATTCGTAGCAATGGGTAGCGAGAAGAGGACGAATGCTCTTTTCGAAGAAAACGAGGTCGGCTTCGTTTGACGGCTTGGTTGCTAGCTCTCTTTGGGGCTCGTCGGCGTACAAATTAGGCTGAATCAGCGGAGCCTTAGTCAGCATGCATGCAACGGCCAGCAAGCTTGCAAACCATCGATTACCAAAATAGTTAGAAAACTTAAGCATTCGTTGCTAGCCCTTGTCCACTAAACGGTTTTTCACTGAAACACGGTTGTTGAGATCAAGCATAGCATAGTCGCAAACAAACGCTCCGTCACTATCTGGCAGTCACCTGGCAGTCACTTGGCGGTCACTATCTGGGCTCCTCATCACGATTGACTTTCTGATTTGGTTTTCGAGCGAGACGGTGATGCTTTTCCGGTCGGGTATGCATGCCCCAATTCAGCGATTCGTCTTGTTCGTAGCGTTTTCCAAGAGTCAAGGCAGTGAGTGCCTTGTTTAACTCGAATCCAAGGTAAAACGCATGCGACGCATCGATATTTCTTGATTGTGGCAAACGCATGAGTTCCTCCATGATGACGAAAGGGTCAATTCCATGCAGGTGCACACCTGCGCTGACCAAGTGAATTTCATTCTCGTCGATCAAGATGCGGTAGTTGTTATCTTTGATACCGCTGGCCAACGCCGAAATCGCTTCTACCGAAAAAACTGGTGCCGAAGGGTCTCGCAACATCACGAGCCGATCTTCAAAATGCTTCGGGGGGATTTTGTGCCGCACTGCATAGTTAACCAACCGACGAGCAAGATCGCATTCCCTTACACTTGTTTTGGCCCAAGAAATCACCTGCGTTGTCAAGACACTTCCAATTTGCAGCTCCTCGCAAAAACCCAGCAGCATCGTGTTGAGGCCCGCCGAATCGCAATCGGTCAGTTCGGTCAAGTTACCAATCCCCATCAAGATCGAAGCGTCTGGAAACATGGCGCGCGTAGTTAGATAGCGTCCGAGCGAGGCCGCAAAGCCGCAGCCGATCGGCTCCAGTATCGGGTCGAGCCGAAATGGGACCGCAAACTTCGTGAGGTATTCCGCCGTTTCAATCATACCGGGAATAAAATCAATCGTGTCGTCCGGAACCACAACGACTTCGCATCCCCAATCGACAGACTCCTCGCGATTGTTTTTGTTCACCGACAGCACGAGCGATGCACCTGCGGCGGTTGCCTCGCGCGATTCCCACGAATCGAACGTGTCGATCGATAGCACGATTCCTTCCCCCCTTAGGGCCTTAACAGCATCTGCAACCTTGGTCCATCGAATTCCTGGCTCGCAGCCCAAGTCAATTCGATCCGCGCCATCCCTCACGAGTTGCTTAGCTTGTTGGAGGAGCGACGCAATGGTTAGTCTCGGGGCATAATTGATCTCGGCAAGAATCTCGATCGAGAATTGTCCGTAGTCATCCCCTTTGAATCGCTTGCGGCCAAAGAGCGTGGGCAAGTCGCGAACGTCCTTGGGGCCACATTCAATTGGGGTTTTTACCGCCGAACGAATCGCTTCGATCCCCGTCTGTAGATAGCCAGGCAAGATCACTCGCGAAGCGTTATCAGGAATGCGCATATGCCGAAGCAACCACGTGGGTGTCATCAAGGCCGCTACGGTGATGGGAAGAACATCGATGCTGTAGTCAAAGCCTTGTTTGCTTGCCAACGCTGCGACGATCTCTCGAAGTGCCGGTTCGGCAAGCTTGCCAGTTACAAAATGAATTGACTCTCGCGGTTCGGCGGACGTCATGAGTTGTTGCTTTGGTGTTTGCATCGAATAACTTTTATTGCGCTACGTCGGTTTACCACTTGACCGCAATCGCACAAATACTAGAACATGAATGTAACGAGAAGCACGACGAGCTCGTAGTCATGATGACTCGAATTCGTGGCCGGTGCTTCTCGTTTTTTTTTGCACTTGTTGAAAATGGTCGAGCACAGCCAATCAATCATGATCGAAATCCTCTTTGAGCATGCATGGTTTCTCGTCATTAACAAGCCGTCGGGATTGCTGACTCAAGCCGTTCCTGGCATCGAGAGCGTCCAGAACACACTGATCGAGCAGCTCTCGAATCGGGATCGCGGCGCTCCAAGAGCGTTTATCGGAATGCCGCATCGGTTGGATCGAGTCACATCCGGTGCAATGGTGGTTGCTCGCAACCAACGGGCACTGCGTCGACTTAGCGACCAATTTGCGGCGAGAAAAGTCATGAAGATTTATCACGCACTCGTTCCGCAATTGAGCGAATGCGAATCGAAATGGCATGACTATCTTCGGAAAGTGCCTGATGAAGCTCGCGCTGAAATTGTGTCGCGCGAAACGGAAGGGGCAAAAGAGGCTGTTCTCAGTTACCGTGTTTTATCGCAACATGAACTGCGTCGCGAAGACACCATGGAACTCGTTAGTTTGGTTGAGATTGAACTGGAAACGGGTCGAATGCACCAAATCCGATTGCAGTTTGGCTCTCGTGGTTCGCCAATTCTTGGCGACATTTTGTACGGTAGCAATTGGAAATGGATGCAAAGCGAGCCTGGCGAGCGCGAGTCGCCCATCGCATTGCATGCTGGAAAGATCGAATTTCACAATCCGCAAAATGCCGAACGCATCTCGATTGTCGCACCCTTGCCAAAGGGCTGGCCCGAACTAAATGGCCAACCGTAATCCTCTGCCGCAATCATCGCATTTGCAGCGCTCCATTGCGAAATTCCACAACCATAACTAGCATAATTGGACTGTTCCTCCCTGGATTCCGCGCGGCGGGCAGTCTAAAACTGTTGTTTACCCACGGATTGTTTTCATTTTACTCGGGTAATTTTAAGATGGACCGACGATCACCATTTGTTGGCAACTCAAAAAAGGGAAAAAGAAACAAGTCGCGGCGATTCGAGTTTGAGAATTCGAGGAACCGCAGATTGAGGTTTGAGTCGTTGGAATCACGCAGAGTTCTCGCGACTGTCATTAGTGAGATCCATGTTGAGCCATTGTTTGGAAGCAATGAAAGGGATCAGTTTGTAGAATTTCGTGGTACCCCCAATTCTACTGTCCAAGATGGGACCTACTTCGTTGTTGTCGAAGGCTGGGGCGCTGTTCCCGGTGGTACGGGATACGTCCATTCCTCCATCAATCTTTCGGGATTGAAGTTCGGTAGCAACGGATTCTTGGTCATCGCACAAGCGGGCAATCCAACTCAGATCGATGCTGCGGCAACGTCTGTCATTGCAACGGGCCCTGGATTTGCAGGTTTGCCTGGAAACCGTTGGAGTGATGCATCAACGAATTCCGATCGGTTCGCATTTATTTTCAACTCTGGCACCTTTATGCTTATCGAAGCACCGACAGCACCTGTGCCTGCTTCCGACGCTGACGCCAACGACGATGGGACTTTGGATGGTGCTGCGGCGAATTGGAAGATCATCGATTCGGTCGGCTTGCTGAATACGACTGCATCGTTATCTCGCTCCTACGGCAAGATTACATTTTCGGAAGAGCCAAACTATCTTTTTCCGGCAGGCACGGTTCTGATCGATACGGATGGGGAAGGGTACGTCGGGCGAATCGGTGCATCAACGGGTTGGGGGGCCAGCGATTGGGTCTCAGGAACCACCATTGATGGCGACAGTTCCTCTGCAATCAACTATCGGTTTACGTTTGGCACTTTCGGTGACCCACGACCCCTCGTTTACTCCGGTCGATCGATAGACCATTTGGGTACTTATAACTTTGACGGAGGCGTTCAAGGAACGGTAGCCAAGGACTCCAATCTCGATGGACAAATCACCAGCGCTGATACGCTAATGCCAAATGTTCGAATTCTTGCCGACCAAAACCAAAACGGTGTGCAAGACAATTTCCTAACAACAGTGATTGCGAACGACTACGCAGAGGGAACTGAACTGACAAATCGATTTCCGAATGCGACGCTGACTATTGCGGACGCAAACAATAAGAACATCGGGTTCGTTGTCCGTACCAAGAAAGTAAACACGGATAACGTGTTTTCTAGTGAGGGGATTCCCTGGTTTGACGCGTCCGGGCGGCTTAAGGTCATGTTTTATAAAGAAGCCAACGCTGTCTCGGTTCTTGCGATCGGTGCAGAAACACTCAGGGATTCCTATGGTAGGATGGAAGTCTATGATCGCAACGATCAGCTTTTAGGATTCGTACAAACGGGTCCGATGCGAAGTCCACAACGAACACCGCTGGATATCGTGCGGGCCACTGCGGACATAAAATACGCCATCATTTACACCAACAACAACTTCGCCAGCTCAAGTCCGTTTGGCCCGTTTGATCGGCTTTCCTATACTTATCCAGAGTTCGAAGGAATTACGGATGCGCAGGGTCGGTTCGCAATCGAAGAACTTCCGAAAGGGAACTATTCCATTCGCACTAGCGGTCCGCCCGTCGGCATTCCATTGGCCAGTATCCCAACAAACTACCCATTGTCCGTGACCAAAACAGAGCATCTCCTTAGCGCTGACTTTGGATTCCGAGACAATCTCCCTCCGACCTTTACTACAACCGCCTTTGATGTTCCCGAGAATTCCGCTGTGGGTACGTTCGTCGGTCAAATAGATGGTGGCGACCCAGACAATCGTCAAACGGTGAGCTATGAGTTTCTTGGGAATGCTGGCCCATTTGCAATCGATTCCATCACCGGGAGTATCACGGTACTGAGTTCTACAAATCTAGACTTTGAGACGACGCTTCCGTTGGTTGTGCAGGTTAAGGTGTCAGATAGCTTTTCGCCTCCGGCATCGATCACCAAGAATGTCACTTTGTCTCTGACGGACGTCAACGAGCCCCCTGTCATTGCTGCTGGCACTTTTAGTATTCCGGAGAATTCGCCGAATGGAGCATTGATTGGTTCTGTCGTTGCTACCGACCCTGACGCCGGCTCGAATGGTGTCATTCGGTATTCGATAAGTAGTGGTGGCCCGACAAGCGTTTTTTCGGTCGACCCGACCAATGGTTCATTGACCGTAAGAGCCAGTTCAAGCCTCGATTTTGAAACCAAGTCGACTTGGGACATTCCCATTACCGTGACTGACCAAGGTACCCCCGCTTTGACCAGCCAACGAACCGTCACTGTGAATTTGACAGATGTCAATGAAGCGCCTTCGAGCATTCGCTTTTCGAATGTTGTATCCGTCGCGGAATCCGTTAACAATTCTGTTACAACGACTGTCGCAACGATTCAGATCGTAGATGATAAACTAGGTACCAACGTTCTTACCTTGAGCGGTCCCGACAGCGATTCTTTCTCTATCGTAAGTGGACAACTGAGGTTCAAGAGCACGACCCGCCTTGACTTTGAAACGAAGCCAACTTTTTCAGTGACAGTCAGCGTTGACGATCCTTCGGTAGGTCTTACCCCAGACGTCTCGGTTCCATTTGTACTTCAAATCACCGATGTGAACGAACCTCCCACTGGGTTGCTTTTCAGCAACCTGGTCCAAAACATTCCGGAATCGACCAATACGGCAACTGCTCTCCGAATTGCTAGTTTGCAAGTTGTTGACGACGCTTTGGGCAGCAACGCGCTAAGCCTGTCCGGAACAGATGCAAACCGATTTTTCATCTTGAATAGAGAGCTGTTCCTCAAGGCAAACACGTTGCTAGATTTTGAAACACAAAACACATATCGTATCAATGTCAACGTCGATGATAATACGGTCGGACTATCGCCAGATGTGTTGGTCCCGTTGACCATTAATGTTACGGATGTCAATGAGCCACCGACAGCCGTGTTTCTCGATCCAATCACATCAAGTGTGTTCGAATCCACTGAGCCGTCCGCGGGTTTCGTTGTCGCAAATTTTGAAGTTATCGACGATGCATTGGGAACGAATACGTTCTCACTGATTGGTGCGGACGCATCCACATTCGAGGTAGTCGGAAACCAATTGCGAGTTAGGTCAGGAATGGTTTTCGATTTCGAATCGAAAAGCACTTATGAAGTTACCATTCGTGCCGAGGACGCGAGCCTTCCCGGTAGCACGTTCCCAGAAGTGATTGGCGGAATAAATGTGCAAAACCGCACGGAAGTTGCTTCGATCACAGACAGGAATAGCCAGTTGCTTGGACCTAGTTCAAAAAGCATTCGGCTCCATTTTGACTCAATTGCAATTCTAGCCACAGGCGCAATCACGCTTCAAAAAACAGATGTTGCTGATGCGATTGTACCAACAACCACAACGACATCGGTCATCAACGGTCGGACAGTTGCTGATCTCGGTTTTTCAGGCCCTTTCTCAAATGGGGACTGGCTAACTGACGGAAAATACATTGTCACGGTCGATGGCGAAAAGGTGACAGAATCGGGTTCGCTCGAAAAAGGTTTAAGCTTTGTTTCAACGAGTTATTTATTTCTCGGTCCAGCATTGCCGGGCAATCTTGAACTAACAGGTCCGCAAACGGTGCTCAAGGGAAAAGACTTTTCGGTAATTGCGAAACTTTCTGTCCCCAATACGCCAATTTCCGGTAACGTCGATTTTCAAATCGATTTCGATGGAGATGGAGTGGTTGACCGTACCGAGTCAGGGCCGCTCACAACGACACTTACCAAGCTCAAGTATGCGTCCGCAGGCAGCTATACGTTTGTCGTAACGGCCACGCAAAATAGTGTTGTACTTGCCAAGAGTAACATCGTAATCGATGTGTCGCCCGCAACAACCGCCCTAGAAAATTGGCTTTCTGCATTGGATACCGATCGCGACACCACGATTTCGCCCCTCGATGTATTGATAGTCATCAACAACATCAATAGTCGGCCAAGCGGTTTGCCCGTCCAGTACTTTTTGAACCAGGACGTCGATCGCGATGGCACGATTTCGCCGCTGGATGTTTTGTTCATTATAAACGCCCTAAATATAGGTTCATCCAATGCGGTCCAAACGTTTGATTCGCTAACGATCGCCCAATCAGGGGCCGTGAACGGCCTTACGAGCGACGCTTCGATCGCTGGCAAAATCTTGACTGAATCTCGCGCGTTGTTTGTTTCGCTAGACGGACCCGGCAAGAAAGACGCATCTAGCTTTGTGAAAGCGGATGGTACATTTGCCATTACGGACGCCGCGATTGTGCAGCTCTTTGGAGCGATTCCGGATGGCGAACATACGATCTCCGTGACGACGCGGACAAATAATCAATATTCAACAGCCATGGATCGGCGGTTTAAGCGTGTGACAACCCCACCTAACGACTTCGCAATTCTCTCCGTTTTGGATGTGGAAGGTGCGACACGCGTTCGTTGGTCAAATTCGACTTCAGGATCGCGTTACAAAGTGTACGCTTCTGCGAATGGTGGACCACCAACTATTCTCGCGTCGTCGATCGCCAACAATGAGGCCCGATTGAATTTGCCCACCGGAAACTACTCCCTGTTTATTGAAGCGATGGATGGCGCAGGAAACACAAAACGTTCCGCCGCCGTCTCGGTCGTGATTTGACTGCGATGGAGGTAGCCCTCAAAGTCCCCACTCACTCTCAATTGCCTGCGTAACCCAAATCAACAATCGTGATTCTTTAAGAAAATGGCAATCGAACTGAGTTCTTGAATTATCCGACGTGATTTGCTTTATTTCGAAGGAGTAGTGGCCGAACTAAAAAAGACTATTTTAAGGGATGCTAATCAAAAAAGATTCCGTGCCATGCGAGGGATATGATCAATGCGACTAAAAATCTATTTTGCTGTTGCAACCCTTCTTGTCGCCTCGGTTACACAATCCGATGACCGTTTTCCAAATGCAGCCCAAACTCGGCGTGAGACCACAAAGCCGGTCGCAAGTGACAGTCAAGATCCGAAGCAATTACAAACAGCAGCATCTGAAGAAAATTTATCGAAAAGAGCGATCGACGAAGGAAACGTAAAACTGGTGAAGCCCTCCCGTGCAGTTCCTGGTCAACAGCCAGCTGTCGACAGTCCAGCTCCAGTCAAATCGCAATCCTTTTTTGGGCGCATCATGGAACTGGAGCGACGCAAGAATGCGTGGCTCCGAAGGACATTCTTGGGACGCGAGTAGGTATACCGGTAGTTCCACCCAAGTAGCACAAAGATGGTCTTCTCATCTTGACTTGTGAGACTTGATTCGCGACGGTTTAACGACTCGGTTCTCAACGTTTTCTGGTCCATCATCGTCCTGCCGCGTGAAGATGTTTCTACCCAATTCAGGGCGAAGGACGGCGTTCAAGTGACCCGCCCCTTGGGATCATGGAATGCGTTCTCCAATGCTGATTTCCGTTGCGAAACATGATTTCACGTTCATGTCTGGCAAATGAAAGTGTGCAAGTTATCATGAAATGCTATACTTGTTCAATCGTTTATCGATTTTACCAATCGACTCGTCATACGATTCGTTCACAAATGGAACAGCTGACACATTTATTATGACTTCAACCAAAATCAGATTATCGCTGTGCAATCGACTTAGTTCGATTGCTGTCGCTTCGTTTCTCGCTTTGTTCGGTGGTTGGGTTCAAGCCCATGAGTGGACGGATAACACCGGCAGTTACAAAGTGACCGGAACACTCATCGCTTTGGACGACAAAGAAGTCGTCATCAAACTCGATAAACCCACCAAGGGGCGCGAGCTTCTCGCGTTTCCAATCGACAAACTTTCGGAAGCGGATCTGAAGTACATTGAATCCGAAGAGGTCACCAAGCAGATTAAAGGAGATGGGGACAAACACTCTTGGAAGTTGCGAAATGGGATGACTGTACTCGGCAAAGTCGTTGATTTTGCCAAGAAAGATGTGACTATCCAACGACGCCGTGGCAAAGTCTACGTGAATGATCGGCCGATGGAAAACTTGCCTGAAATTTATCGGAAATTGGTTCCTCACGTTGTCGAACATTTCGAAGGCATAAAATTTAAAGATGATCGCGAGTTCACGACTTGGTTGGCGCGTCTCAAAGGCGAATCCAAAACATTCAAATGCGAGGGAGTCATGTTTGAACTTGCCAATGGCGACGAATACGCCCTCCCATTCTTTGTATTTGTCGACGAAGATTTAAAGTCATTGCAGCCGTCATGGGATAAGTGGATAGCGGCACATGGACAAGCGGAGGAAACGCAAGAACAACAGCGTCAGCATGCTCTCTATCTTCAATCTCAAGCATCGGCGTATCAACAGCAGCAGCAGCAAAACGAAATGATGCAAATCGCTCGATTGCAACTCCAGCTCTCAGCGGTTCAGACGGGGATTGTCGATATTTGGGAAGTTTATCTCTTCCCACCAGACGGAGTCGCAGCTTATCCGATGTCGGTTGTTGTGACGGCATCCAACAGCGACGTTGCTGCGCGCATCGCCATGCAAAACAACCCTGGCTTCATCGCTGGTTCAGCTCGCAAAGTCTCTTCAAGGCGTTTTTAAGAAAGCTAAAGCGGCGGCATCGATCATAACACGGGCTACCCGGCGGGATTCGAAATACCCCCAGGCTTGCCCTGGGGATTTGTTATGTTTTGTGGTCACATTACGCCACCGCCAAGACACCCATTCATGGGTACGGGAGGTGGCGTTTTAGCCGTTCTCTTCGTCAGCCACGATGGGAATTCGAATCGCTTCCAACCATATCGCTTTGCAAGAACCGCAATCATGCTTTCAATCTTGCAATGTGTTTTGCGTGGAGCGAAGACCACGAGTTTGCTTTGCGTACGAAAGTCATTGTGTAGGATTTCGAGGTGACTTTCTCCGCCGGCAGATTGCCAATGATCTGGCTCAATACAGCGTTGGATACTTTCGATAAGTTCATCGCTATTTACATCGGGCAGATCATACATGCGAGTCATATTTAGATGTCCTGAGAACGCCGGTCCGATCACCAGTACCCCATCTTGAGCGGCCACATCTAATTCCAGCTCGTTCAGCAACATGAGCAAGCCGCGGTCCATCGACTGGAATCGATCAATTCGAAGAAAGGCTTCTTGGAAAAAACGGACACGATCATCAAATTCAAAGTCACGTACAACACTTGCTTCAAGTCGGGTCGGAATAATCGTATTGACCTGATGGACGAACTCGCTGAAGTCCTTTGGATTTAAGTCGAACCATTTGTTTCGCCCTAATTTTGCAAACATGAAATCAATGCCTTGGTTTGGACCTTCCGTCAGCCATTCATGTTTACCTGCACCCAACGCATCAATTCGAAGGATTTTTTCCAACGACATCATTGAGATCGCAACCAGCATCGCGAAGAAAAACCAAGTTCGAATTGGTAACTTTATCATGGTCGCTTCACTTCCTGCAAAACAAAACTGGAATTGGTCGTTGCGACAATCAAAGCAACTTGTGTGCCGAGATGAACGAGCACGTGCGGATACCGTAATTACACTTGCCTATTCGAAATCTTCAGAGAATCATCCGCACAACAAAGAATGACCAAGCTGCAAAACGAGACTTCAAAATGCTACGTTGGACTGTGTCGATTTGAACCTGAGCCTAAGAAACAGGCCCATCGTTGGCTGGCTCGAAGCTCAACGGTTTCGTAATTTGAAGGAATTTGTGCGTTTCGTCTTCTCGCTTGAACCATTCGACGAGCGCCTCGGGAACTGGGGCGATGGGCCCTCGCCATACTTTTTGAAGATCGATGGACGGATCGATTCCATGGTCTATCAAACGCAAATTGCGAATGGCGGCGCGCGTTAAACAGTCGTCACAGATTTGATTGCTCATCAATCGCAAGTATTTTTCGTTTGTCGAAATCGCCGATTCGCCTACATTGAGAACTTTGTCTCCCGGTGCTATGTCACGCCAAGAAAAGTGGGGCAGCTTGGACGCGAGTTTCGCCGTCGCCACGATGCGTTCTGGCGTTATCGATTCGAGCAATTCAAAACGCTCGGTTACGAAATAAGTCTTCTGATATTCGCTGATCAAATAATCCGTCGTCGCAAGCCGCAACAAATCCGTGTCCAGCGACGGATCGATGAGCAATCGAGTTGGTTTGGCTGAATTGACGCTGTACATCGTCTCGCCCGGCGACGAGAGAATGCCGGCACCGAAGGCTCGCACCGAACCTTGTTGCATGACCAATCCAAACTCGACCGTGAACCAGTAAATGCGTTCCGCATACAATAACAACTCGTCTGCTTTCTGCTGGATTTTGTTGCGTTCTGCGTCGGAGTTTGCTTTCGCAAGCCGCGCATCTCGTTCGTCATAAATGAGATTGCGAGCAATTCCATGATTTTGCATTACGTGGGCTACGACAGGAATCGTGAAGGTCGCCACATGCCCCGCGACGTCATGACCGATATCGGGTTCGGCCAAGTAATCTTGTTCCAGCGCTCGCATAAAAGTCGTGACCGGAAAGAATCGATGGCTATGGCAAGTAAAAAACAGTTCGGCAGGTATGATCATGTTGACCGTCGCCAGTTGCCAACTTGTCTGTTGAAAGATTCTGGCGTTGAGCAAATAGAAATCCGGAATGATCGTCCCACCAATTTCAAACGTTTTTTCCCCGCTAAGGTATTCAAGGCAGGCGTATTGATGCTTGGTGCGTTGTTGTTCTGCAATGAGACATGCCCAACTCAAGTGCTCCTCGAACGTGTAGTTTTCATAGACCTGAGCGTTGCGATATTGTCCAACGTCGACCGTATCGCCCGAAAGGGTGCCCACGGTGAAAGGTTTGCCGGCACGAGCCGCCGCAAAGTAGGGTTCTGCATGCTCGGGCAAGATTGGGTACGGGACGTCTTGTCTGGCCAAACACTTTTCCAATTCAACCAAACGCACGGGCAAGCTCAGCGGTTGGACCATCGACAAATCGATGCCATGTCGGGCTGCTATGATCGCAAAGTCAGTTTTTTCGGAACTCATCGCTTCGCCTCGTCCTTAAGTAGGACAGGCTGCTAGCCTGTCAGGTAGGACAGGCTGCTAGCCTGTCAGGTAGGACAGTGCTGCTAGCCCGTCAGGTAGGACAGGCTGCTAGCCTGTCAGGTAGGACAGTGCTGCTAGCCCGTCAGGTAGGACAGGCTGCTAGCCCGTCAGGTAGGACAGGCTGCTAGCCTGTCAGGTAGGACAGGCTGCTAGCCTGTCAGGTAGGACAGGCTGCTAGCCTGTCATTTTCAGCTTGACAGGCTAGCAGCCTATCCCACTAATTTACCGCACGACAGTCCTAAGGCGAGCCGCAGATTGCGGTATCCCAACCCGAAGCGTAAGAGCGTAAGCGAGGTACAATTTCGCAGGTCCCTCACTTACGTATCGGGTTATGATTGATATTTTTCAGTCTGCCGCTCGCCTAAAAGTCCTAGTACTCAATCCAATCTCAATCGTATCGTGCATGTAGAATCCGTAAACTCGCGTATTTTGTGGAGTCCGAATGAAACGGCAATTTCTCAAGCAAATATAACGCGTTTTTCGGATTACTTTCGTTCGCGAGGAGACATTTCTTTCGGTGACAGTTACGCAGAACTGCATGCCGCCTCGCTTCGCCATCCTGGCGAGTTCTGGCGATCTGTGTGGGATTATTGCGGAATCATCGGCGACCATGGAGAAACGAATGTCGTCCGCTCTGAGAATTTCATGAATTGGAATTGGTTTCCCAGCGCCCAGTTGAACTATGCGGAAGCCATCCTAAAACCGGCCAGATTAACGGACCCCGAATTTGCATTGTCATTGGCTGTCGTAACAGCCAATGAGCTTGGCCAGCGCCGCGAGATCAACCGACTTGAGCTATACGAACAAGTCTGTCGATTTGCGAATTTTCTGAAGGGACAAGGGATTGTGGCGGGCGATCGCATTGTTGCCGTAGTTCCAAACGTTGCCGAATCCGTCATCGCCATGCTCGCCACGACGGCCATCGGAGCGGTATGGTCCTCGTGTTCACCTGAATTTGGTGACGACGCCATCTGCGATCGATTCAGCCAGACTGAACCTTGTATCATGATCACCTCGTCGACGACGCAGTACAACGGAAAACAGATTCGACCGATCGACAAAGTTGCCAGAGTTCTACCGAGGCTGAGTTCCATCAAAGCAATCGTTGTGATAGGAGACTCGCCTTCATTAAACTTGTCGATCCCGCAGTTCTCATGGTTTGACGCCTGCGAAAGCTCGAAGAGCGAACTGGCGTTCGATCGTTTTCCCTTTAATCATCCGCTGTGCATACTCTATTCGTCAGGGACGACTGGGGTTCCGAAGTGCATCATTCATGGTGTCGGAGGTGCTCTCCTGCAACATGCCAAGGAGCATTCGTTGCATTGCGACCTGAAACCACGTGATTGCTTGTTTTATTATACGACAACGGGTTGGATGATGTGGAATTGGTTGTTGAGTGGACTTGCCTCGGAAGCATCGGTGCTTTTATTCGATGGTTCTCCGCTTTGCCCGTCAGCGCAAGTGCTTTGGCAACTGGCAGCCTCGGAGCGTGTGACGCATTTCGGTGCAAGCCCTCGCTACTATATGACGCTTGAAAAGGAGAGGATTGAACCTGCCAAGGAATTCGAATTGAGTCGTCTACGGTGTGTGATGTCGACTGGATCGCCATTATTGCCTGAGACCTTTGATTGGATCTATCGAGCGATTGGGTCGAACATGAACTTGGCCTCGATTTCGGGTGGGACGGATATTCTGTCTTGCTTTGTTTTGGGAAACCCGACGCTCCCTGTGTACCGTGGTCAAATCCAATGCAAAGGCTTGGGGATGGATGTGAGGATATGCAACGAACGGGGCGAAACAGTCGTCGGCGAGCCGGGCGAATTGGTTTGTGCTATGCCGTTTCCGAGCATGCCGATTGGTTTTTGGAACGATCCCGAAAACAAGAAATACAAAGCGGCTTATTTCGAAAACTTGGATCATGTTTGGTGCCACGGAGATTGGGCATCGGAAACTCCTCAAGGAGGCTTCGTCATTTTCGGTCGGTCGGATGCGACTCTGAATCCGAGCGGTGTGCGAATTGGAACGGCAGAGATTTATCAACAAATGGAGTCGTTTCCACAAATTGCGGAATGCTTGGCGACGGCCCTCCGACGCGATGGAGACGAACAGATCGTTCTGTTTTTGAAAATGGCAAATGGCAATTCGCTAAATCCGGCGCTTATCGAGGCGATTCGAAAAAGATTGCGAGATCGTTGCTCCGCGCGACATGTGCCTGCCTGGATCGCAGCGGCTCCAGATTTGCCGAAAACAATTAGCGGCAAACTATCCGAGATCGCTGTTCGCAGTGCAATTAGCGGGAGCAATCTTGGGAATTCTGGTGCGTTGGCGAATCCCGAGTGCCTTGAGTATTTTCGAGAATGGCGGCGGGACTTGGATCTGAATCGTTAGAGATAGGCCTTAGCAAGCCGTTCGTGCCAGTCTATCGTACCGCAAAGTTGTCCACTAAACTAAAAGGATGCTTCCGAAAAGAAACTCACGCGCCTCGTTTGTCAAAGATCAGATCCATGCACGCGGTTGATGAAATGCCTCTTCGAAAGATCGATCACGTTCGATTTTTTGTCGGTAACGCTCGCCAGTCTGCCTATTTCTATCGAAATGCCTACGGATTCGATGTTGTTGCCTACGCAGGGTTAGAAACAAAAGTCAAGCACGAAGCAGGCTATGTCGTTCAACAAGGCGGAATCACTTTTGTCTTGATGTCACCCTTGAGAGCAAACCATCCAGATTCATCTCGATTGATTTTGCATGGGGACGGGGTCTCGGATATTGCATTGCAAGTCGATGACGTTAAACGGGCATATCATTTGGCGGTTGAACGCGGAGCCGTCGGAGTGATTGGTCCTCGCAAGATCGAAGACAAGTATGGGCTATACGAATACGCATCGATTCGAGCCTATGGTGACACGACACACACGTTCGTCAATCGAGACAACTACAAAGGAGCGTTTGCACCTGGCTTCGATCCAATCGATCCGTCGCGGTACAATCCCGCAACGTATCAGACGACCGGATTGCTTGCCATCGATCATATCGTCGGCAATGTCGAGGAAGGCCGCATGAACGAATGGGTCGAATTCTATCGTCGCGTCTTGGGTTTTGAGCAATTGGTATCTTTCGATGACCAAGATATCTCAACGGAGTATTCGGCGTTGATGTCCAAGGTGGTTCAAAGCGGGCGAGGCAAAATCAAATTCCCCATCAATGAACCGGCCCATGGTCGCCGCAAAAGCCAGATCGAGGAATACATCGATTTCTATGGCGGGGCAGGTGTGCAGCATATTGCGATGGCCACAAACGATATCATTAAAACGGTTCGGGCGCTCAAGGCGAATGACGTTTCGTTTCTTCGCGTTCCGAAAACATATTACGAAACGCTTGGCGACCGCATTGGCAACATCAAGGAGGATATCCATGAGCTGGCTGACCTCGGGATCCTCGTCGATCGAGATGACGAAGGGTATATGTTACAAATTTTTACTAAGCCCGTGCAAGATCGTCCCACTTTGTTCTTCGAAATCATTCAACGCGTAGGCTCGAAGAGTTTTGGTAAAGGGAATTTCAAAGCCTTGTTCGAAGCGATTGAACGCGAGCAGGATTCGCGAGGCACGTTGTGACGGTTTTGCTGAATAACGGGAAAGGGGCTTGATCATGCCGTTGCCCATTCCTTCGGTGCGAAGTATTCGTGATTTCTATGCCTTTGAGCAGCACGTGAAAACATGCCGCGCACAGCGTGGACTCGCGATGGTGGCACAGTGGTATGAAATTCCCGTTTTTTACTTTTCCAATCCATCCTCGGTGATTGGACACGGCGACCTAGTTCACGCGCCGCGCAGTACACAGGAATTGGATTTCGAATTGGAAATTGCGGCCATCATCGGAACCCAAGGTAGCGATCTTCCAGCGGACGATTCGGCCATGGATTGTGTCGCGGGTTTCACGATCTACAACGATTGGTCGGCGCGAGATTTGCAGCGCAACGAAATGGCGGTTGGCTTGGGGCCAAGCAAAGGCAAAGATTTTGCCAACTCGTTGGGTCCTTACATGATCCCATTTCAAGAGCTTCGCGATTACTACCACAATGGACGACTAAAGCTCGGAATGTCCGCTTCGATCAACGGTAAAGTCGTCTCGCGAGGCAACGCATCGAGCATGTACTGGACTTGGCCGCAATTGCTGGCGCATGCCAGTCGAGACACGCGGTTGATGCCGGGAGATGTCATCGGTTCCGGAACGGTCGGATCCGGTTGCATTCTCGAACTAACGCCAGCTGTGACCGGTGGTTGGCTCAAGCCAAACGATGTTGTTCAATTGGAAATCGAACGCATTGGTATTTTGGAAAATCGTATCGCGTCGCGATTGCCATGACAAAGAACTCGGTTTAGAAGGAAATTCCGATGCCAAAGTACATGCAGCTTGGTTCCATTCCACCAAAGCGTCACACGATCCATCCAAACGTCCCCGGTTACCGAAACGAAGGAATCTATTACGAAGAAGTCATCACGACACAAGGCTTCAGTCGAGCCTACAGTATCGTCTACCATTTGAAGCCCCCAACGCGTGTCGTGCGTGCTGAAGCGGCTGGAAATTCTAAAATCGAGCTGGCCGATTGGAAAACGTTGCGGCATGTTCATTTGAAATCGTCGCGATTGGAGCCGTTCGGTGATCCAGTGACGGGTCGGATTCCGATGCTGATCAACGCGGATGTTATTTTGTATCGGTGTCGGCCGTCGCAATATCAATCGGAGCTCTATCGCAATGCGAGAGCCGACGAATTGTTATTCATTCATCAAGGGAGTGGACGTTTATTGACGATGTTTGGTTCTTTGTCGTTTCGACCGATGGACTATGTCGTCATTCCAAAGTGCACGACCTACCGTATCGATTTCGATCAGGAACTTGACTCGGCTGACACTCCCCAGATGTTGGTTGTGGAAGCGGTGGGGGATATCGGATTTCCTCCGCGTTACTTGAATCCGGATGGTCAGTTTCGATTGGGGGCTCCTTTTTGCGAACGGGATTTACATGGTCCTTCCGAACTGCTGACTGAGGATGAGGAAGGTGAGTTTCCGATTCGGATCAAGGATGGCGATGATTGGACGCGTTACATCATGGCCCATCATCCATTTGACGTTGTCGGTTGGGACGGAATGGTATATCCGTACACGTTCAACGCCGATGACTTCGAGCCGATCACGGGCACAATCCATCAGCCCCCGCCCATTCATCAAACGTTTCAAGCGTCCGGTTTCGTTGTCTGCACGTTTGCACCGCGAATGCTTGACACCCATCCTCAAGCGATCAAGGTACCGTACGCGCACAGCAACGTGGAGTCTGACGAAGTACTCTATTATGTTCGAGGACAATTCGGGAGCCGCCGAGGTGTCGAGATCGGCTCGTTAACGTTGCATCCGCATGGAATCCCACACGGACCACATCCTGGAACGATCGTAGCCAGTCGACCGGCCAAAGCGACCGATGAACTCGCGGTGATGGTTGATACTTTTCGACCATTGCGCGTGGCATCTGCTGCTGTCTCGTTGGATGACCCAAATTACCCTTACTCCTGGTTGGAATAGCAAATGCGGATCGATGTCTCGCGGACTCCTGTAATCGATGTATACCATATGTTGGTGGGCTTGGTCGCGCCGCGCCCGATCGCATGGGTGACTACGATTTCCGAATCGGGCGTTGTGAACCTAGCACCGTTTAGCTTCTTTAATGCATTTGGGGCAAATCCACCTGTCGTTGTTTTTTCGCCCACGCTTAAGCGAGATGGTGGCAAAAAAGATACGCTGCTCAACATCGAAGCCAACGGAGAGTTTGTGATCAACGCCTCGACGGAGAAACATGCGGATTTGATCAATCTGTCGAGCAAACCCCTTTCGTACGATGAAAGCGAAGTTGCGTTGACAGGTCTAGCGACGACTCCGTCTACACTCGTTCGGCCACCCCGGCTTGCGGATGTTCCGTTTGCATTGGAGTGCAAGTTGATGCAAATCATCCCGGTTGGAAATGGTCCTATCTCAGCCAACTTGGTCATTGGCCAGATTGTAACGATGCATGTGAATGACGACATTTTGGACAGCCATGGGATACCGGACCCGCGAAAAATCAATGCGATTGCAAGGTTGGGTGGCGAGTACTGGTGTCGAACGCAGGATTTGTTTCAGTTGGAGCGACCTCAGTAAATGGCTTTGGAAAAGGGTCCACATAGTACTTCGGCGCAGCAATGTCGCCTTGGAAACTAGCGTGGGTGTCGAAGTTATCGCGGCTTAGATGCGACACCTGACCTCGCAGCGTTCTTATTTTGCAATCGTGTTGATACAAGGACAAAAGCCGTGAGAATTTAGATGGGTGGCCCCGTCAGGTACGCCCGCCCCGTCAGGTACGCCCCGTCAGCCCAAGGGGGCAAACTTGGGACAGCTCAGGGCAACGCCGGTAACGCCCTGGGTTCAATTACGCATCTGGCCCCATGAACCACGCCAATATGTCGTTCCCGCGCAGGCGGGAACCCAGTTCACAAGTCATTCCCGCGCAGGCGGGAATCCATTGCACAAGTCATTCCCGCGCAGGCGGGAATCCAGTGCATAAGTCATTCCCGCGCAGGCGGGAATCCAGTTCACAAGTCATTCCCGCGCAGGCGGGAACCCAGTGCATAAGTCATTCCCGCGCAGGCGGGAATCCAGTTCACAAGTCATTCCCGCGCAGGCGGGAACCCAGTGCACAAGTCATTCCCGCGCAGGCGGGAACCCAGTGCATAATTCATTCCCACGCAGGCGGGAATCCAGTGCACAAGTCATTCCCGCGCAGGCAGGAATCCAGTTCACAAGTCATTCCCGCGCAGGCGGGAACCCAGTGCATAAGTCATTCCCGCGCAGGCGGGAATCCAGTTCATAGGTCATTCCCGCGCAGGCGGGAACCCAGTGCATAATTCATTCCCACGCAGGCGGGAATCCAGTGCATAAGTCATTCCCGCGCAGGCGGGAATCCAGTTCACAAGTCGTTCCCGCGCAGGCGGGAATCCAGTGCATAAGTCATTCCCGCGCAGGCGGGAACCCAGTGCATAAGTCATTCCCGCGCAGGCAGGAATCCAGTTCATAAGTCATTCCCGCGCAGGCAGGAATCCAGTTCATAAGTCATTCCCGCGCAGGCGGGAATCCAGTGCATAAGTCATTCCCGCGCAGGCGGGAATGACGGACAAGTGGGAAGCTCACTCATAGGTACCTGACGAGGCTACCCAATCGCTACGCCAACACCTCATTTGAGATCACGCGAATCAACCGTGAATGGACTCACGAACTCGCGAAACATCCCGCAGCTGCGTTTTGCCCTGGAACAAATTTGCGATTTCGTTGGGAAGCTGACTTTTTGAGGCTCTCTGGCGAGCCTGCTGCGCTTCCACGACCAAAGTATTTTTTGAAATTCCACACCAAGTCGCACCACATTTGTCCCTCTATTCCAATCCTTGCAAGGATAGGAGCAAGTTCTTTCGGAATGGTGGGTTTTTCTAAGCTGCCAACACGCTGGCGACCCGTCCAATCCAACAGACTCAAGTAGTCGCCCAGCTTCATCGACAGGAAGCCTTTGTCGCTTGCACGCACGCCACTGTGGCTTGTTTGTGCTCCCGGTTTGCCACGTTCGTTAAGTGTTAGCGGTGACAACCAAGCGTCTCTGAGGATGGATGGGCCTCGTGTCTTTTTGGCGGCAGAGCGTTTCTTGCGAAGATCATCCGGAGTCGTGGTTCGGCGGATTTTGCCCGCTTCCTGTGTCTCGATGGCGACCAAGTCCACGGCAGCGGATGCAATGGTGTTTCCAGCGAGGGCTTTGATACGATCATAAGCGGACGTGTGATTTGATTCTTCGGGAGACGAAGCCATTGCGGCACGGATCGGATTCAGGTCGACATACATGCTGCATGCCAAAAGACCGGCTTCGTCGGTAATGGCTTGCGCTTTGAAGCGACCTTCCCAAAAGTGGCCAGTTACGTTGTCTTGGAAATTGGCGAGGCGAGCGATGGGTTCGCAGAGAGCTTTCATAAACCAGGACGGATCGGACAAACGCAATCGAATCGTTTTGATGCGTTCGGCGTTATTGGCCAAAGTATCGACGGCGGTTGTGGTGGGGTCAGCCAAAT
>Ga0247833_1000939_pt1 | contig 50681 bp, 47 predicted proteins | sample LaCruzMarch2015__7_FD_187117 | JGI IMG/M metagenome (GOLD analysis project Ga0247833, IMG submission 187117) | Freshwater microbial communities from meromictic Lake La Cruz, Castile-La Mancha, Spain - LaCruzMarch2015_8m | ecosystem: Environmental > Aquatic > Freshwater > Lake | place: Spain...
GAACGCCCCGTCGTCACCGTCGTCGACACCGTCACCGACAAGCCCGTCCAGGTCAGCCGCAACGTCGAACGCCCCGTCGTCACCGTCGTCGACACCGTCACCGACAAGCCCGTCCAGGTCAGCCGCAACGTCGAACGCCCCGTCGTCACCGTCGTCGACACCGTCACCGACAAGCCCGTCCAGGTCAGCCGCACTATCGAGCGCCCGATCGTCAACATCATCGACAAGATCACCGACAAGCCGGTCGAGGTTCAGCGGCTGATGGAGAAGCTCGTGGTGTCGGTCGTCGACAAGGTGACCGACCGGGCCGTCGACGTTCAGCGCCTGGTCGAACGGCTCATCGTCGAGATCCAGGACAACGTGGTCGACAAACCCGTCACCGTTCAACGGCTGATTGAGCAACCGGTGGTCACCATCGTGGACAAAGTGGTCGAGGTGCCGGTCGAACGGCTCGTCGAGCGAGTAGTCGAGAAGCCGGTCGACAGGATCATCACCAAGGTCGTTGAGAAGCCGGTCGAGAAGATCGTCGAAAAGATCATCGAGGTCCCGGTCGAGAAGATCGTCTACAAAACAGTGGAGAAGCCGGTCGAGCGGATCGTCGAGATCACTGTCGAGAAACCGGTCGTCAAGGTGGTCGAAAAGATCGTCGAGGTCGTCGTCGAGCAGATCGTCGAGCGGGTCGTGGAGAAGCCGGTTGACCGCGTCGTCGAGAAGATCGTCGAAAAGCCCAACATCATCGAGCGCATCGTCGAGAAGCCAGTCGACCGCGTCGTCGAGAAGACCGTCGAAAAGCCCAACATCATCGAGCGCATCGTCGAGAAGCCAGTCGACCGCGTCGTCGAGAAGACCGTCGAAAAGGTCAACGTTATCGAGAAGACCATCGACAAGCCCGTCGACCGCGTCGTGGAAAAGATCGTCGAGACGCCGAACATCGTCGAAAAGGTCGTCGACAAGCCCGTCGACCGCGTCGTGGAAAAGATCGTCGAGAAGGTCAACGTCGTCGAGAAGACCATCGACAAGCCCGTCGACCGCGTCGTGGAAAAGATCGTCGAGAAGGTCAACGTCGTCGAGAAGACCATCGACAAGCCGGTCGACCGCGTCGTGGAAAAGATCGTCGAGAAGGTCAACGTCGTCGAGAAGACCATCGACAAGCCCGTCGACCGCGTCGTCGAGAAGATCGTCGAAAAGCCCAACATCGTCGAGAAGATCATCGAGCGTCCCGTCGACCGGGTCATCGAGAAGATCGTCGAAAAGCCCAACATCATCGAGAAGGTGCTGGAGCGGGCCGTCGATCGGGTCGTCGAGAAGATCGTCGAAAAGCCCAACATCGTCGAGAAGATCATCGAGAAGCCCGTTGACCGCGTCGTCGAGAAGGTCGTCGAAAAGGTCAACGTCATCGAGAAGGTCATCGACAAGCCCGTCGACCGCGTCGTCGAGAAGATCGTTGAGCGGCCGCGCATCGTTGAGAAGGTCATCGACCGTCCGGTGGAGAGGGTGCTCGAGAAGACCGTCACCAACCCGGTGCTGGTAGAAAAGCTCATCGAGCGCGATGTCGAGTACGTCGAGGAGCGGATCGTCGAGCAGCCGGTCGAGACCGTCGTCGAGCGGATCGTGGAGCGTCCGGTTTACCGGGAGGTCGAGAAGATCGTCGAAAAGCCGGTCGAACGGATCGTCGAGGTCGTTGTCGAGAAGCCGGTGATCGTCCACAAGTACGTCGAGAAGCGGGTCGAACGGGTCGTCGAGCACGACGCCGACGAGGTGTCGGTCAGCCGGCGCTCGATGGGCAAAGCCACCGAGGTCGAGGCGACGTTCATCGAGCGGGGCACCCGCGAGGTCGAGTGGGTGGAGCGAGCCACCGGTGAGCATCCCGATGATGACATCGTCGGCGATGAGTCGGCGGAGTTCCGGGCCCGCGAGTCCTACGTGGTAGATCCCAAGTCCGACGACCCCCGGCATCGTCGCCCCTGACGCTGCCCCGACAAGGGCTTGACGCCGGGGCGGTCGAATCCCCCTCCCGCCCCGGCGTCAGCCCTGATGATCAGACCTAGCACCATCCATCAACCAGCTACAAAAAGGAGTCTGCTGTGACGCCAAAGGCACCGCTGCGAGCATCACTCGCGCTCGGCGGGATGTTCATCGTGACCAGTTCGCTACTGGCGGGCGCGCCCGTCGTGAGCGCCGCGCCCTCAACCGAGGCCGTTGACACCATCAACGACCGCTATGCCACCTTCGGTGGTGAATCATCGTTGCTTGGCGCCCCCCTCGGGGAGGCCGTCGACGTTGCCGGCGGTGCCGAGCGCGACTATGCCGGCGGCACGATCTTCTACTCGAAGGACACCGGCGCACACGTGATGTACGGCGAGATCCTCAAGCGGTACGAGGCGCTCGGTGGCCCCGACAGCGATCTCGGGTTCCCGAAGAACGACGAGACGGGCGTCGGCGACGGAGTCGGCAGATTCAACGATTTCTCGGCCCCCGAAGGCGCGGCGATCTACTGGAGCCCGCAGTGGGGTGCCACGGTAATCAAGGGCAAGGTGCTTGAGGCGTGGCGTCAGTCCGGCGCCGTCACCGGGCCGTTCGGATACCCCAGCGCGGACACGTCGGTCACCGACGATATGCAGACCGGCAAGTTCGTCGGGCCGGACGGCACTGAGATCCAGTGGTCGAAGGCCGCCGGTCTGGTCACCATCCCGGCCGCCCTTGCGGCCAAGATCCCCGGTTTCGGTGCCAACGCGCCGACTGCAGAAGGGACAACCTCCGTGAAGGCAGCACCCGGCAAGACGATCACCACCGAGACGGAGAAGAAGGGCTTCAACTTCTTGTGGCTGCTGCTCGCCTTACCGTTGATCGCAGGCTTGGGCTGGCTGCTGCGCAAGCGCCCGCAGGAGGCGGCGCCGGTCCGCGTTGCTGAGCGTGCCCCGGTGGTCAAGCCGACACCTCCGCCGCCGCCGGCTCGTCCCGCCCCGGTCGCCAAGGCGCCCGCGCCCAAGCCGCCAGCCCCCCGGCCGCCGGCTCCGGCACCGGTGACGAAGGTGACGCCGCCGCCGGCTCCGAAGCCGGTGACGCCGCCGCCTGCCCCCCGGCCGCTCCTCTCGGAGCCGCCCAAGGCGACCATTCGCACCGAGACGACCGACCACGACGTGACGACCGTCGTGCGCTACGAGGAGTCCTCGACCGCAGCGGAGACGTCGGCACGGGTTACCTACGAGAACAACGCCCTCGGAGATGATCAGGAAAGCGTCGCGGACAAGAGCGACTCCGTTCCTGACTAACCGATCGGAAAAACGCTGTTCAGCCGAACAGTGACGATGAGGGAGAGAATCAGATGGAATGGATACTGGGAATCGTCGGTGGGCTCATCGGCGGTAACGTCGCGGGCGCTAAAAACAACCTCGGCGCTGCTGGAAACAGCATCGCCGGAGCGGTTGGCGGCGGACTTGGCGGCGGACTCCTGGGCGGCCTCCTCGGCGGTGGCGGTGGCGGCGGTCTGGACATTGCTCAGATCGCCGGCTCGGTCGGCGGCGGCGGCGTTGTCGGTGCCGTGCTCACCGCGATCGTGGGCGCGGTCATGAAGGGCCGCAAGTAGCTCCTCGCTCGCCCGACGTTCAACGGCACCCGGTCACGCGCGCTGCGCGGGCCGGGTGCCGTTGCGTAACGGGCCAATTCGGCACCGCGATCTATCGCGGCCTATCGCCAGCCTCATTCGACGGTGCCGGTCATCCCGAAGTCGGCCAGTGCGTCATGTGCCACCTCTTTGAGTTGCTCCCGCGTGGTGGTTCCGTCGGCGTTGCAGAAACCGATGCTGACCCACACCTCGCCGTGGACACGGCCTGCTACCAGAGGAAAAAAGATCCCACCGACCCGCCGCAGGTGATCGGAGGTGATGTGCTCGGACATCCGGGCCGCGAAAGAATCCGCATCGGTGCCATCCGGGCGGTTCGCCGCCGGATCAAGATCCCCGACGTGGGAGGAACCGATGACCCGACTCTTGAGCACCAGGCCCTCAACTCGGCGGGCGGCACGCTTGGGAACCAGAGGCGTCAGTGGCAGCGCTGCCAATAACTCGTAGCGAGCATCGCCAAGATCCGTCAGCGCCGTCTTAAGCCCCGAACGGACGCCCGTCAGATCTTCCGTAACGGTGAGCGGGTCGGCAATCAGCGTCACAGCCGTAAGGGCGTTGCCCCGATTGTCCTGCGGCAGTCGTTCGTTCACGGGAACGGAGATGGTGACCGACCCGTCCTCGGCCAGCCAGTTCAGCCGGTAGCCAAGCCTGGCCGCAAGGCCCAGTGACAGCGAATTTGCAGTCCCACCCAGGCTTGCCGCCCGCTCATCCCATTGCCCGATATCAACATGAACCGTCACCGCCGGAACGATCACGGTGCGCGCCGGTTGCGCCGTCGCCGCGGTGGCCCGTGGCTTCTTCGACCCAATATCGGCGCGATTCTTACCTGCCAGTGTGATCGTTGCCAGCAGCGACTTGAGCATGCCCGGCACATCGCGTATCACCGCACGTGAGTCCTGAAGCAGCGCCTGCAGTTTAGTGCGAGAGGCGGCTGCGGGATAGGCGATATCACGGGTGATTCCGGTTGCCGCTTCGGTAACGGCGATAACCAGTCCCACACCGTCGACGACGGTGTGGGAGGCTACCAGGGTCACCACCGCCCCGCCCTCGACCAGCGGTTGCAGCGATAGCCGCCAGGATGGACCCTTCTCAGGGTCGATCGGCAATGCCGCCTGCTCATCCAACCAGGCCTGTACGTCGTGACGGAACCTGGGCTCGGAGGCGATCGCGATATCGGCCGGCCCGCGGCACGTGATCCACCGATGCCTGCCGAACGGCAACGGTGATCGCTCAATTCGTCGGCCAAGCAAGCCTCGACCCAGGTTGTGGTGGAAGCGTCGCAGACCATCGAGATTGACTTCGCGTTCGTAGATCCAGGTCCACTGGATCACCGGCGCATGACCCAGTGCACGAAGACCAAGGAACGAGGCCTGGTCCATGTAGTCGATGGTGTTGTCCACGGGGGCCACGGTAGCCGGGCTCACTCGATGATCCCGGACAGTCCGAAGTCTGCGAACACACCGCGGACCGTTTCCAAGAGTTCGTCGGAGGTGGTCGTCCCGTGCGCGTTCATATAGCCGACACTCACCGAGACTCTGCCGTGCAGTCGAGCCGAAACGACGGGAAAGAAGACTCCGTCCTGGCGCCGGAGTTGAGCCCGGTCGATCCGCTCATTCATCCGGACTGCAAAAAAGTCGGCATCTGTGCCATCGGGACGGTTGACCGCCGGATCGAGGTCCCCCAGATTCGAACTGCCGAGTAATGCGCCGCCAACCACCATGCCCTCGAGTCGGCGGGCGACGGCTTTGGGAACCATGGGGGTGAGCGGGAGTGGCGCCACCAGTTCATTGTGGGCCTGGCCCAGCGTCAACAGCGCGGCCTTCAGACCTGCACGCAGGTCCGTTAAATCGTCCGCGACCGTTGATGGATCAGCGGTCAACCTCACCGCGGTCAGCGCATTGCCCCGGGTGTCGCCGTCGGTCCGCTCGTTGACGGGTATGGAGAGGGTTACGGTGCCGTCGTGTTCGATCCATCCCAGTCCCTGACCAATCCGGGCAGCGATGCCCAGAAACAGTGAATTACTCGTACCACCCAGACTTTTTGCGCGCTCGTCCCATTGCCGCATATCGATGTAGGCCGTCAGCGAGCGGAGTCTGACAACTTCGCTCGGATCTTCTGCGGTGTAGCTCGTCGTGGGTCTGCCGGTCGAATCGATACCCCCGTTGGTTAACGCCAGCCGAACCGCGGCGGCCAGCGCTCTGGCCATCTGCGGCAATGTCCGGGCGATCGCGCGCGAATCATCAAGCAGTGCTTGCTTTTTCGTTCGCAAGCCACCGGCGGGATAGCCGAGATTCCTGGTTGTACCCTTGGCGGCATCGGTGACCGCGACCGCGATGCCCACCCCATCGGCGACGGTGTGGGATACCACCAGCGTCACCGCTGCTTCTCCGTTGGTGAAGGTCTGCACGGCCAGCCGCCACGACGGTCCGAATTCCGGATCAATCGGGAGCGCGGCCTGCTCGTCGGTCCAAGCGCTGAGCTCGGTGCGGGGCCGTGCCCGGCTGGCGACGCCGATATCCAGGCTCGGCCACACGACCCACCGGTGCCTGCCGAACGGCAGAGCCGAGCGTTCGATGCGGCGGCCGAGTAGTCCGTGACCGAGGTTGTGGTGAAACCGCCGCAACCCGTCAAAGTCGATGCCGCGTCCATAAATCCAGGTGAACTGGATGACCGGCCCGTGACCGAGTGCGCGCAGGCCCAAGAAAGAAGCCTGATCGATGTAGTCGAGGGTGTTGTCCACGGCACTCATGGTAGGCGCGGGAGGCCTACTTATCGGGCCGGTGATCCATCCCGGACTCCTTGCGTTGTTGCGCAGTGATCGTCGCCGGAGCGTCGGTGAGCGGATCCACACCGCCGCCGGACTTGGGGAAGGCGATGACGTCCCGGATCGAGTCCGCTCCGAGCAGCAGAGCGGTGATGCGATCCCAACCGAATGCGATACCGCCGTGCGGTGGGGCGCCGAATGTGAAGGCCTCTAATAGAAACCCGAACTTGTCCCCCGCCTCCTCGTTGCCGATGCCCATCACTGAGAACACCTGCTCCTGTACGTCGCGGCGGTGGATGCGGATCGAGCCGCCACCGATCTCGTGACCGTTGCAAACGATGTCGTAGGCGTCGGCGAGCACCGCACCCGGATCGGTATCGATCACCGCCGCGAATTCCGGCTTGGGAGCTGTGAACGCGTGGTGCACCGCCGTCCACGCGCCCGACCCGACGGCGACGTCACCGGCCGCGGTCGCGTCGTCGGCCGGCTCAAACAGCGGCGGGTCCACGATCCAGGTGAACGCCCACGCCCCCGCGTCGATCATGTCCAGCCGATGGGCGATCTCGCCGCGGGCCGCGCCCAGCAGCGCCCGGGAAGTTTTGACGGGTCCGGCCGAAAAGAACACGCAGTCACCGGGTTTCGCACCGACATGCGCTGCCAGTCCGGCGCGCTCGGCGTCGGAGAGATTTTTGGCCACCGGCCCACCGAGCGTGCCGTCGTCATCGATGAGCACGTAGGCCAGACCGCGATGTCCGCGCTGCTTGGCCCAGTCCTGCCAGCCGTCCAGGGTCCGACGGGGCTGCGATGCGCCGCCGGGCATCACCACCGCCCCAACGTAGGGCGCCTGGAACACCCGAAACGGCGTGGCGGCGAAGTAATCGGTGCATTCGACGAGTTCAAGGCCGAACCGCAGATCCGGCTTATCGGAGCCGAACCGGCGCATCGCGTCGGCATAGGTCATCCGCGGGATGGGCAGCGGCAGTTGATAGCCGATCAGCGCCCACAGCGCGGCCAGTACCTGCTCGGCGACGGCGATCACGTCATCGGTGTCGACGAAACTCATCTCCACGTCGAGCTGGGTGAACTCCGGCTGGCGGTCGGCGCGGAAGTCCTCGTCGCGGTAGCACCGCGCAATCTGGTAGTAGCGCTCCATCCCGCCGACCATGAGCAGTTGCTTGAACAGCTGCGGACTCTGCGGCAGCGCGTAAAACGAGCCGGGCCGCAACCGAGCCGGCACCAGGAAGTCTCGCGCCCCTTCGGGAGTGGATCGGGTGAGGGTCGGCGTCTCGATCTCGACGAAATCATGGCTGGCCAGCACCGACCGGGCGGCGGCGTTGACCCGCGACCGCAGCCGCAGCGCGTCGCCTGGGCCACCCTCGCGCCGCATATCCAGGTAGCGGTACCGCAGTCGGGCCTCCTCGCCGGCCGGTTCGTCGAGCTGGAACGGCAGCGCCGCACTCTCCCCCAGCACCGTCAACGCGGTCGCGTTGATCTCGATGGCGCCCGTGGCGATATCGGGGTTTGCATTGCCTTCCGGACGGACCTCGATCACCCCGGAGACGACGACGCAGTACTCCGCGCGCAACCGGTGGGCTCCGTCGAGTACGCCGGCATCGCGGAATACGACCTGAGCGATCCCGGTGGAGTCGCGGAGGTCGATGAAGATCACCCCACCGTGGTCGCGGCGCCGGGCCACCCAGCCCGCCAGGGTTACCTGTTGGCCGGCGTCGGAGGCCCGCAACGAACCGGCGGCATGACTGCGCAGCACTGATACTCCTCAGCAGCGGAACCATCGGTCAGCAGGGGTAACCGACGGCATTGGTGACTTCCGGAGTCTAGGGACTGCCAGGGCCGACCCGACCACCGACACCGGCAAAGCCGATTGTGGCAAGCTGAACGGGGCTGTCGAGCAGCCTGCGGAATCAATCTCGAGGAGCGCTGATGACCTTCAACGAGGGCATACGGATCGACACGAGCAAAACCACGAGCACCGGCGGTGGCGGTGGTCGCGGGATAGCGCTCGGTGGCGGCATCGGCGGGCTTGCCATCGCGCTGCTGGCCCTGTTCCTCGGCGTCGACCCCGGCCCGGTGCTGAGCCAACAGCAGATTGGGCCCGCCACCCAGTCCCAGCCCGGTTTCGACCTGCAGAAATGCCGGACCGGCGCAGACGCCAACAACTTCGTTGAGTGCCGCGTGGTGGCCACCGGCAACTCAGTGGACCAGGTCTGGCAGCAATTGCTCCGCGGTTACAAACCCCCACGGATGCGATTGTTCAAGGGCGAGGTACAGACCGGCTGCGGACCGGCCAGCAGTGATGTCGGCCCGTTCTACTGCCCACCGGACCAGACCGCCTACTTCGATACCGACTTTTTCCAGGTGCTCAAGACCCAATTCGGCTCCAGCGGTGGCCCACTGGCCCAGGAGTACGTCGTGGCGCACGAGTACGGCCATCACGTCCAAAACCTGCTCGGAGACCTCGGCCGCGCCCAGAAGGGCGCCCAGGGCGCTACCGGGGACGGTGTCCGCTCGGAACTTCAGGCCGATTGCTACGCCGGGGTGTGGGCGCACTACGCGGCGATCACCAAGCAACCGGGAACCGACCTCACCTATCTGGAGCCGTTGAGCGACAACGACATCGCTGACGCGCTGTCGGCGGCCTCATCGGTGGGCGACGATCGAATTCAAAAGCAGTCCACCGGTCGGGTGAACCCGGAGCAATGGACCCACGGATCGTCCGAACAGCGCCAGAAATGGTTCACCGTCGGCTACCAGACCGGCGACCCCAATAAGTGCGACACCTTCAGCGCCCGCACCCTGGGCTGAATCCCACTCTGGGCTGAATCCCACTCTGGGCTGAATCACACTCTGGGCTGAATCACACTCTGGGCTGAATCACACTCTGGGCTGAATCCCAGTTCACCACGGCCGTAGCGCGCACTGCACGCCGCTGCCACCCTGAGTAGAGACCAGCACCTGGCCGTCGACGGCGATCTCGCAGCGGAACTCGGGATTGACCCGAAGTCCCCCGCTGGCGCTGACGAAAGCCCACTGCGTGGGGTCGTTCATTGTGGTTTGGAAAACCCACGGCGCGCCCGGTCCCACACCGGTGCGGGCCAGTGGCATGTACTGCGGATCATTCGCCGATTCCTGGCTGGGCGGATCCGACGTCACGTAGTAGATGTTGGCGGTCAGATCACTGGTGGTCGTCACCGTGTAGGTGACCTGATGCGGGCCGGTCGGGTCGGCAGGCGCCTGAGCCATCGGCGATGCCGTGAACAGCAAGAACACCGTCGTACACAGGGCTGTCGGGGATCGCATACCTGTCATATCGGCTTCCGTCCGTCGGTGTTACGGCACCTAGCCGGCGTCGCGCAGTCCGTCCTCGTCGGGCGGGGCGACACGGGTGGACAGGGCGGCGAAAAAATCGACCGCGGCCGCCACGGTGCGGTCGACGAATCCGGTCAAATCGGCGGTTCCCGCCGGACGGCACCGGCCGCTCACCGCCACGCCGACCAGTGCCGGGTCGGCGGACTGGTGCAACTCGACCTCCAGTCCGGACGCCGCGACAGCCCATTGCGCGGCCGCTGTCGCGATTCGCTCGCGTCGCGCGCCGGGGTAGTAGCGATCGGGGGTAATGACCAGTTCGACCTCGCCCCGGTCAGCACCGACGCCGAGGCGCACGTGCAGGCGGCCTTGATGCATGCCGGCCAGAGCCTCGGCCAGGAAGAAGTATTCGTCGTCCCGGTGGCCGCGGAAGTACCGCACACCACTGGCGCGCAGGTACTCCTCGATTATCGGGCTCACGACCGCTCAACGCCATGGGCACGACGCGCAGTTCCCCGAAAGGCCTAAGAGTTCAGTGAGCGTTCGGAGTTCAATGAGCGTTCGGCAACGACCACCCGGTCAGGTCAACCGCGAAACGACCTCGCCGACAACGGAACCGATGGCCACGTCGACCTGGTCGCCCGTGGACAGATCCTTGACTCCGACAGTGCCGGCCTCAATGTCGCGGTCACCGGCGACCAGGGCGATCCGCGCACCGGAGCGATCCGCGGCCCGCATCGCACCCTTGATGCCCCGGTCGCCATAGGCGAGGTCGACACGGACACCGTCGGCCCGCAGTGCCGCCGCCAGCCTGACGAGTTCACGTTTCGCGCTGTCGCCCAGGGGCACCCCGAAGACGTCGCAGCGGTTGGCGTCGCCGACTGTCTTGCCCTCGGCCCGCAGGGCGAGCAGGGTGCGATCAACGCCCAGTCCGAACCCGATACCGGAAAGATCCGCACCACCCAGTTGGGCCATCAGTCCGTCATAGCGCCCACCGCCGCCGATCCCGGATTGGGCACCGAGGCCATCGTGGACGAATTCGAAGGTCGTTTTGGTGTAGTAATCCAGTCCACGCACCAATCGGGGATTGACCGTGTACCGCACCCCGACAGCGTCGAGGTAGGCCAGCACGGTATGAAAATGTTGCTTGGCGCCGTCCGACAGGTGATCCAGCATTAGCGGCGCGCCGGCGGTCAACTCCCGCACCTCGGGCCGCTTGTCATCGAGCACACGCAGCGGGTTGAGCGCTGCGCGCGCCCGGGTGGCCTCGTCGAGTTCGAGGCCGAACAAGTACTCCTGCAACAACTCTCGGTACTGCGCTCGACAGGTGTCATCACCCAGCGAGGTGATCTCGAGACGGAACCCGTCGAGTCCCAGCGAACGAAACCCCGCGTCGGCGATGGTGATCACCTCGGCATCCAAGGCAGGGTCGTCGACGCCGATCGCCTCCACCCCGACCTGCTGGAGTTGGCGATAGCGTCCAGCCTGGGGGCGCTCGTAGCGAAAGAACGGCCCGGCATAGCAGAGCTTGACCGGCACCGCACCGCGATCGAGACCGTGTTCGATCACCGCGCGCATCACCGAAGCTGTGCCCTCCGGTCGCAGCGTCACTGATCTGTCGCCGCGGTCGGCGAAGGTATACATCTCCTTGGACACCACATCGGTGGACTCCCCCACCCCACGGGCGAACAGAGCGGTGTCTTCGAAGATCGGCAACTCGATGTCGCCGTAGCCGGCATTGCGCGCGGCCCTCAGCAGCCCGTCGCGCACCGCGACGAACGCGGCTGAGTCGGGCGGCAGATAGTCCGGAACTCCCTTGGGCGCCTGGAAGCGGCTCACAGCGCCGTTATCCCCTGCAGGAACGGATTGGTGCGGCGTTCGGCGCCGATTGTGGTGGCCTCGCCGTGGCCGGGGAGGACTCGGGTGTCGTCGTCGAGCACGAGCAGTTTGGTCACGATCGAGGTGAGGAGGTCGCGACCGCTTCCGCCGGGCAGGTCGGTGCGCCCCACCGACTGCTTGAACAGCGTGTCGCCGGTGAACACCAACTCACCGCGTCCGGGCCCGTCTGCGGAGTCCGACACCCGGAACACCACCGAGCCGCGGGTGTGTCCCGGGGTGTGATCCACCGCGACCCGGATCGCGCCGAGATCCAACGTGTCGCCGTCGCGATCGAGTTCGACGATCTGTCGTGGCTCGCGGAACAGCGCCCCGAAGGCCAGTTGGCCGATCCGCGGCCCGAACCCATTGATCGGGTCGGCCAGCATGAACCGGTCCGCGGGGTGAATGAATGCCGGACACCCGTAGGTGTCGGCCACCTTCTGCGCGGACCAGATGTGGTCGACGTGTCCGTGGGTGAGCAACACCGCGGCCGGCGTCAGCCGGTTCTCGTCGAGGATCCGGCGCAGGGTTCCCATCGCCCGCTGACCGGGGTCGACGATGATCGCGTCCGACCCCGCCCGCGGAGCCAACACGTAGCAGTTGCAGGCCAGCATTCCGGCCGGAAACCCGCTGAGCAACACCGCAACAGTGTCCCATCCTGGCGTACCGGTGGGCCGCAGCCCCCGCTGACACGTTCGGCTGGCAGACTCAATTCGTCGATTGACCGAGTCGCATATGGAGGATTACTGCGGTGCCCAGCAATGAAGAACGACGCGAGACGGCGAAACTCAATCTCGAGCGGCAGTTGGAAAGCAGGGCGCAGAAGGACAGGCAGCGACGTATTTTCACGGTCGTCGGTGCGGTGGGCGCGATCGCTGCCGCTGCCGCGGCGATCGGCACCTTCGTGTTGAACGACGCGGAATCAGAACCCATCAGCGCCGCCCCCACCTCAGCGGCTCCGACGACTCCCCCGCCGCGCGGCGGCGCGGGCCAACTGCCGACATTCGCGGCGTCCGCCGATCTTGGAGCGAACTGTCAGTACCCGGCGGCGCAGAAAGCCAGCAGGCCCGTGGATGCCCCGAAGTCCGGTCGGGTTCCCACTGATCCCGCGACGATCAGCGTCAGCATGTCTACCGACCAGGGCAACATCGGCCTGCTGCTCAACAATGCCGAGGCGCCGTGCACGGTGAACAGCTTCGCGAGCCTGGCCCAGAAGGGCTTCTTCAACGACACCACCTGTCACCGCCTGACCACCGCCGCCTCGCTCGGCGTGCTGCAGTGTGGCGACCCGACCGGTACCGGTGGCGGCGGCCCGGGATATGCCTTCACCAACGAATACCCGACGAGCCAGTACCCCAAGGGTGATCCGGCACTGCAGAATCCGGTGCTTTACCCGCGCGGCACCCTGGCTATGGCCAACGCCGGGCCGGACACCAACGGCAGCCAGTTCTTCCTGGTTTACAAGGATTCCCAACTACCGCCGGGCTACACCGTGTTCGGCACCATCGACGCCACCGGCCTGGCCACACTGGACAAGATCGCCCAGGGCGGCGTGGCGGGCGGAAGCCAGGACGGAAAGCCGGCGACCGAGGTCAAGGTCAAGTCGGTTCTGCTGGACTGACGCCCCACCGACACCAGCCCCAGGCGCCGCGGGCCCCCAACGACACAGGCCCCAGGCGGTGCGTGCTTTAGATGACCCCGGCGGCGGTCTCCGCGGAGATCCCCTCATGCAGCACCGCGACCGGGCACCCGGCGTGGGCGAGCACCTTCTGGCTGACCGACCCCATCACCAGACCCGAGAATCCGCCGGATCCGCGGCTGCCGACCACGAGAAGCTCAGCGCCGATGGCTTCGGCCAGCAGCACCTCGGCCGGCCGGCCGGTGCCGGCGACGAAGGACACCGCAACGTCGGGAAACGCCGCCGCGGTGACGATCACGGGCGAGTGGAAGGCGCTGGTGTCTGACCCCGGGGTGGCGTCCTGGGGATTGACCTCCCAGGTGTCGGGTTCGCCGCGGCCGGCCTCCACTGTCACCGCGACCACTCCGCAGCCCACGGCGGCGGCATGCCGGAACGCGAAGGCCGCCGCCCGATTCGACGCCGGCGAACCGTCATAGCCCAGGACCACTTGACCCGGGTTGCCCTCGGATCCCTCGGCGTCGGCGAAGGCGGTACCGCCCTCCATACCGGAGTGCACCACCACGACCGGGCACTGCGCGTAGGGCGCGACATGCATCGTCGTGCTGCCCAGCAACAGGCCGCGGAACCCCTCGATGCCGCGGGATCCGAGGACGATCGCGTCGGCGGTCTCCCCGGCCGCCAGCAGGGATTGCACCGGCGCGTCGGGCATCTGCAGCGCCCGGATCGCCAGGGCCGGATGAGCGGCCCTGGCCAGCGCCACCGCGTCACCGAGCACGCCGTCAGGATTCTCGATCAAGGTGGGCCGGGCGAGTTCGTCGGGACGGGCGTAGAGCACCGTCAGCGGCAGTCGATAGGCGACGGCGGTGTCCGCGGCCCACAACAGCGCCGCGCGGCCATGGTCGGATCCGTCTGCTCCGACGACGATGCCACTGTCGGCGGCATTGAGTTCCTCGGACATGCCGTGGAGTTTTTCGGACATGCCGTGGAGTTTTTCGGACATGACGGGACCTCCCTGCTTCGTCAGCGCAAACACCCGAGATGTTGCGCCGTCAGGGGTACGTTACTTCCCATCGTCCTCCGAGCAACCCATCGTCTGCCGAGCGACCCGACGGGAGGGGCATGAGAGAAGCGCACGACCTGCAGCACGCCGCCGAAGCCGATCTGCACGGCAAGGGGCTGTCGCGCAACTCCGTCGGCGTCCTGGGCAGCGTCGTCCTCGGCATCTCCTCGGTGGCACCCGCCTATGCGCTCACCGCCACCATCGGAATCCTGGCCACCCAGGCCGGCTCAAAGATGGCGGTGGTGATCATCGCGGGCTTCCTGCCGATGTTCTTCGCCGCGTACGCCTATCGGGAGTTCAACAAGGTTGCCCCGGACTGCGGAACCTCATTCACCTGGACGACCAAGGCATTCGGCCCCTACGTCGGCTGGATCGGTGGCTGGGTGGCCATCCTGGCCACCGCGATCGTGTTGTCCAACCTCGCCGGGGTGGCGGTGGAGTTCTTCTACCAGTTCCTCGGCGACCTCTCCGGAAGTGCGTCGATCGGCGGACTCTGGGAGGACAAGTGGGTCAACGTGGCGACCTGCCTGGCATTCCTCGCCGTGGCGACGTGGGTTGCCTACCGGGGCATCACCACCACCGAACGGATTCAGTTCGTGCTGGTCGGATTCCAACTGTTGATCCTGATGGTCTTCGCCGGGTTGGCGGTCGCGAAATCGCGGTCGGTACCAACCGGACTGAGCTTCAGCTGGGACTGGTTCAGCCCGGCGGGCCTGACCCTGTCGGCTTTCATCGCCGGGCTGTCCGGTTCGATATTCGCGTTCTGGGGCTGGGATACCTGCCTGACGGTCAACGAGGAGTCCAAGGGCTCGGCGAAGACACCGGGGCGCGCCGCGCTGCTCACGGTGATCTCGATCCTGCTGACCTACCTGATCGTTGCGACAGCGACCCAGATGTACGCCGGCGTCGGCGACCAGGGCGTCGGTCTGGGCAACGAGGACAATGCCTCCAACGTCTTCGGCGAGTTGGCCGAACCGGTACTCGGCAGTCCCTGGCATCTGTTGTTGTATCTCGCCGTCCTCGCCTCCAGCATCGCCAGCTTGATCACTACCTTTCTGCCGTCATCGCGCACCATGCTGGGAATGGCGTCCTATCAGGCCCTCCCGCCCCGGTTCGCATCGATTCACCCTCGCTACCTGACGCCGTCCTACGCGACCGTCGTCGCCGGCAGCGTCGCCGGGATTTTCTATGCGGTCATGCACGTACTGAGCCGCAATGCCCTGACCGACACGATTTACGCGCTGGGCATCATGATCTGTTTCTATTACGGACTCACGGCGTTCGCCTGCATCTGGTTCTTCCGCCGGGAGTTGTTCGCGAACGTGTCGAGCTTTGTATTCAAGTTGCTGTTTCCGTTGCTTGGCGGCCTCGGCCTGTTCTTCGTTCTGCTGATCACGCTGCGTGATTCGGCGTCACCCGACTACGGCAGCGGCGCAAGTATTTTCGGCGTGGGTCTGGTCCTGGTGCTCGGCCTCGGACTGATCCTGCTCGGCGTGGTGCTCATGTTCATCTGGCGGGCGAAGGCGCCCGCGTTCTTCCGAGGCGAGACCCTGCACAGGGACACCCCCACCGTCATCCCTGGCTAAGGCACCCGGTATACCGGCACTCTTACGCGGCGCTGGTCACCCGATAGACGTCGTAGACGCCTTCGACGGTACGCACCGCGTTGAGCACATGACCGAGGTGTTTCGGGTCGCCCATCTCAAAGGTGAAGCGGCTGATGGCAACCCGGTCATCGGAGGTGGTGACCGAAGCCGAGAGGATGTTCACCCGTTCATCGGCGAGGACCCGCGTCACATCTGAAAGCAGTCGGTGCCGGTCGAGCGCCTCGACCTGGATGGCAACCAGGAACACCGATGTCGGCGACGGTGCCCACACCACCTCGATGATGCGCTCCGACTGCAACTGCAAATCGTCGGCGTTGGTGCAGTCGGTGCGATGCACGCTGACGCCGCCGCCGCGGGTGACGAACCCCATGATGTTGTCGCCCGGGACTGGCGTGCAGCACTTTGCCAGCTTCGTCAGCGTGCCCGGCGCTCCAGGCACGCCCACGCCGGAGTCCTCGGTGCTGCGCTGCCGCACGTGCATGGTGGCCGGGGTGGAACGTTCGGCAAGTTCATCCTCGGCGCCGTCGGCTCCCCCGAGTTGAGCCAGGAGGCGTTGCACGACGTGGCGGGCCGAGACGTGGCCCTCACCCACCGCGGTGTACAGCGCCGAGATATCGGCGTAGCGCAACTCCTGTGCCAGTGCGGACATCGCCTCAGCGGTCACCAGTCGCTGCAGTGGCAGCCCGCCACGGCGGACCTCCCGGGTGATCGCGTCCTTACCGGTCTCCAGCGCCTCCTCGCGGCGCTCCTTGGCGAACCACTGACGGATCTTGGCCTTGGCCCGAGGCGACACCACGAAGCCCTGCCAGTCCCGGGACGGCCCGGCATTGAGTGCCTTGGAGGTGAAAACCTCGACCACTTCCCCATTTTCAAGTTTTCGCTCCAGCGCGACCAACCGGCCGTTGACCCGAGCACCGATACAGCGGTGTCCCACCTCGGTGTGTACCGCGTAGGCGAAGTCGACCGGCGTCGAACCGGCGGGCAGTGTGACGACGTCGCCCTTGGGCGTGAAAACGAAAATCTCCTGCACGGCAAGGTCGTAGCGCAGCGATTCGAGGAACTCACCGGGGTCGGCGGCCTCGCGTTGCCAGTCGAGAAGTTGGCGCATCCAGGCCATGTCGTCGATCTCGGCCGCCGACTGTGGATGCGGGACCGCGTTGCGGCCCTTGGCCTCTTTGTAACGCCAGTGCGACGCGATGCCGTACTCCGCGGTGCGGTGCATGTCCCGGGTCCGGATCTGGACTTCCAGGGGCTTGCCTTCCGGCCCGACGACCGTGGTGTGCAGCGACTGGTAGACCCCGAATCGGGGCTGAGCGATGTAGTCCTTGAATCGGCCGGGCATCGGCTGCCACAGCGAGTGCACCACGCCCACGGCGGCGTAGCAGTCGCGGATCTCGTCGCACAGGATGCGGACCCCGACCAGATCATGGATGTCGTCGAAGTCGCGGCCCTTGATGATCATTTTCTGGTAGATCGACCAGTAGTGCTTCGGCCGTCCCTCGACCGCGGCACTGACTTTCATCTCACCCAGTGCCGTTCCGATATCTGAGCGAACCCTGGCCAGATAGGTGTCTCGGGACGGTGCGCGGTCGGCAACCAGTCGAACGATTTCCTCGTAACGCTTCGGGTGCAAGATCGCGAAAGACAGGTCTTCAAGCTCCCATTTGACCGTCGCCATTCCGAGCCGGTGAGCAAGGGGGGCAATGACTTCCAGCGTTTCGTGCGCCTTCTGTGCCTGCTTCTCCGGAGGCAGGAATCGGATCGTCCGCATGTTGTGCAGCCGGTCTGCGACCTTGATCACCAGCACGCGCGGATCGCGGGCCATCGCGATGATCATCTTGCGGATGGTTTCGCCTTCCGCAGCGCTGCCCAACACCACCTTGTCGAGCTTGGTGACGCCATCGACGAGGTGAGCGACCTCGTCACCGAAATCGGCGTTCAGCGCCTCCAGGGTGTAGCCGGTGTCCTCGACGGTGTCATGCAGCAGTGCGGCCACCAGGGTGGTGGTGTCCATGCCCAACTCGGCCAGGATGCTTGCCACCGCCAATGGGTGGGTGATGTAAGGGTCGCCGGAGCGGCGCGACTGGCTGGCATGTTTGGCATCTGCCACGCCGAAGGCCCGCTGCAGCATCGTCAGATCGGCTTTGGGATAGATCTCCCGGTGCACCGCGATCAAGGGCTCAAGCACCGGGTTGATGGCGCTGCGTTGCGCGGTCATCCGCCGCGCCAGGCGAGCCCGCACCCGGCGGGACGCGCTGATGGTGGACTTCGGGGTCTCCCCGCGCGATTCACCCATCTCGGCGACCGGCACCAACGGAAAGCCCGTGCCTCCCGGTTCGTCCGCCATACTCACCTCCGGTTCCCCGGACTGCTGCGGGGACGCTGGAAGGATATCGCGCGGGAACGCGACGAGGTGATCGCGACGGTTCCGGATCGTAGGTCAGAGGAGCTGCAGGCTGTGTGCGGTAAGCGGGGCGATCCGCTCGCGTCCGCCGAGGGTCGCCAACTCCAGCACCACCGCGGCCGCGGTGACCTGCGCACCCACGGTCGTGAGCAGGTCGCGGGTCGCGGCCACTGTCCCGCCGGTGGCCAGCACGTCATCGATGATGGCGACCCGGCGGCCGGCCAATTCGATGGCGCCGGCGGGGATCTCCAGGGTGGCGGTGCCGTACTCGAGGCTGTAGGTGCGGCTGTGCACCGGCGGCGGAAGCTTTCCGCCCTTGCGGACGGCGAGAACTCCGACGCCCAACCGGTGGGCGACTGCGCCGCCGAGCAGGAAGCCCCGGGCATCGACACCGGCGATGAGATCCGCGCCCTCGACGATCGCGGCGAGGGCGGAGGTGACCGCGGCGAACCCGCGGTCATCGGCCAGCACCGGGGTCAGGTCCCGGAAAAGCACACCGGGTTCGGGGAAGTCGGGAACGGTGCGAGTCAGCGCAATCAGCAGGTCGGTCACGGACTCGGCAACGGCGCCGCGGTCGGGCGTCACGGCGTCACCGCCCATCTGTCCATGTTCCAACCGGCGCCCCACTTGGTGGGGTTGGCCTGGACGGCGAACATGCTCTTGGCGGCGATGACGGTGCGTTGCTGCCGGTACAGCGGAAGCGTCGGCATGTCGACCCACAGGATGGGCGCGCCGTCGCCGATCAGGCGGGCCTGTTCCTTGGGATCGGTGATCAACGCCAGTGCCGAGATGATGCCGTCGATCTCAGGGTTGGAGTAGGCCGGCAGGTTATTGCCGTTGCCGGTGAACAACGTGTAGGCGTCCAGTGCCGAAGATCCGGTCGAACCGCTGCCGGTCGCCCCGCCGGTGCTGGCCAGCAGGGCATCGATCTGACCGTCCCGCAGCGCTTGCGGGCCGACCACGTCGGACGACGCATCGACCACGGTGATTCCGGCGGCGCCGCAAGATCTGGTGATGGCGGCGATGGTGGCCGCCAACCGGGGATTGGGCGCCCGGTAACCGATCCGAACGTTCAGCGGCTGGCCCTCGAGTGCCGCCCGCGCGGCGTCGGGATTGCCAGGGTTGTATTGATCGGACAGCGGCCCCGACTCCAGCAGGCTGTAGGCGTCGTCGTTGACCGGATTGAGCCGGGCGTTGGCCACCGGCCCCCTGGCGTTGGCAGCGATCATGTCCCGCGGCGTGCACTGCGCCACCGCTCGGCGCGCCGGCGGTGCCGCGAGCGGTCCCGCAGCGGCAAAGATAAGTTGCTCGATTCCCCCCGAGGGGATGTCGCTGCGCTGGTAGTCATCCGGCGTTGTCAGGGTGCCGGACGATCCGTCCGCCACATCGACAACCTGAAAGCTGCCGTTGTTGATCCGATCCTGAACGTCGATGCCGCGCGGCGATACCGTGATCCGCTGAATTGCCGGCGGGGTGCCCCACCAGCGATCGTTGGCGACGAGCGTCACCGCGCCCTCGGGCAGTATCGAGTCGATCTTGAACGGACCCGACGAGGGAAAACGGGCGAGGTCGCTGTCGACTTTCAGGTCCCAGATGGTGTTCCAGGCCTCAGCAATGCGTGCCACGGCGACGGGATCGCCGCTCTGGATGCCGGCCGTGACATCGATTCCCAGAGCATCGCCGATCACATGGGACGGCATGATCGAGGTGGCGGTGAACAACTGGGCGTAGTCCACGACGCTGCGGTTGGGCAGGTAATTGACCCGGGCCTTCTTGGTACCCGGCTGGCAATCGATCCCGGCGATGTCGAGGTAACCCCCCCGGCTGGCCGCGTCGAAACCGGGGAACCGACCCGACTGGGCCGCCCAGGTCAGCACCATGTCATCACAGGTAAGGGGTTTGCCATCGGAGTAGACCGCATTGTCGGCGATCTGATAGTCCAGGATCAACGGCTCGCGACCGACCACCGACACCGACCCGAAGTCCCCGTCGGTCAGCACCTTCCCGTCGGGACCGTGGTAACTGAAACCGGTGAGCACGCGGGCAAAGGCCTGCGGTCCTGCCGAGGCTGCGCCGCCGACAGTGTTGGTGTTGTAACTGCTCAGCACCCCATCGACGGCGTAGTTCACCGATTGCGCTGCCTCGGCGGAACATCCGGCCAGAACAGTCGGCGCCACCACGGTGAGGATGGCGGCCAGCGAGACGGCGGTTCCGCGGCGGCGCCTGGAAGCCACAGCGGACCCTATCGTTCCCGCTTGCCCGAGGGCCGCCGCGGGCGAATCGGGCGGGCCCCCGGTACGGGCGTGGAGCCTGCGGATGGCGCGCCGACTGCCACGGCGTCATCGACGACGACGGTCGCCGATTCACCAGGCGCGTCGCCGGCCGTCGCCAACCGGTGGCGACGGTTGAGCACCCGGCGGCTGTGGGAGCGGACCAGTTCGGTGCGCTCCCGCATGGTCACCAGCAACGGCGTCGCGAAGAAGATCGAGGAGTAGGTGCCGACCAGGATGCCGACCAGCTGGACCAGCGCCAGGTCCTTGAGAGTGCCGACGCCCAGCACCCAGACCGCCACCACGATCAGTGACAGCACCGGCATGATCGAGATCAGGCTGGTGTTGATCGACCGCATGAAGGTCTGGTTGATGGCAAGGTTGGCCTGCTCGGCGAAGGTTCGCCTGGTGGTGTGTTCGAAACCCTTGGTGTTCTCCTCGACCTTGTCGAAGACGATCACCGTGTCGTAGAGCGAGAAACCCAAGATGGTGAGCAGGCCGATCACCGTCGCCGGTGTCACTTCGAATCCCACCAGCGAGTACACCCCGGCGGTCGTGATCAGGTCGAAGCCCAGGGCCGCCAGCGCCGCCAGCGCCATGTATCTCTCGTAGCGCAGCGTGATGTAAATGGCCACCAGTACCAGAAACACCGCCAGGGCGATCAGCGCCTTCCTGGTGATCTGGCCACCCCACGTCTCCGAGACCGCCGAGTCGCTGATCGCCTGCTTGCTCGGTGTGCCGTCGACGCCCAGGGGGCCGAACTTCTCGAACAGGGCGTCCCGCAGGTTGGCGGTCTGAGTGTTATCGAGTGCCTCCGACCGGATCTGCACGGTGGCCGTCGATCCATTACCGACCACCACCACCGACTGGGCGCTACGCCCGAGGGTCTGAGCGAAGGTCTCCTCGACTTGGGCGATGCTGGCCTCGCCATTGACGCCGGCCCGTGGAAACGACATCTTCGTGCCGCCCTCGAAGTCGATGCCGAAGGTAAAGCCCCGCAGCACGATGCTGGCGATCGCAATCCCGACGATCAGGAAGCTGATGCCGAACCACAGCTTGCGCCGGCCCACCACCTCGAACGCTCCGGTACCGGTGTAGAGCCGGGTGAAGAATCCATGCCTAGGCGCCTGGCCTGCCGGCACCGAGACTGACTCCGGCAGGTCGACGTCCGGCAGGTCAACGTCGGGCAGATCGACGTCGGGCAGATCGACGTCGGGCAGATCGACGTCAGGCAGATCGGCGTCCGGCAGATCGGTGTTATCGGTCATCGCACTATCCCCGTTCCGCCGCGGCGAGCGTTTCGGACTGCCCGGACTCCCGCCGCTCGCGCGCGATCCGCTGGACCGCGCCGAGGCCGTTGAGTGCGGGCTTGGACATCGTGGGTGACTTCGACGCCAGGTACACCAGCGGCCAGGTCACCGTGAACACCACCAGGACGTCGAGGATGGTGGTAAGGCCCAGGGTGAAGGCGAAGCCTTTCACCTGACCAACGGCCAGGAAGTAGAGCACCGCCGCGGCCAGGAAACTCACCGCGTTGCCCGACAGGATCGTCTTTCGGGCTCGCGCCCAACCGCGCGGTACCGCCGAACGGAACGAGCGGCCCTCGCGGATCTCGTCCTTGATTCGTTCGAAGAACACCACGAAGGAGTCTGCGGTGGTGCCGATACCGATGATCAGGCCCGCGATACCGGCCAGGTCGAGCGTGTAGTTGATGTATCTGCCGAGCAACACCAAAATGGCGAACACCATCGCGCCGGAGGCCACCAGCGACAGCGCCGTGAGCAGGCCGAGCACCCGGTAATAGAGCAGCGAATACAGCAGCACCATGGCCAGGCCGATGCCGCCGGCGATCAACCCTGCGCGCAGGGAGGTCAATCCCAGTGTGGCCGAGACGGTTTCGGCTTCCGATGATTCGAACGACAGCGGTAGTGACCCGTACTTGAGGACGTTGGCCAGCTGTTTGGACGAGTCGACCGTGAACGGTGGATCCCCACCGGAGATCTGGGTGCGCCCACCCGGAATCGCTTCCCGAATCTGTGGCGCGCTGACCACCTCGGAGTCCAGCGTGAACGCGGTCTGCGTGCCGATGTTGGCGGCGGTGAAGTCACCCCAGGTGGTGGCGGCCTCGTCTTTGAACTCGAGGTCGACAACGTAGGCGCCGCTCTGCTGGTCGAACCCGGACACGGCGTCTTTGATCTGGTCACCGCTGATGATCGACTTGTCCAGGATGTAGACATACTTTTGATCCTGCGAGCAGGTGACCAACGGCAGTGCCGGGTCATCGTTGCCGGCCAGCACATCATCCTCACCGCAACGTCCGGCCATGTACTGCACCGAGATCAGCAGCAGGTTCTGGTTGGTGCTCTGCCGCAGATCCTTTTCGAACTTGATGCGCGCCGCGAGGTCCTGCCGGGGATCCGGGGGGGTGGGGGGCGCGGGGGCGCCGGAGGTCGGCGGGGCCGTGGGCGAGGCCGTCGGGGACGGCGTGGGAGACGCGGTCGGCGAGGCCGTCGGGGACGGCGTGGGCGAAGCCGTCGGTGACCCCGTAGGAGACGGCGTGGGCGTCGGCGTGGGTTCCAGCGGATACGGCCGCGGCTGCGGCGCAGGACTCACCGGCGATGCCGGCCCTGCCCCCGGCGGTGCGGGTGGCGCGCCCGGAGCGGAACCCGGGGCACCGGCGGGCGGGGCGCCCGGGGCACCGGCGGGCGGGGCGCCCGGGGCGCCGGCGGGCGGGGCGCCCTCGGCCGGCTTTTTATTGACCGCCTCGACCGGGATCGGCTGCCCGATCACCGGCCGAATGAACAGCCGGGCGGTCTGGCCGAGGTTGCGCGCCTCGGTGCCGTCGTTGCCCGGGACCGTGATGACGAGGTTGTCTCCGTCGATCACCACCTCCGAACCGGACACACCGAGGCCGTTCACCCGGGAACTGATGATCTGCAGGGCCTGATCGAGGGCATCGCGGGTGGGCTTCGATCCGTCCGGTGTCCGGGCCGTCAGGGTGACGCGCGTGCCGCCCTGCAGGTCGATGCCGAGCTTTGGCTTGGCTTGCTTGTTTCCGGTCAGGAAGACCAAGAGGTACAGCCCGACCAGGAGAGCCAAGAACAGCGCCAGGTAGCGGTACGGATGCACCGGCGTCGAAGACGATGCCACGTTGTTGATTCTCCTCGTCGTTTTCCGCGTTAACGGCCGCGATGCCGCCTAACGACCGTTGCGCCCCCGCAAAGGGTACGGGGCGCACCAATCGGTCAGTCCTTGGACAGGCGGTCCGCGTCGGTCTCAGTCAGGTCGAAGGCCCCCCGGGCAGCGCTGGCCTCGTCGATCTCCGAGGTTTCCGGCACGATCCGGTCGCGAACGGCCAGTTTCATCCAGCGTGTCACCACGCCCGGGGCGATCTCGAGGTCCACGGTGTCCTCGCCGATCCCGGCGATCGTGGCCTGCAGTCCGGACGTCGTATGGACCCGGTCCCCCACCCGTAGCGATTCCTGCAGGTCGATGGTGGCCTGCATGGCCTTACGCTGGCGGCGCGAGGCGAAGAACAAAAACGCCCCCATGATGATGATCAGGGGCAGGAAGCTGAGCAGTTCCATGGCGGCACATGTCTTTCGTCTCGGGGTGCAGATCGTCGATGCGGGACCGTCGTGACCAGTCCTCGACTGATCAGTGTGCCAGTTGCCGGGTCCTATGGTGAACCGGTGGACCTCATCGAGACGTTGCGAACCACCGGCGCCGTGCGCGAGTTCACCGCTCAACCGGTCCCCGACGAGGTGGTGGCGCGGGTGCTGGATTCCGCGCGGTTCGCCCCCAGTGGGGCCAACGCCCAGGCCTGGCATGTCGTGCTGGTCAAGGATCCCGACATCCGTCGACGCCTTCGGGACCTTTATCTGCCCGGTTGGCGCGACTACCTGGCGATGGGTGCCGCCGGCCTGCGGCCGTGGGCACCGGGCAACGACCGCGGGGCTGAGACCGCCGCGGTGGCATCGGCTCCCGAGGCGGTGCTCGCCGCAGCACAGCAGGGTTTCGCCGCCCACCTCAACGAGGTTCCGGTACTGCTGGTCGTCTTCGCCGATCTGGCGGCGCTGGCCGCCGTCGACCGCGATTCGGACCGGTACTCCTTCGCCGGCGGGGCGTCTGTCTATCCGTTCGCGTGGAGCATCCTGCTCGCGGCCCGAGCCGAGGGCCTCGGCGGCGTTCTCACGACGATGCTGATCCGCGAGGAGACGACGGTCAAACATCTGCTCGGTGCCCCGGACCAACTGGCACTGGCAGGTGCAATCGCACTGGGCCATCCGCAACGCCCGGCGCGACGACTGCGCCGACGGCCCGTCGCGGCCTTCGCTTCGGTTGACCGCATCGACGGGCCACAGTTGCCGATCGGAGCCATCGCCGGGGCGGGAAATCCAAGGTAAGCTGCGGCTATCCGTTTCGATCCCCTCATTCTTTTCGGGGAAGGCCAGGAGAACAACCGTGAGCATCATGGAACTCAACTCCGTCGATCACAGCCCCGTCGAGCAGAGCCGCAAACTCGCCACTGCGATCCCCGGACCACTGTCCACCGAACTGGGCAAGCGCCGAGTGGCCGCGGTGTCCAGCGCGGTCGGGGTCACCATGCCGGTATTCGCCGCGCGCGCCGGCGGCGGCATCCTTGAGGACGTCGACGGCAACCGGTTCATCGACCTGGGTTCGGGGATCGCGGTGACGACGATCGGCAACTCCTCACCGCGGGTGGTCGATGCGGTGCGCGAACAAGTCGCCGACTTCACCCATACCTGTTTCATGGTCACGCCGTACGAGGAATACGTGGCTGTCGCCGAACATCTCAACCGGCTCACGCCCGGCTCCTTCCCCAAACGCACAGCGCTGTTCAACTCCGGTGCCGAGGCGGTGGAGAACGCGGTCAAGATCGCCCGGATCTACACCGGCCGCACCGCCGTCGTGGCCTTCGATCACGCCTACCACGGCCGCACCAACCTCACCATGGGTCTGACCGCCAAGGCGATGCCGTACAAGAGCGGCTTCGGGCCGTTCGCGCCGGAGATCTACCGGGCGCCGATGTCCTACCCGTACCGCGACGGACTGATCGACAAGGAATGGGCCACCGACGGCGAACTGGCCGCGCAGCGCGCACTGACTGTGATCGACAAGCAGGTCGGCGCGGCCAACCTGGCGGCGATCATTATCGAACCGGTCCAGGGCGAAGGTGGTTTCATCGTGCCCGCCCCCGGCTTCCTGCCGGCGCTACGTGCCTGGTGCACTGCCAACGACGTGGTGTTCATCGCCGATGAGGTGCAGAGCGGGTTCGCTCGCACCGGAGCGATGTTCGCCTGCGAGGACGAGGGAATCGAGCCCGACCTGATCATCACCGCCAAGGGCATCGCCGACGGACTTCCGCTGTCCGGCGTGACCGGGCGCGCTGAAATCATGGATGCCCCACACGTCAGTGGCGTGGGCGGCACCTACGGCGGCAACCCGCTGGCGTGCGCGGCGGCACTGGCCACCATCGAGACCATCGAGCTTGATGGGTTATTGCAACGCGCCAAGGACATCGAACGGCTGATGAAGGACAGACTCGGCCGGATGCAAGCCGACGACGACCGGATCGGAGACGTCCGGGGCCGCGGCGCCATGATCGCCGTCGAATTGGTGAAAGCCGGTTCAAGCGAACCGGATCCGGAGTTGACCAAGCAACTGTGCTCCAGGGCGCACGCGCAAGGCGTGATCGTGCTCAGCTGCGGCACATTCGGCAACGTGCTGCGTTTCCTGCCGCCGCTGAGCATCAGTGATGAGTTGTTGACCGAGGGACTTGACGTTCTGGCGGAGATCCTCGCCGCTATCTGAGGGCGGCCCCAGCCCCGCTAATCGAACAGCGGTGGCTGGCCGAAGCCGCCCGCCCCTGGCGGCGGGGTCATCCCGAGATGGGTCCAGGCTTGCGGGGTAGCCACCCGACCCCGTGGTGTGCGCGCGATCATCCCGGCGCGCACCAGAAACGGCTCGCATACCTCTTCCACCGTGGCGGCTTCTTCACCCACCGCCACCGCGAGCGTCGACACCCCGACCGGGCCGCCGCCGAAGCTTCGGGTCAGCACCGAGAGCACCGCCCGGTCGAGTCGGTCCAATCCGAGTTCGTCGACGTCGTAGACCGCCAGCGCAGCCTTGGCGATATCGCGGTTGATCACACCGTCGGCGCGGACTTCGGCGTAGTCGCGCACGCGCCGCAGCAACCGGTTGGCGATCCGCGGCGTACCCCGGGAGCGGCGGGCAATCTCCGCGCCGGCCTCTGCGTCGAGTTCGATGCCCAGGATGCCGGCCGAGCGGGTCAGCACGCGATCTAACTCGGCCGGTTCGTAGAAATCCATATGCGCGGTGAAGCCGAAGCGATCCCGGAGCGGCCCGGTCAGCGCACCCGATCGGGTGGTGGCGCCGACGAGGGTGAACGGAGCGACCTCCAACGGAATCGACGTCGCGCCGGGTCCTTTGCCCACTACGACGTCAACCCGGAAGTCCTCCATGGCCAGGTACAGCATCTCCTCGGCAGGTCGGGCGATGCGATGGATCTCGTCGATGAACAGCACGTCGCCTTCGACGAGGTTGGACAGCATCGCCGCCAGGTCGCCCGCCCGCTCCAGCGCCGGCCCGGAAGTGACTCGCAATGCCGAGCCCAGTTCGGTGGCGATGATCATCGCCAGCGAGGTCTTGCCCAGGCCCGGCGGCCCCGAAAGCAGAATGTGGTCCGGCGTGCTGCCACGGTTCTTAGCACCCTCGAGCACCAACTGCAGTTGTTCGCGAACTCGCGGCTGGCCGATGAACTCGTTCAGCGATCGCGGCCGCAGGCTGGCGTCGACATCGCCCTCGCCGACGGTCAGCGCCGCGGAGACGTCACGCTCAGGTGTCTCGGTCGCGTCGTCGTCCTCGAAGCGGCCCATGTCAGCTGCTCACGTGGTCTTGCCCAGGAGGGACAGCGCCGCACGTAACGCACCGGACGTGGTGGCGTCCGGTGAGTCAGCAAGCACCCTGTCACAGGCATCCTCGGCTTGCTTTGGCGCAAAGCCAAGTCCCACAAGGGCTTCCACCACCGGCACCCGAACCGCGTGCCCGACTGCACTTGACGTGCCACCGCCGCTCGGCAGGGCACCGATCTTGTCGCGCAGTTCCAACACCAGACGTTCGGCACCGCGCTTGCCGATACCGGGCACCCGGGTCAAAGCCGCGACATCGCCGTCGGCCAATGCCCGGCGCAATGCGTTGGCGTCGTAGACCGCCAGTGTCGCCAAAGCAATCTTGGGTCCGACACCGGAAACACCCAGCAGCGTCAGGAACAGATCACGGGCCTCGCCATCGGAGAAGCCGTAGAGCGTCATCGAATCCTCACGCACGATCATCGCGGTGACCAGGCGAGCATCGGCGCCCCGCTTGAGGGTCGCCAGCGTCGATGGCGTGCACATCACCTTGTAACCGACGCCGGCCGCGTCGATGACGGCGTGGTCGAGGGCGATCTCGAGCACCTCGCCGCGGACCCCCGCGATCACAGCACCCTCCGCGCCGCCCGAGCCGGGGCCGCTTTCAGCCGGGCCTGGTAAGCGCGTTGCTGCTCGGCGGCCATCGCCTCGGCCTGCGCCATCCGGGCGATCATCGGCGCTCGCCAGCAGTGACAGATCGCCAGCGCCAACGCGTCGGCGGCGTCGGCCGGTGTCGGCTTCTGCTGCAGCTTCAGAATCCGCGTGACCATCTCAGTGACCTGCGCCTTGTCGGCGCGGCCGTTGCCGGTCACGGCCGCCTTGACCTCACTGGGGGTGTGGAAGTGCACGTCGATGCCGCGCCGGGCGGCGGCCAGCGCGATCACTCCGGCGGCCTGGGCGGTGCCCATGGCCGTGTTGGCGTTCTGGTTGGCGAACACCCGCTCGACGGCGATCACGTCGGGGACGTGAGTATCCATCCAATGCTCGACCACATCGCTGATCGACAGCAGCCGCACCTGCAGCGGGTCACCTGCAGGCGTGCGGACGACGTCGACGTCCAGTGCCGTCACCTGCCGGCCGCCGCGGCCCTCGATCACCGACAGACCGCAGCGGGTCAGTCCGGGGTCGACTCCCATCACCCGCACGGAACGCCTTTCGTCTACGAACAGTTGTTCGAGAGCTTAGCGGCTGGGGGTGACGGACCACGCGAAAGACACGCCCGGCCCACTCCGGCGAGCGTGCGCGGATGCCCCGCCCGCCACGGCGTGTCGCCGTGCCGACACGCACGCTCGCGGGACGTAGCGTCAGTCCTCGTCGAGTTGGGCGGCGACGTCGTCGGGAATGTCGATGTTGGTGTAGACGTCCTGCACGTCGTCGCTGTCTTCCAGCGCGTCGATGAGCTTGAGCACCTTGCGGGCGGTATCCAGGTCGACCTCCACGCTCATCGACGGCTGGAAACTGGCGTCGGCGGAGTCATAGTCGATGCCGGCATCCTGCAACGCGGTGCGCACCTCGACCAGGTCACCGGGCTCGCAGATGACTTCGAAGCTCTCCCCGAGATCATTGACCTCCTCCGCGCCGGCCTCCAAAACGGCGAGCAGGACGTCGTCCTCGGTCAGAGAGTTCTTCTCGAGGACGATCACGCCCTTGCGGGAGAACAGGTAGGCCACCGATCCGGGATCGGCCATATTGCCGCCATTGCGGGTCATTGCCACCCGGACTTCGCCGGCCGCCCGGTTGCGGTTGTCGGTCAGGCATTCGATGAGCACCGCCACGCCATTGGGGCCGTAGCCCTCGTAGGTGATGTTCTGCCAGTCGGCGCCACCGGCTTCCTCACCGGCGCCACGCTTGCGGGCCCGCTCAATGTTGTCATTGGGCACCGAGGTCTTCTTGGCCTTCTGGATGGCATCCCACAGGGTGGGGTTACCGTCCGGGTCGCCACCGCCGATACGCGCCGCCACCTCGATGTTCTTGATCAGCTTGGCGAACATCTTGCTGCGCTTGGCGTCGACGACCGCCTTCTTGTGCTTGGTGGTGGCCCACTTGGAATGGCCGCTCATGATGTACGTCCTCGTCCGTGCCGGTTTCTGCGGCGTCAGTGTACTGCGACGGTGCGTCGGGGCGCTCCACCGTCGAGCGGTTACACCCGCCCGGTGACCATCCCGACGAAAAAGGTGTGCACCCGCCGGTCGCCGGTCATCTCCGGATGAAAGGCGGTGGCGAGCACCGGCCCCTGACGCACCGCGACGGCATGGTCGCCGGCCCGGGCCAGCACGTCCACACCCGCGCCGATCCGCTCGACCCACGGCGCGCGGATGAACACTGCGCGGACCGGGCCGTCAAGGCCACGAAACTCGATATCGTCTTCGAAAGAATCGACCTGACGGCCAAAGGCGTTGCGGCGCACGGCCATATCGATGGCACCCAGCGCGCAAGCCTCCCGACCCGGCTCGCCGGCATCGAGGATCTCGGTGGCCAGCAGGATCATGCCGGCGCACGAACCATAGGCGGGCATTCCGTCGGCCAGTCGCTGCCGCAGTGGTTCAAGGAGTTCGAATTCGCGCAGCAGCAGGCTCATCGTGGTGGATTCACCGCCCGGGATTACCAGTGCGTCGACGGTATCGAGTTCGGCTCGGCGGCGCACGGTGACCGGCAGTGCCCCCGCCTCGCGCAGAGCGGCAAGGTGTTCGCGAGTGTCGCCCTGCAGGGCGAGCACGCCGATCGTCGTGCCGCTCACGTCGCGGGCGCAGGGTACCCGCGCTGGTAGCGGGTAAGGCCCTCCTGCATGACCGCGGCCACCATGTCGCCGCGCTGATTGAAGATCTTGCCCTGGGTCAGGGCCCGGCCGCCGCACGCCGACGGCGAGGACTGGTCGTACAGCAGCCATTCGTCGGCCCGGAAGGGTCGCAGGAACCAGATCGCGTGATCCAGGGACGCCACCATCAGATGCGGGCGCTCCTCGGGGTGGGTGACGTTGGCCGAGCCGAGCAGGGTGAGGTCACTCATGTAGGCCAATGCGCAGACGTGCAGCACCGGATCGTCGGGTAACGGCTCGCGATGTTTGAACCACACCTGTTGCTGGGAGGCTTTGCCGGGCAGCAGAGCCAGCTCATCGCGCGGCACGATTCGGATGTCCCATTCGGCGAATTGGGCAAACCCCGCGTCGTCGAAAACCCTTCCCGAGGAACGAAATCCGGGTGCATCATCCGGTGGCGGGGCGTCGGGCATGGCGTCTTGATGTTCGATGCCCTGCTGTTCGGTCTGAAAGGAGACACCCATCGAGAAGATGACCTCACCATGCTGAACGGCGTTGACCCGCCGGGTGCAGAAGGATCCGCCATCGCGCGGCCGGTCCACCAGGTAGACGGCGGGCTCGGTGGCGTCGCCCGGTCGTAGGAAATACCCATGCAGCGAATGGGTTTCGAACTTCGGTTCGACCGTGCGAATCGCGGAGACCAGCGACTGTCCGAGGATGTGGCCGCCGAACGTCCTTTGCAGAAAGCCGGATTCGGGGCTGAAGACCGCACCGCGGTAGATATTTACCTCGAGTTGCTCAAGGTCGAGGATCTCCTCGATTGCCATCGGCTTCTACTTTTAGTCTTCGCGCAAGCGGCTCATCCGGCGCCTACCAGCCGCGCTGGGCGAGCCGATGCGGCGCGGGGATGTCGTCGACGTTGATGCCCACCATGGCCTCGCCCAGCCCACGGGACACCTTGGCCAGCACGTCCGGATCGTCGAAGAACGTAGTGGCCTTGACGATGGCTGCCGCCCGCGCCGCGGGATCGCCGGACTTGAAGACCCCGGAACCGACGAACACTCCGTCGGCACCGAGTTGCATCATCATCGCCGCATCCGCCGGAGTCGCGATGCCACCCGCGGTGAACAACGTCACCGGAAGCTTCCCGGCCCGGGCCACCTCGGCCACGAGTTCGTAGGGCGCCTGCAACTCTTTGGCGGCCACAAACAGTTCGTCCTCGGCCATCGACGAGAGCCGACGGATCTCACCATTGATGGTGCGGATGTGCAGCGTCGCGTTCGACACATCTCCCGTGCCGGCCTCGCCTTTGGAGCGGATCATCGCCGCGCCCTCGGTGATCCGGCGCAATGCCTCGCCGAGGTTGGTCGCGCCGCACACGAACGGCACCGTGAAGCGCCACTTGTCGATGTGGTTGGCGTAGTCCGCCGGCGTCAGCACCTCGGACTCGTCGACATAGTCCACCCCGAGGCTGGCCAGAATCTGCGCCTCCACGAAATGGCCGATCCGGGCTTTGGCCATCACCGGAATACTGACGGTGGCGATGATGCCCTCGATCAGATCCGGATCACTCATCCGCGCCACTCCACCCTGGGCGCGGATATCGGCCGGCACGCGTTCCAGCGCCATCACCGCCACCGCTCCGGCCGCCTCGGCAATACGCGCCTGCTCGGGGGTGACGACGTCCATGATCACGCCGCCCTTGAGCATTTCGGCCATGCCGCGCTTGACCCGCGCCGTCCCGGTCTGGGAGTGCTGGGCCGACCCGTTGGCTGCGGTGTCCATGATGGGCTCCTTCGATCGTTGAACAACCCTGAGTTTGTTCCAACAACCCTGAGTCTAGAGGGCGGTCCGCGGGCGCGAATCCCGGCCGTTCAGCGGATCGGAAGCGGCATCCGGACACCGTCCGGCTGGTCGGCAATCAGGTTTGCCACGGCGAGGAGTTCAGCGAGTTGTCGCGGGTACACCCGCTGTCCGAGGGCGTCGAGTTCGTCGATCGCCGCGACGTCACACCATCGGTGGGTATGGATGTAGCTCAATTCTAACGGGGTGCGGGCGGCCTCGGACGGATCGAAGCGGCGGGTTCGCAGCACGAAATAGAACTCCTCGCTGGCGGTGACGGTCCCGTTGAAGTCGATGATCGCGTCGCGGCGCCAGACCGGGCCGACCAGTTGCTCGGGGTCGGCCTGCAGGCCGGTCTCTTCGGCGAGTTCGCGAACCGCCGCCGCAGCAAGCTGCTCCCCCGGCAGAACCTGGCCACCAACGGTGAACCACCATTTGGGCGCGGAGCCGTCGGCTACGGCCGGATCCGACCCACACAGCAGCAGGACGGCACCCTCGTCGTCGAGCAGGACCACTCGCGCGGACACCCGCGTCGCCGTCATCGCTGCGCGGACTCCGCGATTTCGAAATAGGTCGGTAGCGCCGCGGTTCCGCCCAACCTCAACAAGCGCACCGCGCGACGCTCCCGCAGGGCCAGGGTGTCGCGGACCGCGTCGTTGTGGAAGCGCCGCGCCAGCAGTACGCGAGTCTCCGCGTCGGCGAGTTCGGCGACCAGTGCCACCGGGATCGCGGCCGGGTCGACGTGCTCGAGTGCGGTCGACAATTCGTTCTCACAGTTTTCGCGGTGGGCACGGGGAGCCCGCTCGGCGGCACCGGCCAACGCCGAGAGGCGTTTACCTTCCGCACTGTTGCCGTAGGCATCCACGGCGACGGCGCGGGCCACCACGGCCCGCCGGGCCAGCGCCGCATCCAGGGCCTGCCAGGACAGGTCGTAGCGAACGTGCAGACGGTCCAGTCGGTTCGCGGTCTGCAGTGCCCACACCCCGACCGCGAGAAGCATTGCGACCAGCGCCGCCGTGATCGACCAGTACAGCGTCGGCGCCATCTAGACGCCTTCCCGGGTCGCTGCGCTCCCGCCCGCCGGAGTGCCACCCACCGACACCGTCGCTCCGGAACCCGCGACGGTCTCGTAGACCATCAAAATGTCGTCGGCGACCACCTCCCAGTCGTACTGGCGGACGGCCTCGGCCGCGGACCGGACGTAGGCCGCCCGTAACGCATCGTCGGCCAGCACCGCGATCAGCGCCTCGGCCAGTGCGGCGGGGTCCTCGACGGGCACCAGTCGCCCAGCGTCCCCGCCCTCAAGCACCCTGCGGAAGGCGTCGAGGTCGCTGGCCACCACCGGGGTACCGGCGGCCATTGCTTCCACCAGGACGATGCCGAAACTCTCCCCGCCGGTGTGTGGCGCGCAGTAGACGTCGGCACCGCGAAGTGCCGACGCCTTCTCGGTGTCGTCGACCTGTCCGAGGAATCTGAAGTGCCGGGCCAGTTCGCCGGCCTCGTCGCGCAGTTCGTCGCAGTCCCCACGGCCGACGACGAGGATCTCAATATCGGGAAAAGTCTCGACCAGGGCGGGCAGAGCGGCCAGGAGAATCGCCATGCCCTTGCGGGGCTCGTCGAAACGGCCGAGGAACAGCACCGTCTTGCCGGCCCGCGGGTAGCCCTCCAGCAGCGGTGCGGCCGCCAGGGACGCGACGTCGACGCCGTTGGGGATCTGGACGGCATCGGAGCCCAGTGCCTCTATCTGCCAGCGCCGCGCCAGGTCGGATACCGCGATGCGACCCATGATCTTCTCGTTCCAGGGGCGCAGCACGCCTTGAAACACGCTGAGCGACAACGACTTCGTCGTTGACGTATGGAAGGTCGCCACGATCGGCCCGTCAGCGATCATCAGCGCCAGCAGTGACAGGCTGGGCGCATTGGGCTCGTGCAGATGCAAGACATCGAAATCACCCGCTGCCAGCCAACGCTTGACCATGCGGTGGGTAGCTGGGCCAAAGCGGAGCCGCGCCACCGATCCGTTGTACGGGATGGGCATGGCCCTTCCACCCGACACGACGTAGTCGGGCAACTTCACCTGCGGTGAGGACGGCGCCAGCACACTCACATCGTGGCCGCGCTCGCGCATCACCTCGGCAAGTTGCAGGACGTGGGATTGCACGCCGCCGTGGACGTCGAAGGAGTACGGACACACCATGCCGATGCGCATCAGTGCTCACCGCCGACTTCGAGGCGGGCCCGGCGTTGCGCACTCAGATCAGCCAGCCACTGCGGCTGCAGCATGTGCCAATCCTGCGGGTGCGCGGCGATATTCACCGCGAATCGGCTCGCGAGTGCCCCGGTGATGGTCTCCACGTCGCCGGAACTGGTGTCCAGCGCATCGTCGATCTGGACCACACAGTCATCGCCGTCGTAGAAAACGTGTGCCGGATGCAGAGGTGCACCGGTTTCGATCGCCAACTTCGCCGGGCCGGCGGGAAGCCGGGTCAGTTCACCGAAGAAGTCCACCGGCACCCCCGACCGGGTGAGATCACGATCGGCCATCAGGCAGACGAATCCGTTGCCACGCAACCGTTCGGCCAGCACCTCCATCGGTGGACGCTGTCCGCCGGTCAGCGGCAAAACCTCGAACCCCAGGCTCTCCCGGTAGGCGACGAAACGGTCATAGAGCGATTCCGGCTTGAGCCGTTCGGCGACGGTGGTGAACGTCCCGTAGTTCTGCGCCAGCCACACCCCGGCCATATCCCAGTTTCCGCTGTGCGGAAGCGCTATCACCGCTCCCCGACCACCCTGGTGAGCGGCGGCGAACTTATCCGCGCCGATGAAGACGCGGTCGAGTCGCTCGGCGAGTTCGGAAAGGTTCATCGTTGGTAGCCGGAATGCCTCCCGCCAGTACCGCGCGTAGGAGGCCAACGACGCACGCATCAGCGAATCGGGCACGCCGTCGGGTGTCGTACCGATCACCCGGGCCAGGTTCTTGCGCAATTGCTCAGGTCCTCCACCGCGCGCCGCGTACCGGCTTCCGGCGGCGAAGACGCTGCGCGCCAAAGGTTCCGGCATCGCTCGCACCAGCTGCCAGCCGGTGGCGTAGGCCCAGTCGGTGAGACCCTCACGCGGCGACTTGCGCATCACCGCTGGTTGTTCTCCGGCTCACCGCTGGCGCTCTGGGATCCGGGTAGCTCGATCCTGTCCACCGCGCCGGGCGAGGTACGAACGGCGTGCAGTCGCTGGCCGACGGTCACCAGACTCGCGACCGCCAGCAACCACATCGCCACGGGTAGTGCGTTCGGTATCGGAAAGAACGGCAAATCTGACAGACCCGCACCACCCACCGCGATGATGAGGCGTTCCGGGCGTTCGATCAACCCACCGCCGCCGTTCAGTCCGCTGGCCTCGGCCCGGGCCTTGATGTAGGAGATGACCTGCGAGGTGACCAGGCAGATCAACGTTGCCACCACCAGCGCAGAACTGCGCAGGCCGAAGGCCGCCCACCACAACAGTCCGCAGAAGACCGCTCCGTCGCTGATCCGGTCGCAGGTGGCGTCGAGCACCGCACCGAATCGCGTGCCTCCGCCGCGTTCGCGCGCCATGGCGCCGTCGAGCATGTCGGCGAGCGTAAAGAACCAGATGGCCAGGAACGCCCACCACAACTTCCCGGTCGGGAACAGTGTCAACGCCGCGATCACGGTGCCCGCGGTGCCGATGATGGTGACCGCGTCGGGGGTCAGTCCGACCTTCAGTGCGACGCGCGCCAACGGGGCGCTGAGCTTGGTGTAGGCCGCCCTCGTCATGAGGTAGAAGTTGCTCACCGCCGATGCGCCCATTCGTCGGCAAGCAGTGCGCGGGTATCGCGCAACAGTTGGGGGACCACTTTCGTCTCACCGACGATGGTGATGAAATTGGCGTCGCCGGACCACCGCGGAACCACATGCATGTGCAGGTGCTCGGCCAACGAACCGCCGGCGGACTTGCCGAGGTTGAGGCCGACGTTGAAGCCATCGGGCCGCGATACCGACTTGATCACCCGAATCGACTCCTGGACGAACGCCATCAATTCGGCCATCTCAGCGTCGGTGAGGTCCTCGAGTTCGGCTACCCGTCGGTACGGCACCACCATGAGGTGTCCCGGGTTGTATGGATAGAGATTGAGCACCGCGTACACCAGGTCTCCACGTGCGATCACCAGACCGTCCTCGTCGGAGAGGGTGGGGATGTCGGTGAACGGTTGGCTGGGCTGCGTGGAGTCGCGGTTGGCCGGCACGTCGACGATGTAGCTCATGCGATGCGGAGTCCACAGTCGCTGCAGCCTGTCGGGGTCGCCGGCTCCCCGGTCGATGAGCTGCTCAACCACCGTTGACTCGCAACGTCTCGGCGGTGGGAACGGCGTTTTCGCGGTCGGCGATCCATGCCGCGATCGCAGCGATCGCCTGCGCTCTGGGCACGCCGTTGATTTGGCCGCGGTCGGCGAATCGGAAGCTCACGGCACCCGCCTCGACGTCGCGGTCGCCGGCCAGGATCATGAATGGCACCCTTTGGTTGGTGTGGTTGACGATCTTCTTCGCCATCCGATCGTCGCCCGCATCGACGTCAACGCGCACCCCGTGCGATGTGAGTTCGGCGGCAACATCATTGAGGTAATCCACATGTTCCTCGGCGACCGGGATGCCGACGACTTGGACCGGCGCAAGCCAGGCCGGGAACGCACCGGCGTAATGCTCGGTGAGGATGCCGAAGAACCGCTCGATCGACCCGAACAACGCCCGGTGGATCAACACCGGACGCTGACGGGTTCCGTCGGCGGCGGTGTATTCGAGTTCGAAACGCTCCGGCATGGTGAAGTCCAACTGAATGGTGGACATCTGCCAACTGCGCCCAAGGGCGTCGCGTACCTGTACCGAGATCTTGGGTCCATAGAAGGCCGCGCCGCCCGGATCAGGCACCAGGACAAGGCCGCTGGACTCGGCGACCTCCCGCAGTGTCTCGGTGGCTTCCTCCCACATGTCGTCGGAGCCGACGTACTTTTGCGGGTTCTTGGTGGACAGCTCCAGATAGAAGTCGTTGAGGCCGTAATCGCCGAGCAATTCCAGCACGAAACGCAGCAGCGAGGCCAGTTCGTCGCGCATCTGCTCACGCGTGCAGTAGATGTGCGAGTCGTCCTGGGTCATCCCCCGCACCCGGGTCAGCCCGTGGATCACGCCGGACTTCTCGTAGCGATACACCGTCCCGAATTCGAAGAGCCGCAGAGGCAATTCGCGGTAGGAACGCCCCCGCGACCGGTAGATCAGATGGTGCATGGGGCAGTTCATCGGCTTGAGGTAATAGTCCTGACCGGGCTTGCGCACCGTGCCGTCTTCGCCGTACTCGGCGTCGATGTGCATCGGCGGGAACATGCCTTCGGCGTACCACTCCAGGTGACCGGAGGTGATGTAGAGCTGTTCTTTGGTGATATGCGGGGTGTTGACGAATTCGTAGCCGGCGTCGATGTGCTTGCGCCGCGAATAGTCCTCCAACTCCCGCCGCACGATGCCACCCTTGGGATGAAAGACCGGCAGCCCGGAACCTAATTCGTCGGGAAAGCTGAACAGGTCGAGTTCCACACCGAGGCGGCGGTGGTCGCGCTTCTGCGCCTCCTCCAGCAGTGTGAGGTGGCGATCGAGCGCCTCCTGCGATTCCCACGCCGTGCCGTAGATGCGCTGCAGGCTGGCGTTGCTCTGGTCACCGCGCCAGTACGCCGCCGAGCTTCTGGTGAGCTTGAACGCCGGAATGTATTTGGTGGTCGGGGCGTGCGGGCCGCGGCACAGATCGCCCCAAATGCGTTCGCGGGTCCGGGGATTGAGGTTGTCGTAGGCGGTCAGCTCATCGCCGCCGACCTCCATCACGTCGGGGTCACCGGATTTGTCGTCGACCAGCTCAAGCTTGTAGGGCTCATCGGCCAGTTCGGCGCGGGCGGCGTCGGTGGACTCATAGACCCGGCGGGAGAACAGCTGACCGTCCTTGATGATGACCTTCATCCGCTTCTCGAGGGCCTCGAGGTCCTCCGGCGTGAACGCCTCCGGCACATCGAAGTCGTAATAGAAGCCATCGGTGATCGGCGGCCCGATGCCCAGCTTGGCTGCCGGGAATAGCTCCTGAACGGCCTGGGCAAGAACGTGAGCGGCCGAGTGCCGGATCACGCTGCGACCCTCGTCGCTGTCGGCGGGCACCGGCGTGACCTCGGTGTCGGCATCGGGTATCCAACTCAGATCGCGCAATGTGCCGTCGGCGTCGCGGACCACCACGATCGCGGTGGGCTCGCCCCGGCCCGGCAGACCCGCGTCGCGCACGGCGGCCCCCGCGGTGGTCCCGGCCACAACCCGCAGCAGGCCTGCTGAGGCGGGATGTACGGGGGCGCTCATCAGCGGTCTCTTTTCAGGTCGGGAGGTTGCGTCGACCGTCGCGCGGTCGGCGGGGGTCGCGCTAATGCTAGCGAGGCGCCTGATCAGGCCCCCAAGCCGATCGGGCTGCGCAACATGGGGTGTTGGAGGCCCAGCAGGCCGGCCGCCCAGTTGATCGCCCCGAACATCCACAGGGTGCCGACCACGACGGCCCCGGTGAGGACCGCGCCCAGCGCCTGAACCCACCACGGCTGCCGGCGCAACCACCCCATGGCGGTGTTGTAGCGGTCCCGGGTGAAACTGAGCGTGCGTTGTGCCCAGTAGAACTCGGAGGCCAGGATCGCCAGGCCGAGGAAGACGATCGCCCAACCCGGCCCGGGATAGGGAATCGCCGCAATGCCGACCAGCAGGACGGTGAGTCCCACCACGGCGACGGCGACCCGATAGACGAAGTCGGCCAGCGGCCGCTCCCGCAGGCCGGCGCGGCGTTTGGACAGGTGGTCTCTGATCCCGGGCATCGCCGTCGAGATTACGGGCCGCGGCGGGAGGGAGACCCGGTGACGGGCCCAACGGGGGGACGACAGGTCCCGTGGCGGGTGACGGGGCACAGTGAAGGGGTGAACCTGGCTCACCTCAGAGACCTGCCGTTGACCTACGCCGAGGTCGGGGCGACGGCCGCTGACCTACCGGCCGGCTACCGGCACATCCGGGCATCGCGACGGATCGGGTCCGGTCGGGACCGCTTCGAGCAGGCCGCCGACGCGGTGATGCGATACGGAATGTTGCGCGGGGCCGGTCTACGGGTGACTGCCACCACCGAAGTGGCCCAGGTCGGTAGCGACGTGCTGGGCCGACTCGGGCCGTTCGTCGCGCCGTGCCGGGTGGTACTGGTCACCGATGAGCCGAACCGGCGCGGCTTCGCCTATGGCAGCCTGCCCGGGCATGCGGTGTCCGGCGAGGAGATGTTCGGCGTGCGCTACGACCCGGCCGACGACGGTGTCTACAGCGAGGTGGTGGCGTTCTCCCGGCCCGCGACGTGGTGGAGTCGCCTGGGCGCACCCGTCCTGGCGGTCATCCAACGGGTCGTCACGGCGCGCTATCTGGGCGCGGTTTGAGGAATCCGGTCACCGCAGGACAGACCGGGCATAGGCCGCCGGCAGATCCTGGGCACCGAGCAATCCGGGCGGCGCGGCGCAGACCGCGTCGATCGCATTGATCGCTCGCGCGGCCGTCGAAATGACGCCGGCCGCATTGTGGTCGACTCCGGCCAGACCCAGATGGGTGTTGATCTCGATGCCGGGATCCCCGCGCACCACCACCCGATGCACCCCGGGCCGGCCCTCGGGCGGGTAGGGCCAATCCGGGGCGGCCGCGGCCGTGAGCCGGTTGACGTGGTCCACCGTGATGATCGCCTCGCCGTCACGCATCCCATCGACCGCGAACCGCACCGCGGCCACCCGGCCCGGTTCGACGGTCATCATCGCGCACTCAATTCGCTCGGGCGTCACCCAATTCTGGTGCGTCTCGCGAACCTCATCGAGCGTCACCCCGAGCATGTCGGCCAGGGAACGCACCTGCCCGCCCCACAGCGAGGCGATCACCCCGGGGGCGAACAGAATCGGTTGATGGTCTGCAGTGGTACCGAAACCGAAACTCACACCGGTGAACTCGGCATCGTCGTAGCTGCCGTAATCACAGATCTCCGAGATCGTGACACCGGTCGCGCGACCCGCCAGCGTCAGCGCCGTGTAGACCAGGCTGTCTCCGGAGAATCCGGGATCAACACCGTTGATATAGAGCGAAGTGCTGCCGTCGCGGCAGGCCGCAGTCAGCGGTTCGGTCAGCCAATCATCGGCCTGGTGTGGCGAGACCAGCCAGACCATCGAGGTTCCGACGACATTGGTGCCCGCTCGCAGGAACCTCGAGATCTCCTCGATGGCCTCCATCGGCCGCGTCTCGGCCTGGGCGGTGTACACCACGCAGTCCGCGCCCAATGCCAGGAGCGCCTCGACGTCATCGGTGGCCGTTATTCCGGTCGGCTCCTCCAGTCCGCACAGATCGGCGGCGTCGCGGCCGATCTTGTCCGCCCCGTGCGCATGCAGGCCGACGAGGCGTAGATCGGGGCGCTCGATGATCATCCGCAGCGCATGGCGGCCGACATTGCCGGTGGAGAATCCGATAACCGATTTCACTGTTGGGCCCGCGATCGTGGTTGGGCCGGCATCGACTGTCCGGCACGCGAATGATGGCACGCTCACGACTGCTGAGCAATGACGCCATCACCTGCGCCGAGTGCCACCGTGAGTTCGAGGATCGACCGCGGGTCGCTGAGGCGCTCACCATAAAGTTCGCGCAGCTGATTCATCCGGTAGCGCACAGTCTGTGGATGCACGAACAGGTCGGCCGCGACCGCCTCACGTTGGCCCTGATGCAACAGCCAGGAGCGCAAAGTCTCGGCGAGTCGCCCCGCGGAATTGGGCCGCAGGGCCGCCAGGGGGGCCAGCGCGCGGCGGCGCAGATCCTCCGCGGCCTCCGGATCCGCCCCCAAGAGGATCTCGACCAGATGTTCGTCGGTGTCCAGCGCACCCTCGGAAGTGGTCGTCAGCGCGCGCGCCCTGACCACCCGCCGATACGAGGCATGCACCAACCGCCAGGGACGGCAGGGCCCGACGATCGCCTGCCGGTCGGCAAGCACCGCTAACAGCGCCTTTCGATGCCGGCCATCGGCATCGGGAATCAGAACCACGGCCCAGGATTCGGAAGGATCCAACCCCGGCAGCCCATCGGTGATTTGTAGCGTCCCCGGATTCACTTGCGCTGCTAATCCTCGGGTTTGGTCAATGGGCAGCAACACCGCTGTCAGCGTCCGTGGAGTCTTCCAGTTCGCTCGTTCCGCGCTGGCCAGCAACACCTCGGGGGACTCCCCCGCCAGCAACTGCTCGGTGAGCTGGTCGAGATACCGCTGCCGTACCCGGCCGGCGGTCGCCTGTTCGTCGGTATGGCCCGAGGCACTGGACGCCGACAGTTGATCGATGAATGCGAACACCAGCGCGGCAAACCGCGCAATCATGGCGGCCGACATCCCTGTGCCGACCGCGGTCTCCGACAACCCCCGCCACGCCTCTCGCGCGCCGACCCGGTACGCCGACAGCAGGGCATCGATGGATCGGCCGTTGCGGGCCTCCCCGCGGCCGAGTTCGTAGGCGCCTTCCAGCGCGGGTGACAGCGGTGGTCCGGGGTCGGAGCCTTGGTCGCGAGTCGCCAGCCGCAGAAACGCCCCGAGGGACGTCCGCACGGCGTTCTCGATGTTGTGGCCCATTCGTCCACTGAATGCGTCGGTGTAGGCGGGCACCTCCGCGGTAATGGCGGCCACCGCGCGTTCGGCCATGCGGGGCAGCACGGATTCCAGGGCTGCGATGGTCTGCGGATCAACGGCTAAACCGACGAACTGTGCGGCCGAATCCGGCATGTTGTTCTTTCTGTATAGAAACAGCTCGATTTATCACCCCAATACACCAAGAAATTACCTTATCGAACGAGGGAAAGTGTAGTGGTGACCACGATCGCGTCCCGTCCCACGCTCGCCGGTGGCCTCCGTGGGCGTCTACTGCGGCTCGCCGAACGAGTGACTACCCCGCTATTTCCGGCCGACTACCTCGACGTCATCGACCCACTGCGCTCCGGCGCCACGCTGCGTGGCCGCATCGTGGCCATCCATCCCGAGACCGCCGATGCTTCCACCCTGGTCATCAAGCCGGGCCGCGGGTGGCGAACTCACGTTCCCGGCCAATACGCGCGGGTCGGAGTCGACGTCGACGGGGTGCGCCAATGGCGCAGCTACTCACTGACCTCGGAGATCACCCGCCCTGACGGCTGCATCTGCATCACCGTCAAGGCCATCGGCGAGGGCGTCGTGAGCAATCACCTGGTGCACCGCGCTCCGATCGGAACGGTGGTGCATCTCGATCAGGCGGCTGGAGATTTCACGCTGGACGCACCGGCGACGGCCAAGCTCCTGTTCGTCACCGCCGGCAGCGGCATCACCCCGGTGATGGGGATGCTGCGCAATATGCCGGCGGACTCTTATCGCGACGTCGTGGTGGTGCACTGCGCACCTACCGCGGCTGATGTCATCTTCGGCGACGAATTGCGCTCACTCGCCGCGCGCGGCCACATCAGGCTGGTGGAGATACACACCCGCACGGCTGGCCGTCTCAACATCGCCAAGATCGGCGCTCTGGTAGACGATTTCACTGACCGCCTTACCTGGGCGTGTGGCCCGGCTGATCTCCTGGATGACATCGAAAACCATTGGATGGCAACGGCAGTCACCGCGACTCTGCGTACCGAGCGTTTCCGCTTCGCCGCCATCGCTGCTGGTGATGGCGGGACGGTCACCTTCTCCACGACCCGGTCCACCACCGATGCCACCGGCGCGCAGAGCATTTTGGACGCCGGCGAGTCAGCCGGGGTCCTGATGCCTGCGGGTTGCCGGATGGGCATCTGCTTCGGCTGCGTCGTACCGCTGCGCCAGGGCACGGTCCGTGATCTGCGCGACGGCGAGATCACCACCGCCGCACCGGGCGATGGTGTCGTCATTCAAACCTGCATCTCCGCCGCCGCCGGCGCGTGCGAGATCGAACTCTGAACCGCATCGACCACGAAGGACACTCCGCCATGACAACCATGGAATACACACCCACAGACATTCTCGACCCCACCGCGCACCTGTCCGGTGCCGATATCGCCGATCTCGGCGTCGAACTCGACGCGATCCGCGCCGATGTCGTCGCCAGCCGCGGTGAGCGCGACGCCGCCTACATTCGCAAAGTCATTGACGCCCAACGCAAACTCGAACTCAGCAGCCGGGCGATCTTGCTGTTCTCGCTGTTTCCTCCTGCGTGGCTGGCCGGCACCGTCGGTTTGTCGATCTCGAAGATCATCGAGAACATGGAGATCGGCCACAACGTCATGCACGGCCAGTGGGACTGGATGCGCGATCCCAAGATCCACTCCACAAGTTGGGAGTGGGATAACGCCTCGCCGGCAGATATGTGGAAGCACTCCCATAACCAGGTGCACCACAACTACACCAACGTCATCGGCAAGGACAACGACCTCGGCTACGGCATCATGCGCGTGGACGAGGACCAGCGCTGGAAACCGCTGTATCTGGTTCAGCCGCTGTCCAACGCCATCAACGCCTGCTTCTTCCAATACGGGATCGCCGCCTACGACCTCGAGATCGGCAAGTTCCTCAAGGGCCGCGTCGACAAGGACGACTTTCGTGCCCGCGGTAAAAAGGTGCTGGCCAAGATCGGCCGCCACGCCACCCGCGACTACGTGCTGCATCCATTGCTGTCTGGGCCCTCAGCGCTGACCACCCTGACGGCGAATCTCACCGCCAACCTTGTCCGCAACCTCTGGACGCACTCGGTGATCATGTGTGGGCATTTTCCCGAGGGCGTCCAGACCTTCGCGAAAACGTCCATCGAGGGCGAGACCCGCGGCGAGTGGTACCTGCGCCAGATGCTGGGTTCGGCCAATATTTCCGGCGGCCCCGCCCTGCACTTCATGACCGGAAACCTGTCGTTTCAAATCGAGCATCACCTGTTCCCCGACCTGCCCAGCAACCGGTATCAGGAGATTGCCCCGAAAGTCGAAGCACTCTTCGAGCGGTACGGACTGACCTACACGTCCGGCTCGCTACCCAAGCAGGTCGGCTCGGCATGGAAGAAAATCATCCGGCTCTCCCTTCCGAACGACTTCCTCAACCGTGCCGCCAGAAGGCAAACGGTGCCCGGCCGGTAGCGTGCACGCCCTATGAGCCGGAATCTCCTTTCGGGGCAATTCATCCGAAGCACACTGGCCGTGATATTTCTCGTGACCGGCGCTGCTGCGCTCGGGCCAGCCCAGGCCATGGCCGCCGAACTTAGTGACTATCGTTGGGAGCGCCGTCCGCTGCTGCTGTTCGCGCCCACGGATAGTGATCCACGACTCGTCGAAACGATGCGCCGAATAGAGGGCAGTCGGTGTTACTTCATGGATCGCGACATGGTGCTTGGCCGCATCGTCACCGAAGGCACCAGCACCCTCGATGGTCACGTTGTCGACCCCACCCAGGCACAACGGTTGGTGTCGGAGTTTGAGATTGGCGCAGACAGCTTCAGCGTGGTGCTGATCGGCAAAGATGGCGGTGAGAAGCTACGCGTCGCCGGCGTCCCGGATCTTCAGGCGATCTATGCCGTGATCGACGGCATGCCGATGCGGGCCCGCGAGACGAGTGCCAATCCGAGCCGGTGTTGACGCGGATTGTCCGGGCCCCGGCAGTACAGCTGAACCACCGAAGGCTTGCACTAATGCAGTCCTGAAAACTGTTTTGCCACAACGGACTTCAACCCACAGCCCGGAGATCGGAGTTTCAGTTCCCGTCCCCCACTACCAGCGGAAATGGTCCTCGGCCGACACTCCGGGGCTAATTGCTTTTATCCGATATAGTTCGCCGATGCCCATCGCACGGTCGACCCACCGGCTGACGCTGAGCGCTTTCCTGGCGTTCGTCATGCTGTTGTGCGGTGCGCCGACACCGGTGTCGGCGGCTCCGGCCGCGGCAGGCGTGCGTCCGGGCATCGAGGTCTTCCTCGATGACGTGCCGGCTGCCGTGCGCGGCAAACGGGTCGGCCTGATCACCAACAACACCGGCATCGACCGGTCAGGCACGTCGGACATCGACCTGATCGCCGCGAGCGACGACTTGACACTGGTGGCCCTGCTGGCCCCGGAACACGGTATCCGCGGCACCGCCGAGGCGGGTGTCACGGTCGGTGATGGTGTCGACGCGAAGACCGGCGTGCCGGTCTACTCGCTCTACGGGGCGCAAGGGAACAGCCCGACTCCCGAGATGCTCAAGGACGTCGACGTCCTGGTGTACGACCTTCAGGAGGTCGGCGGGCGCACCTGGACCTACGTGTCGACCATGGCGCTGTCGATGCAGGCCGCGGCGCGCAAGGGCATCCCGTTCGTCGTTCTCGACCGGCCGAATCCGATCGGCGGCGACATCGTGGAAGGAGCCCTGCTGGACCCGGCCTTCGCCTCGTTCATCGGCATGTACCCCATCCCCGCGCGGCACGGCATGACGGTCGGCGAGTTGGCCACGCTGTTCAACCTGCAGCAGGGTATCGGCGCGGACCTGACCGTCGTTCCGGCGCAGGGATGGCGCCGCGGGCAGTGGTTCGACCAAACGGGCCTGCCCTGGGTGAACCCGTCACCTAACCTCCGATCGCTGGCGGCCGTGACGAACTACCCCGGCACGGTCTACTTCGAGGGCACCAATCTCTCGGAGGGCCGCGGCACCGACCGACCCTTCGAGCAGATCGGGGCGCCGTGGCTGAATGCAGCGGCGGTGGCCGCGACGATGAACGCGTTTGCACTGCCGGGCATCGCCTTCGGGGCCGTCACCGTTCCGGTCGCCGACACCGCCGCCAAATTTCCCGGACAAAGCATCCCGGCCATCCGGTTAACCATTACCGATCGGCAGGCATACCGACCGGTTCGCACGGCGCTGCTGCTCATTGACACGATCCGCACACAGCATCCGGGGGACTTCGCCTGGGGGCCGTCGATCGACGCGCTTACCGGATCAGATCGGGTGCGCCTGGCGATCAACGCCAATCGACTCGCGCCGCTGCTGGCCGATTGGGATCGAGCGGCCGCCCAGTTCCGCGCAAGCCGGGCCGGGTACCTGCTTTACAGCTGAACCGTTACATCGTGTGTGCGTCACATCGCCGGGCTGCTGGCCCCCACCTCAACTACGCACGTCAGGTGGGCACGTCAGACGCGCCGACGAAGCCTCGCCAGGTCGACATGTAGTCGAGGAACGCCGGCCCGAGTCCCTCCGCGGCAAGGGTCTCCCGGGCGACGGGAAGCTCACGCATCGCCGCGGTGGGGTCTGCCTGTATCAACAGTGGGAAATCGTGGTTGGTGATCGCCGCACGCCCGATCGCCACGATGTCGGCACCCCGATCCAGCGCGCGCTGCACGTCCGGCCCCGAGTAGAGGTGGCCGGCGGCAGCCAGGCGAACTGCTCCGCGGTCCAGGCCGGTGAACAACTCGAGTAGCGGCCGGGACGCGAACTCCTCCCCCGCTGCGGCTTTGAACACATCCCAAAGCGAGAGGTCGATCAGATCGACCATCCCGGTCGCCACCAGTCGTTCGAACGCATCCATCACATCGGCGGTGTCGAGGCCGAATCGCTCGGGCGAGAGCCGCACCCCCACGTGGAAGTCGCGGCGGCATCGCCGACGGATACCCGAGATGATCTCCTCGACGATGCGGAATCGCGCCGCGCGACTCCCGCCGTAGTCGTCAGTTCGATCATTGAACTCGGCGCTGAGAAACTCACACAGCAGGTAGTCGTGCGCGCTGTGCAGTTCGACGCCGTCGAATCCCGCCGCGTCGCACCTCACCGCGGCCGCGATGAACGACTCGATGACCTCGCGCACCTCGACCGTCGTCAATCGACGCGCCCCGGCTTTCGCGTCGTCAGCGGGAGCGACGGGAGCCATGCCGATCAGCTCCGCCGGTGCCCGACGTCCCGCGTGATGCAACTGGACGATCGCCACACTTCCCTGCGCGCGGATCCCCGCCGCCAACCGGGTGAGGCCCGGGAGGTGGTCGTCGCTGAAGCAACCCAACTGGCCCGGGAAGCCCTGACCGCGAGGGTCGACGTGGCTCGCGCACGTCATGGTCAAACCGAACCCCCCTTCGGCGCGCATCGTCAACCACCGCTCCTCGTCATCGGAGAGCGTCCCGTCGGGATTGCTCTGCAGATTGGTCAGCGGGGACACCATGAATCGGTTCTTCATGGCCGGCCCGTGGATGAAGGTGACAGCGTCGAACGGTGTTGACATGGGTGCTCCTTGTCGAGTCTGGTTCGTAGTATCCTCCCGCCATGTCAGGTGCTGCTCGTCACAGGACGCATGACTCGCGGTGACCGATTCCGGCATCGTGCCTCTGGTTTCCCCGCGCGTTCGGCGGGCGTTCGGATTGCTGGAGCGCCTCGCGCCGGCCATCGGGTCACGGTGGGCCGTCGAGCTGTGGTGTACGCCGCCGGCCGTCGACATGAGTCTGCGGATGCCGCCCGGTGTCGCCGCGGGCGAGCCCGTCGAAGCATTCTGGGATGGGCATCGGATCGCGGGTGAGGCGTGGGGTGACGGGCCGCCGGTCTACCTGGTGCATGGCTGGGGCGGATGCCGGGCGCACCTGGCCGTCTTCGTCAAACCGCTTGTTGCCAAAGGCTATCGGGTTATCGCGTTCGACCTTCCGGGCCACAACGAGTCCGACTCCGGTGCACTGGCGGCCGGTCGGACCACGGTGGTCGAGTGCGCCGAGGCCCTCAGGGCTGTCGTCCAGGAGCATGGGCCGGCGCGAGCGGTCGTGGCCCACTCACTGGGTGCGAAGGCGGCGGCGCTGGCCGCTGTGCGAGGAGCCTCGATTGACCGCATGGTGTTTTTGGCGCCGATGGGCGACTTCGCCCCGTACCTAGATCTGTTCGCCGACCGTCATGGATTCGGACCGCGGATCCGCGCCGGTCTGCAACACCGTCTGGACCGCCGACTCGGCACTGCGCTTATCACTACCGACATCGGCCGGGTCGCCGGCGATCTCAAACATCCGCTGCCACTGCTGCTGATACATGACCCCGACGACCCCGACAGTCCCCACGAGACGAGCGAACGGATCGCCGAAGTCTGGCCGGGGGCGGCGTTGATCACCACGCGCGGACTCGGACGCCTCGCCCACTACCGGATCTTGCGGCACCGCCCTGCGATCGACGCCGGCCTTCGTTTCATCGGGTGTGCTCCTGAGCGACCTTGCGAACCTCCTGAGGCTAATTGCTGCCCGACCCGATAATCGCGGCTAGTGGTGGGTTGCTTTCTCCGCGCCCACACCGGTCAGTGACCGCACCTCCATCTCGGCATTGAGCGCCGGGTCGCCGGTGTCGCGGGAGGTCAGGGTGCCGATGATGCCGAGCAGGAATCCCAATGGAATCGAAACGATGCCCGGATTCGACAGCGGGAACCAGGCGAAGTCAGATCCGGGAATCATCGACGTCTTGGCCCCGGACACCGCGGGGGAGAACACGATCAGCACGATGCAGCTGAACAGTCCGCCGTACATGCTCCAGAGTGCGCCGCGGGTGTTGAACCGTCGCCAGTACAACGAGTAGATGATGGTCGGCAGGTTCGCCGAGGCTGCCACCGCGAACGCCAGCGCCACCAGGAATGCGACGTTCTGCCCGTTGGCGAGGATGCCCAGCCCGATCGCGAACACGCCCAGTACCACCGCGGTGATGCGGGAAACCCTCATCTGCTCGTCCTCGGTGACCTTGTGCGACTTCAGGACGCTGGCATAGACGTCATGGGCAAAAGACGCCGACGCGGTGATGGTCAGCCCGGCCACCACGGCCAGGATCGTCGCGAACGCCACCGCTGAGATGACACCGAGCAGGATCGTGCCGCCGAGTTCGAAAGCCAACAGGGGGGCGGCTGAGTTTTGTCCGCCGGGAGCCTTCAAGATCGTGTCCGGCCCGACCAGAGCCGCGGCGCCATAGCCGAGGATCAAGGTGAACAGGTAGAAGGCTCCGATGAGGCCGATCGCCCAGACCACGGAACGACGGGCTTCCCGGGCGGTGGGGACCGTGTAAAACCGCATCAGCACATGCGGCAAGCCGGCGGTGCCCAGCACCAGGGCGATGCCCAGCGACAGCAGGTTGATCTTGGAGGTGGTCGAGGTTCCGTACTGCGCGCCGGGGGCCAGCACGTCACGATCGGATACACCCTTGGTTGTGGACTGGGTGACCATCTCCTGGGCTCGGCCGAGGACTTCGGAGATGTTCATGCCGAACTTGACCAGCACCAACGCTGTCATGAAACCGGCACCGGCGATCAGCAGCACCGCCTTGATGATCTGCACCCAGGTGGTGCCGGCCATTCCGCCGATCAGGACGTAGACCATCATCAGAACGCCCACGATGGCGATGACGACCGACTGAGCGAAACGGCTGTTGATGTCGAGCAGCAGTGCGACCAGTCCGCCTGCCCCGGCCATCTGAGCCAGCAGGTAGAACAGCGACACCGTCATCGTTGATATGGCCGCCGCCAACCGGACCGGCTTCTGCTTGAGCCGGAAGCTCAGCACGTCGGCCATGGTGAATTTGCCTGTGTTGCGCAGCAATTCGGCCACCAGCAGCAGGGCGACCAGCCAGGCGACCAGGAAGCCGATCGAGTAGAGGAAGCCGTCGTAGCCGTAGACGGCGATCGCGCCTGCGATACCCAGGAAGCTCGCAGCAGAGAGGTAATCGCCGGCGATCGCGATGCCGTTTTGCCGTCCGGTGAATGCGTGTCCGCCGGTGAAGTACTCGGTGGCGGTGGTGTTGCGGCGGCTGACCCGGATCACGATGGCGAGCGTGACGATGACGAAGCCGACAAAGATGCCGATGTTGACCGCGGGGTTGCCCAGTTGACCAGCGGCCACAATGCTGATCGGGTTCACTGCTCGGTCCAGTGCATCTCGGCGCGGATGGCCGCGGCGCGTGGATCCAATTCCCGGTTGGCGAACCGGATGTAGAGGCCCGTGATGAGGAAGGTCGTCAGGAACTGGGCGAGCCCGAGCAGCAGGCCGACATTGATGTTGCCCCACACCTTGGTTGCCATGAAGTCATGCGAGAAGGCGCCGAGCAGCACGTAACTGGCGTACCAGATCAGAAAGAACACCGTCGTCGGGAAGACGAACCGGCGCAGGCGGCTGCGTAATTCCTGAAACTCGGGGCTGGCCTGTACCGCTAGATAGTCAGCTGCCGGCGGCACATGCTCGATGTCGGGTTGGGACAACACAACTCCTTGGCTGGGAGGTGGGACTCCGTGCACAGCAACTAGAAGCTCACAGTATGTACTCTGGGCACTCTCCAGCATGCAGAACCGTCCCGAAGCGCAGTGCCAACATCCGATCTATGCCGATATCTGCTCGGCACCGGCCGCGTTTCCGCCTATCGCGATTCACGACCTGATGTGTTGGATCGTGTTCAGGTTTAGCCGGAGGCGCCGCGTCGCAACTCCGCAAAACTAGCTTCTAGCTACGGTTTTGCAGTGGTCCCGGCTGGGATCGAACCAGCGACCTTCCGCGTGTGAA
>Ga0247833_1000966_pt1 | contig 49595 bp, 57 predicted proteins | sample LaCruzMarch2015__7_FD_187117 | JGI IMG/M metagenome (GOLD analysis project Ga0247833, IMG submission 187117) | Freshwater microbial communities from meromictic Lake La Cruz, Castile-La Mancha, Spain - LaCruzMarch2015_8m | ecosystem: Environmental > Aquatic > Freshwater > Lake | place: Spain...
CGTAACCCATTCTTTCGGCAAGCCAGCAAGGATGTCGCCGACCTCAACTACCCCGCCGCGATCAAGCAATTTGAAAAGGCCGTCGCCGTCAACCCCTCCGTCGTCAAAGCCTATCTCCAAATCGGACTTCTTTACGGTGATAAACTGGGTGACCCCATCAGCGCGATCTACTTTTATCAAAAATATCTCGAGGCCCGTCCCAATGCTGCGGAACGGGAAGAAGTCGTTGCCGCCATGGAAAAAGCCAAGCTCGACTTTGCCCTCTCTCTCACCAATTCAGGACCGCAGAACGCAGCCGAAATCGCCAAAATGAGCAAAGAGAATGTGGATTTGAAGCAGCAGATCACCCAACTGCAAGGCACTCTCGCCGCCAAAGAGGCCCAAGTATCCCAAGCCGCTGGCGCCGCCACCCCGCCCAAAGCCACCGCTGTCGTTCCCGCCTCACCCAGTGCCGAGAAAAAGCCGCTGCGAACAGCTCCCTCGAAACCGCTCGATACCGCGAGCGATATTCCCTCCGTTCCAGCGGTGACACCTCCCGCTGCCCCCGCCGAGGCGGCCACGCCCTCCAGCGACGCCAAACAGCACACCATCGGGAAGGGAGATACCCTTTGGAAACTTGCTCGAAAATATTATCCTGCCTCGCTCGACCTCAATGAAGAGATTGCCAAAATTAAATCGGCCAACCCAGGGCTCGATGACCGGAATTTGAAGATCGGCACCGTCATCACCATTCCATGAGCCGACCCCGCTCCACATCGGAAGATCAACAGGATCTCCCCCTGCCCGCGGGTGGTCCCCTCGAGGATATCAGCGCCGAGCTCCAGAACAGCCAGCACGCCCTCATTCAACTTCAGAAGCAGCAGCAAGACCTCGAGAGCCGAAGAAGACAGCTCGAGGAACTCAGCACCCGTCGACAAGAGCTCCTCCTCGGCCAAAAAAATATTCGGGACAATCTTTTGCGCGGAATCGTCATTCTCGAACGAGCCGAGGATCAAGGCCGTAAAGAGGTCGAGCAGATGCATGAGACTCGGCAGATTTTCAGCGAGCAACTTTCGCAAATCACCAGCATCGATCCCTCCGAATGGTCCGCCACCGGCATCGAAGAGGAACTCTCCAAATCCCTCGCGAAGGTCGACCAAGCCAAGGCGATTTACACCCAGTCCCGCGCCAAAATTGATGCCTTGCGAGGGCGCGACCTCGATCTCGGCACCGACCAACCCGAGGGCGGGGATTCTGCCCCGGCTAATCAGCCCGACTCGTTCTCGACGAACTTTGTCCGGGGATTGGCTTTCAACCTTCCCCTCATCGTTGCCCTGGCTCTTGGTCTGATTCTTCTTCAGCTCCTCAAATAACCTTTGTCGGTCGGTCGCCTCCCGACCTCACTCACTTACTCCCATGATGAGTGAACAGTTTTTATCCTGAATCTTGATTTCAATAATTGTGCCTCTACATCTTATGGATGCATGTACCCAGCTTTAAACGGGATCCCATCCGGGAGGAGATGCGTCGCATCAACCGAGAATCTTCCCGCTTAGGCCACACCTCTCGTCGTTTGGTTGAGGAAGCTTCCATGGTGTCGAACGGACGAAACCAACCTATCCGCTCCGTCTCACCCTCGTCCCGCGTCAAGCAAGCCCCGATGCTCCAGGTGGAGAGTCGCCTCGCCCGACGCAAAGTCGTGGCCGCCTCCGCCATCTCGCTTCTTTTGGCCTATATTCTCTATCGTCTGGTCGCAGGCTGATCCCTGCCCGAGCTTACTTCTTCTTGTCCGACTTCGCCGGTTTGGCGGGCTTTTCGGCCTTGGCCTCTTTGCCCGCTTTCGCTTTTCCTTTGGCCGAGTCATCCTCTGCCTCCACCACCGGGGCAGGCCGGACCACCCACTCCAGCAGAGCCGTCGGGGCAGCGTCTCCTTGGCGATAGCCAAGCTTCAAAATTCTCGTGTAACCACCCGCACGATCCTTAAACCGCGGAGCAATTTCCGAGAACAATTTATGAACCAGATCAGTTTCATGGAGGGCAGAGATCGCCATCCTCCGATGGTGCAGACTTCCTTTTTTTCCTAGGGTGACCAGCTTCTCCGCGACCGGCCGAGCCGCCTTGGCCCGAGAAACCGTCGTCCGAACCCTCTCATGACGGATCAGCGAACCGACCAAATTGGCCAGCATGCTGTCCCGATGTTGGGACGTACGACCTAGCTTAGTCGTGTTTTGACGGTGTCTCATGCTTGGCCATTCGCCCCCGCTGCTTCCACCGGCGCGACCGGAATCGTTAACATGGATGCATCAAATTTCATCCCCAAGGAAAGACCCAACGAGGTCAACTTATCCTTGATCTCATTGAGCGACTTTTTCCCGAAGTTGCGGTACTTCAACATCTCCGCTTCCGACTTCAGGGCCAACATTCCCACCGTGGTGATATTGGCGTTGTTCAAGCAGTTGGCCGCACGCACCGAGAGCTCAATCTCATTTACGCTCATCGCCAACAGCTTCTTCAGGGCCGTATTTTCCACCGGAGCCTCAAACTTCACATCTTCGAACTCGATCGGTTCTTTGTCGAAGTTGGCAAAGATATCGAGATGATGACGCAAAATACCGGCGGAGTGCAACAAAGCCTCGTCCGGCGTCAAGCGCCCGTCCGTCCACAGCTCGAGCACGAGCTTGTCGTAATCGGTGCGTTGGCCGACACGAGTATTCTTCACCTCATACTTCACCTTGGTCACAGGAGAGAAGAGTGAATCCACCGGGATTAGGCCGATGGGGGAATCTTCCCGCTTGTTGTCTTCCCAAGTGGCATACCCGCGACCGACGCGCACTTCAAATTCAGCCTCGAACTTCGCTTTCTTGTCCAAGGTGCAAATCACCTCTTTAGGATTCAAGACTTCAATCCCGGCATCCAATTCGATATCGGAAGCCGTCACCGGTCCCTCCTTATTCACCTTGAGGGTCAAGAGACGGGGTTCACGGTTGGGGAGCTTGAATTTCAATTTCTTCAGATTTAAAACGATCTCGGTGATGTCTTCCACCACGTGATCGATCGTGCTGAATTCATGCTGCACCCCAGCGATTTTTACGCTCGTAATGGCGGCACCCTCGAGCGAGCTCAGCAGGACGCGGCGCAGAGAGTTGCCTAAGGTGGTTCCGTAGCCAGCCTCAAAAGGCTCCGCCGTAAATTGGGCATAAGTCTCCGTGGCGGTGTCTTCATTCTTTTGTAGCCGGTTGGGCAGTTCGAATCGTCCTAATCGTAGTGGCATAGTCTTTTCTCTCTTTCCGGCCGGGTTTCCCCTTCCCCGCTACCTGGGAGAGGGACCGACGGCCGATTCTGCTGGTGGTTTGTTTTCATCACCGGTAGCGGGTGATGAAGTTGTGTTACGAACGAGAGTAAAGTTCGACGACCAACTGTTCGTTGGCCACCGGATTCAGTTCTTCTCGAGTCGGAATTCGTGTCAGCGTTCCTTTGAATTGCTCTTTATTTAAGGTCAGCCAATCCGGCACCGGGCGAATCTGGCTTTTCTCCAGAGCATTGGTCCCCAGCTGGCGGGACTTCGGGTTGTCCCTGACCTCGACTACATCCCCTGCCCGGCACCCATAGCTCGGGATCGAGACCTTCTTGCCGTTCACCGCAATGTGGCCGTGCGAAACCATTTGACGAGCACTCCGCCTCGTGGAGGCAAACCCCAAATGATCCACAATACTATCGAGGCGTGTTTCCAAAAGCTGGAGGAGTTTTTCCCCAGTGACACCACGGCTCTGCACCGCCTTCTGGTAATACAAGCGGAACTGCTTTTCCAAAATTCCGTAGCTATACTTCATCTTCTGCTTTTCCCCGACCGCGATGGCAAAATCAGACTGCTTTCTGCGACCTTTGGCTCCGTGCACCCCCGGAGGAAAATTCCGACGCTCTAAAGCCTTGGAAGGGCCGAAAATCGGCTGACCAAATCGACGGTTAATCTTGTCTCTTGAGCCGGTATAACGTGCCATAAAATTATCCTTTAAACCCTTCTCGCCTTGCGCATCCGACATCCGTTGTGGGGAACAGGGGTCACGTCCCGAATCATACTCACTTCCAAGCCAACCGCCTGGAGCGCCCGCACGGCCGATTCCCGACCCATGCCTGGCCCCTTGACCCGCACTTCCACTTCCTTCAAACCGTGCGCCATCGCTTGGCGACTGGCATCCTGGGCTACCACTTGAGCCACATAAGCGGTCGACTTTTTCGAACCCCGAAAACCCATTTTTCCCGCGCTCGACCAAGCAATCACATTTCCCTTCAAATCCGTAATCGAAACGACCGTGTTGTTGAACGTCGCCAAAATATGGGCCACCCCATTCGCAATCTGTTTCGCCCCTTTGATCTTCGGAATCTTGATCTTCGAGGCATCCTCCAAACCATCCAAAGTCAGACTCTCCGGAGAAAGAATCACCTCCTCCTTTTTCGCACCGTCCTTCCCACCACCAGAAGGTTTACTGCCTTTTGGTTTTTTTGATTTGCCACCTTCGGGGGCGGGGCCCTTGGCCTTCGCCTCTGGCTTCGCGGCCGGTTTCGCGTCCGGTTTTTTTTCGTTCTCGCTCATACGATTTAGGTCTTGGCCGCTTTCGCGTCCTTGCTGCGGATTACACCCACTGTCTTTCTCGGTCCCTTACGGGTGCGGGCATTGGTCGAGGTCCGTTGTCCACGGACGGGCAATCCTTTGCGATGCCGAATCCCGCGATAACAGTTGATCGTTTGCAGCCGCTTCAAATTCTGCTGCGTATCTCGCCGTAAATCTCCCTCGATCAAAAAACGATTCCGTTGAATCACCCCGATAATCCGATTGATCTGCTGATCCGTTAAATCTTTGGCTCGTAAATCGGTCGGAATTTCTGCTTCCTCGACCACTTGCCGCGCCCGCGTGGCGCCTAATCCATAGACATAACGAAGACTAAACTCAGCCCTCTTTTCCCCCGGAATATCCACACCTAAAACACGCGGCATACTTTTATCCCTGCCTCTGCTTCAACCGTGGGTTCTTTTTATTGATGATATAGATACGACCGCGACGACGCACCACTTGGCAGTCACTCGTCCGACGTTTGATAGATGCACGTACTCTCATACAATAAATAGCTTGAAATATTATCGAACTAGAACGATCTAGGCAAGCCCTTTTCTCTCAAAGATATCGGCACTGTTTTCTCGCTCTCTTAGCTCGTAGAAACAGAGGCAGCTGCTTTGACATTGCAACTTGCTGATGGAGAGGTTGTTAAAATCTCGGGCTCCCCCTCCGTGATCAAAACCACATGCTCGAAGTGGGCGGAATCCCGACGATCGGCCGTCACCGCCGTCCACCCATCTTTTAAAATTCGAATCTCCTCCGTCCCCTCGTTCACCATCGGCTCAATGGCCAAGGTCATGCCTGGACGCAGAACCGGACCTGAATTTACTTTTCCGAAGTTTGGTATTTGGGGCTCCTCATGAAGTTTTCTCCCCACGCCATGGCCGACAAACTCCTTCACGACACTGTATCCTGCCTTCCTCACCGTGCTTTCCACCGCGTGGCAGATCTCCCCCAGTTTGTTGCCTCCACGGGCCGCCGCGATGCCCGCAAAAAGGGCGGCTTCCGTCCGCTCTAAAAGCCGCTGCCTCGATGGTGTGATCGCCCCAATTCCCACCGTAGTGGCTGTGTCCCCGACCCAATTGTCTAAAATAATTCCCACATCCAACTTCACGACATCCCCATAGGCCAATCGGCGGGAACCACCGATGCCATGAACCACCTCCTCGTTCACTGAAATACACAGCTGCCCAGGGAATTTGCGATACCCAAGAAATGCACTCCTCGCTCCGCTCTTTGCGATGACCTCTCCCGCCCACCGATCGACTTCTCCGGTGGTTCGCCCAGGCTCCAGCCGACCAACCAACTCTTCCAAGATTTTCCGAGCCAACCTGCAACTGGCGCGCATCCCAGCGATTCCCGCCGCATCTTTGATGGGAATAATGGGCATGGCCCGAGGGGCCCTAGCGCAGCGACAACACGATTCCGCCCAAAGCGATCATCGCGATCAAAACCAAAAGCCAAGCGATCTGCCGTTCCGAAATCGTCTGCGCCGTTCCACCCACACTGCCCGAGGTCCGGCCTTTGATCCGCCCCTTCTTCAAGAACCCGTCGTAATGTCTCTGCAGAAGATAGGTCTCCGCTTGGCGCATCGTATCCAACATGACGCCGACGATGATGAGTAGCCCCGTCCCCCCGAAAAATTGTGCCGTGATGCTCGGTACTCCCAGAAAATTCTGAACCAACATCGGCAAAACCGCCAAGGCCGTAAGAAAGATTGCCCCAGCGAAGGTGAGACGAGTCATCGCATAATCCAAAAACTGCGCCGTCGTTTCCCCAGGTCGAATCCCAGGGATAAATCCACCGTGCCTCTTCATGTCGTCCGCAATCTGGATTGGATTAAAGACCATCGCCACCCAAAAGTAGGAGAAGAAAAAGATCATTCCCGCGTACAAAACATAATGAAGTGTCCCGGTGGCCAGAGCGGCCGCAATCCGATTCGCGGTGGGTGAGCCGGGGAAAAGAAATCCAATGATGCTTGCCGGAAAGAGCAGAATCGCATTGGCAAAGATGATCGGCATCACCCCGGCATAGTTCACCTTCAAAGGCAAAAAGGAGGTCTGACCCCCATACACTCGATTGCCACGGACCTGCTTCGCGTACTGCACACTCACTTTCCGCAATGCCTGCGTCAGGGCAATCGTCGAAGCGATGACCACAAAAAGAAACGCCAGCAAAAGGAACAAGATGAAAGGGCTGATGGGCTCACGACCACTGCCCGCCGGAGGAACAAACACCTGCCAACCCGCCACCAGAGCCGCCGGTAAACGCGCCACAATTCCAATCGTAATGACGAGCGAAATACCGTTTCCGATACCCTTCTCCGTCACCTGTTCCCCGATCCACATTAAAAGCATCGTCCCAGCCGTCAGCGTAATCACCGTCATGGCGCGGAAAGCGATTCCAGGTTCGGGAACCAAAGGCCCTAGCTTCTGGATGACTTGGTCGATCCCAGAAAAAATGGGAATCTGCGTCGGATTTTCAAAACTGGTCGCCAACAAATAACCCTGCACGACACAAAGAACCAACGTGCCGAACCTGGTGTACTGGGTGATTTTTTGACGCCCGCCCTCCTCGCGCACCATTTTACCCAACGAAGGGATCACCCCGGTGGCCAACTGCATGACAATACTGGCACTGATGTAGGGCATGATCGTTAAGGAAAAGATTGCGCAATTTTCCAGGGCCCCCCCGCTAAAGAGATTGAATAGCCCAATGACACTCCCCTGATCCTGCTGATCGACCACCTGACGGAAAAATTCCCCTAAGACCAGAGGGTTGATCCCCGGACACGGAATCGATGCCCCGATCCGCACCACCACAATCAAGGCGAGGGTGAAAATGATCCGATGCCGGAGTTCCGGAATCTTGAAACAGTTAAAGAGGGCGTGGAGCATGGCCCAAAAGGCGCCTGGGCCGGGCTATGACTTCAGCAAGGTGACTTTGGCACCCGCTGCCGCAAGAGCGCTTTTGGCCGAACCGCTGGCCGCATGCACCTCAAGGATCAGATTTTTAGGTTTCAGTTTTCCACCACCAAGAATCTTAATGCCTGCCCAATCCCCCTTGACCAATCCCACCTGACGCAAAGCGGCTTCATCCACCTTCGCCCCGTCCGAGAAAAGATCTAGGCTGTTCAGATTCACCGGCGCGTACCTCTGGGTGAAGACCGCATTGTTGAAGCCACGCTTGGGAATTCGACGGATGAGAGGCATCTGTCCTCCTTCGAATCCGAGCCGTAAACTACCGCCTGAACGCGCTTTCTGCCCCTTATGCCCTTTTCCGGAGGTCTTTCCTTTGCCCGAGCTCTCGCCCGAACCAAGGCGCTTGCGCCGATGCCGTGCTCCGGGCCGTGGAACCGTTGTGCTCATGAAGCCACCTCCACTGCCGCTGGCCTTGGCGGACGCTTCTTGCCCCGCAGCTCTAAAATCTGAGTTCGGGTGCGTAATTTCGACAAAGCATCCACGGTGGCTTTGACCACGTTGGCCGCATTGCTCGATCCCATCGATTTCGCCAAAACATCTTTGACCCCCGCCGCCTCCAACACCGATCGCACTCCACCCCCGGCGATCAGACCCGTTCCGAGAGAAGCAGGCCGAAGGAGAACACGACCCCCTCCAAACGAACCATTCACTTCATGCGGCAACGTGCTGGGTCCAATGTTATAGGCAAAAAGGTTCTTCTTGGCGTTCTCTGTTCCCTTGCGAATCGCCTCCGACACCTCCCTCGCTTTGCCAAACCCCACCCCCACTTTTCCTTTTTTATCACCGACCACCAGCAGAGCACTGAAGCTAAAACGGCGGCCACCCTTCACCACCTTGGCGCAACGATTCACGAAAACGACCTTCTCAAACATGTCGGACGGTGTCCGTGTTCGCTCCCGCCGATTTGTGGTGGGTTCCGACTTCGGAATAAATTCGGAAGTCTTGGAAAACGCTTTTTCGACGATCGCTTCCGCAGGAAGGATTGGTTCTTCAACAGTGGGGATTACTTCGCTCATTCCTTATACCTCTTAGAATTTCAAACCAGCTTGCCGAGCCGCCTCGGCAAAGGCTTTGACCTTACCATGATACAAAAAGCCGCCGCGATCAAAGACCACCGCGGAAATCCCTTTTTTCGAAGCACGCTCGGCCACCTCTTTGCCCATTTTGGCCGCACCAGCCACGTTCGCCCGAATCCCCTTCTTCAAGGACTCTTCTAGGGTCGAAACGGAAGCTAACGTCTGGCCGGCGTTATCATCGACAACTTGGGCATAAATATTTTTTCCACTGAAAGACACACAAAGCCGTGGCTTGGTTGCATCCCCACGAAGACGGAGACGAATCCGCTTATGAATTCGAACCCTTCGTTCCCGACGTAATTTAGATGGATTCGGCATAGCTTAGTTTTAGGCAGACTTGCTTTGCGCAGTCTTGCCTTCCTTTCGGCGGATCGTTTCGCCCGCGTAACGCACTCCTTTGCCCTTGTACGGTTCAGGCGGAGCATACCCGCGGATATCGGCACAGACCGCTCCGACGAGCTGCTTGTCGGAACCTTCCACCAGCAGACGAGTATTGTCTGTCACGGTGACCTTAATTTCAGCGGGAAGCGGATACTCGATCGGATGCGATTTTCCCAAATTCAAAACCAACTTCTTCCCTTGAACATTCGCCTTAAAACCAACGCCATGGATTTCCAAATTCTTGCTGTACCCCACGCTCACCCCCGTTACGACATTCTGCACCAAACTACGAGCCAACCCGTGCATGGAGCGAGCCATCCGCTCCTCATTGTCCCGCGTCAGCTGAATTTTCCCCGCATCCAACTTCGCACTGATCATCGGGGGCAAATCCAAAGAGAGCTTCCCCTTCGGCCCCTCCGCCTTGAGATTTCTGCCCTGCATCGCCACTTTGACATTGGCGGGGACCAAGACCGGTTGATTACCTACGCGCGACATATTACCAGACCACGAGGAGCAACTCCCCGCCTACATTTTGCTTTTTGGCCTCTTCCCCAGACATCACACCCTTCGGGGTGGACAGGATCGAAACACCTAATCCACCTAAATACCTCGGAATCTCCTTGGCCCCCACATAGCGTCGCAACCCAGGCTTGGACAAGCGACGGATACAAGTAATCGCTTTCCCGCTACGGACCGTTCCCGTTTTCATCGCAATATGAAAATCGGTATGTTCGCCGTCTTTCTTTAACTCATAATCCTCGATGAAACCTTCCTTCTTCAGGATGGAGAGGACGCTGCCCCGCATCTTCGAGTGCTTCGCCTTGACTGTTTTTAGCCCAGCGGTCGAAGCATTGCGGATCTGCGTCAGAAAATCAGCCAGAGGATCGGTCACCATAAAACTACCAGCTCGCTTTCGTCACGCCCGGCAATTCACCCCGCAGCGCCATTTCGCGAAATTGGATACGACTCACCCCAAAGCGCCGAATAAAACTACGACGCCGCCCGGTAATCGAACACCGGTTGTATTTCCGGGTCGAAAACTTCGGGGTCTTTTTCTGCTTAAGCCGCCAACACTTCTTGGCCATCTGTCGTCTCCTTATTGCCGGTCTTGGCGGCGTCTTGGGTTCTCACGATGAAGGGCATTCCCATCAACGCAAGCATCTCCCGAGTCTCTTCCCTGTCTTTGCCCGATGTAACAAACGTAACATCGAAGCCCAAATTTCTTTTTACTCGATCAATTTCAATTTCAGGAAATATGGAATGATCCTTCACCCCTAGGGTGTACCCGCCCCGACCATCAAAACCACCGTTCGGAATACCACGGAAGTCACGAATCCGAGGCAAAGCCGCCCGAATAAAACGAAGGAGGAAATCATACATGATTTTTCCTCGCAACGTCACCTTACAACCAATCTCCTGGTGAAGGCGGAGGTTAAAGTTCGATATGCTCTTTTTGGACTTCGTCTTAATCGGTTTCTGCCCCGTGATCATCGTCAGATCATGCACCGCATCCTCCAACGCCACCTTGATGTCCGTCAGGGAACCGACGGAACAGTTGAGCACAATCTTTTCCAGTTTTGGGACCTGGTGAAGATTGACGTAGCCACGATTTTTCATCATCGCGGGCACAACACTTTTCAAATAATGAACTTTCAGGTCGTTTTCCATGGCCTACTTCTTTCCCTTACTTTCCTTTTTCTTTTTCTCCGTGCGAGCGGCCTTGGGACGATTGACTAACCGCAAATTGGAAATATGAATCGTGCCTTCCCGCTCCATCACGCCGCCCTTCGGGTTGTCCTGCGTCGGACGAACATGCTTCTTGATCAGATTGACGCCCTCAATCAGCGCGCGGAAGGAGTCGGTCTTCACTTCCAGTATCCTACCTTTACGGCCCTTTTGCGAGCCGCTGATCACCTCAACTTCATCCCCTTTGTGAACGTGGAATCGGTTCATAACGTCTTTTAGAGAACCTCCGGTGCGAGGGAGACGATCTTCATGAAGTTTTTTTCACGCAATTCGCGCGCCACGGGTCCGAAAATGCGCGTGCCGCGAGGGTTCGAGTCCTTGTCAATAATCACCGCGGCGTTGCTATCGAAGCGGAGATACGAACCATCATTTCTGCGAATGGGATATTTCGTCCGCACGATCACCGCCCGAACAACTTCACTTTTTTTCACCGTTCCATCGGGAGCTGCTTCCTTCACGTTGGCCGTCACAATGTCCCCGATCTTGGCGATCAAGGTCTTCCGACCAATCACGCCGATCATGGTGGCCTTACGGGCTCCCGTGTTGTCGGCAATATTCAGCCAAGAGCGAATCTGGATCATACGACAACCTCCAAAGGTGCTTCCGCTTTTTTCACAACTTCCACCAAGGTCCAACGCTTTAACCGGCTCAGGGGCCGACACTCGATAATGCGGACGGTATCCCCCTGCTTGGCTTTCTTCTCCTCGTCATGGGCATAAAACTTTTTCTGCAGGCGAATGATCTTTTTATACTTCGGGTGGGGCATACGACGTTCGACTCGCACCACGATGGTCTTTTCCATCTTGGCCGATACCACCTCGCCCACACGCTCCTTCAGAACGCTCGTCTGAACCGGTGCCTCGCTCATGACTTTCCTTTCGCCGCCGTACTCAAGCGGGATTGCGAACGCGCCGTTTCAATGCGTGCGATCGTCTTCCTGATTTCACGCAGGCGGCTCGGTTTTTCCACCTGACCGACCTGCTGCTGAATACGAAGCTGGAATCGCTCCCGGCGAAGTTCCTCCGCCTTGCGATCCAACTCTGCGGGTTTTAACCCACGAAATTCTTCAATCTTCAAAATACTAACTTCCTTTCTCGGGTAATGAAACGAGTGGCCATCGGCAACTTGCTGGCGGCCAGTCGGAAACACTCCTTCGCGTCGGCCTCCAAAAGGCCGTCGAGCTCAAAAAGGATAGTCCCTGGCTTGATAACTGCCACCCAAAACTCAGGCTGCCCTTTGCCCTTACCCATCCGCGTTTCCGGAGGCCGGGCCGTGACCGACTTGTCTGGGAAAATCCGAATCCACAATTTTCCCTTCCGATTCATGTTTCGGGTCAGCGCAACCCGGGCCGCTTCAATCTGGATATTCGTCAGCCAGCAACGATCGAGCGACTGCAACCCAAAGGCACCAAAAGCCAAAGTAATGCAACGCGTGGCAAAGCCTTTACGGCTTCCTCGCTGGGTTTTCCTAAATTTAACTCGTTTGGGGACAAGAGCCATAATGTTCCTCCCAGCCGTTTAGGCCGACTCCTCCGGTAAACAGATCCACACCTTGATGCCAATTTTGCCGGCCACCGTGTGAGCCTCGGCAAAACCGTAGTCGATGTTCGCCCGAAGGGTGTGCAAAGGGACTTTCCCCTCATGATACTGCTCCGTTCGCGCGATTTCACCCCCGCCCAGTCGACCGCCCACCCGAACCTTGACTCCGGCCGCACCGAAATCGAGCGTGGTCTGCAAAGCCTTCTTCATCGCTCGGCGATAAGAAACACGACGTTCCAGCTGCACCGCAATATTTTCTGCCACAAGTTGGGCGTCCAGCTCGGGATTCTTAATTTCCTTCACATCGATCAATAGCTCACGATTCGGCGTCAACGCCTGCGTATCTTCGCGGAGCTTGTCCAGTTCGCTGGCTTTCCGACCGATGACCAACCCAGGACGAGCGGTGTGAAGAGTCACCCGAACCCGATTCGAGGCCCGCTCAATCACCACCTTGGAAATAGCCGCACTTTCCAAACGCTTCTTGATAAAGGCACGGATTTGGAAATCTTCATGCAAAAAGATCGGGAAATTTTTCTTATTCGCGTACCAGACCGAGCTCCAGTTGCGCCGGAGCGGTAAACGAAATCCCATCGGATGTGTCTTTTGTCCCATAACGTTCTATGCCTTCGACTCGGCTTTCGCCTTCGTCCCTTTCTTTTCCTTCTTCACGGGAGCTGCCTCTTCTGGGGTTAGCTCTCGCAATGTGATCCGAATATGACTGGTACGTTTCCGAATTGGACCCGCGCTTCCGCGCGCTTTCGGTTGAAAACGATGGAAAGTGGATCCCTCGCCCACCATCACCTCGTGCACCTTGAGCTTGTCCGCGGGGATCGAGTGGTTGTTCTCCCCATTGGCGACGGCCGAACGCAAAGTCTGAAGCAGCAGACGAGCCGACTTCTGCGGAGCAAAACTCAGCCGAGCATCCGCCTCTTTCACCGACAATCCTCTCATCGCGCGCGCAATGTCGCGAATCTTGAAGGCGGACATCCGCGCGTACTTCATTTCGGCTCGCGCCGTGCGTATTTCGGTACTCATTTTTGCGCCAAGACCGATACACGGTCCCCCACTTGAATTACGATTCCGTCATTTAGATTCTCCGGTAGGCCCGCGGAAACCAATTCACGAACCTCGAGCAAGCGGCATGTGCCCAGAACCTTATCCCCTCTCAAAATCCGAAACGGCATCCCCTCTTTCGCTCCTTGGCTTCGGCCCAAATTCAAAACCAGTGCCTGCTGATCCCGATCCACCGCCACAACTTGGGCGTCCGTCAGGCTACGAGCCAGAGGCCGAGGCTGATTGTTCTTGGCCAGTTCGCTGAGGGCGCGTTTGGCCGATTCAAACTCGGCCCGAGCGGCCGCTTTCTTCGCGGGAATTGGCTCCCCTGCCCAATTCGCCGCCGCGTCCAAAACGCTCTTCGTTTGCTCCGCCAGTTCCTTGGCGTAACGCTCTGCCCGGATCAACTCCCCCGAAAGGCGGGCAATCTGATCGTGGCTATCGCGCACATCGTTGCTCAGGGCTGCGATTCCCAAAATCTCGTCCCGTCTCTGCAATTCGAGCCAAGCCGCGCGGTAGGCTTTCGCTTCCGCTTGGGCCAGCAACAGTTCATCCGCCCGCGGCGACGATCCCGCCGAAAGCATGTTTCCAGACGCCAAGACGCCCAGGAGAAGGAGGAACTTCATTATTTAGTCACCTTCTCGGTGTGCCCACCGTGCTTTTTGAAGATCCGAGTTGGCGAAAATTCACCCAGTCGATGACCCACCATATTCTCCGTCACGAAAACAGGATTAAACGCCTTCCCATTGTGCACGAGAAAAGTGTGTCCCACGAATTCGGGCGAAATCATGGAGCGACGCGACCAGGTCTTGATCGGCTTTTTCGCCCCCGAGCCGATTTTCTGCACCTTGACCAATAAATGGTCATCAATGAAAGCACCCTTTTTTAAACTACGACTCATGACGATCTCTTCTTTCTCCGGTCCTCGACAATAAACCGGCTCGATGTCTTATGACGGTGACGGGTCTTCAATCCCTTGGCCAATTGACCCCAAGGCGAGACGGGATGTTGACGTCCACCACCTCCCTTGCTCTTGCCCTGACCTCCACCCATCGGATGATCCACTGGGTTCATCACCATTCCCCGAGTATGAGGCCGGCGTCCTAACCATCGACCCCGACCCGCTTTTCCTAAACTCACTTTTTCATGGGAAACATTGCCGACTTGGCCAACCGTGGCATAGCAATCCGCGTGCAGCCGCCGAAGCTCGCCGGAGGGAAGACGGACCAACGCGTAATCTTTATCGATCGCGGTGCAAATCGCCGCGGCCCCAGCCGAGCGAACCATCTGAGCTCCCCGTCCCGGAACCATCTCAATGTTGTGCAAAGGCAAACCTTGCGGGATCAGTCGCAACGGCAGGGCATTGCCCACCTCCGCCGGAACATTCGCCCCCGCCGCCACCGTTCCCCCGACCTTGAGACCTTCCGGAGCCAAAATATAAGCTTTCTCTTTCGATCCGTAGTCAATTAAGGCAATGCGGGCCGAACGATTCGGATCATACTGAATCCCGATCACCTTGCCTGCTTTCGTTCGTTTGCGGCGATTCCACTCGATGATTCGAAATTGCTTTTTGTGACCACCTCCGCGATGACGTGAAGTCGTGCGACCATGGGCATTCCGACCACCCGTGCGGCGTTTGATTTCCATCAAGCTGCGTTCCGGCGCGGATCCGCGGGTCAGCTCACTAAAGTCGTGCAGTTGGGTAAACCGCAACGATGGAGTCAGAGGACGAAATTCTTTGAGGGGCATAAATGTTCTCCTAGACCAACTCAATCTTCTGGCCCTCGGCCAGGGTAATAATCGCTCGTTTGCCGTGGTTGGTGCGACCGGGTTCGCCTCGACGGGAACGCCGCGATTTGCCCGCCCGCCGCATGGTATTCACTCGTAGAACCTTTTTTCCAAAAAGAGCGGTGATGGCCTGACGGATTTCCAGTTTCGTCGCATCAGGAGCGACATCGAAAAGGTACTGGTTATGCGCGGTCGCTAAGCGGTTCCCCTTTTCCGAAATCCTAGGTGTCAGGATGACTTCGGTTGGTTGTCTCATGATGCTTTGGCCTCCTTTGAGCCAGCGTTCAGTCGTGTGCCCAGCTCTTTCCAGGCCTCTTCGGAAACCCAGACCATTCGACGACGCAAAAGATCCTCGGCGTTAACCTCACGAGCAGGGCGAACATCCACTTCACGCAGATTGTGGGCCGCTTTCAAAAGGGTGCTTTCCGGTTTCCCCAAAATCAAAAGAACCGACAAAGGCAACCCTGCATCCTTCAACCAAGCGATCAGCTCCTTCGTTTTGGGTGCCTTCAGGCTAGGAACCAAACCACTGTGCAATTTTCCTTGGGTGGCCAAATCGCTGAGCGCACGACGAAGGGCCGTCCGCAGAACGGTCTTGGGAATATCCTTTCGATAGCTTCGAGGATGGGGACCAAAAGCAACCCCACCGCCACGCCAAACGGGGGAGGACTTATATCCAGCACGCGCGCGCCCCGTTCCCTTCTGATTCCACGGTTTCGCTCCAGAAAGATCCACCATCGCCTTCGTCTTGGTCGAATGAGTACCCGACCGACGAGCCGCTCGATACGCGGTCACCGCTTCATGAAGCGCTTGGCTGGCCCGACGATTCTTAAAGAGCTCAACACCGAGCGCTTTCTCGGCTGCGGTCAGGTCGATGGATTTCGCTTTGGCCATACAATTACTCTTTCACCGCCGCTTTTTTTGCGTCCCGCACAATGACCACACTTCCGTTGGCCCCCGGAATCGCGCCGCGAACCAAAAGGAGCTTCTCCCCTTCCCGAACCTGCATGACCTTCAAATTCTGGATCGTGCAATTGTCCAAGCCTAAATGTCCGGGCATGCCCGCATTCTTGTACACCCGACCGGGGGTGGATCGGCAACCGATCGCTCCATTTCGGCGATGAGTGGTCGATCCGTGCGCATCCGCTTGCCCCGCAAAGTTGTGCTTTCTCATGACGCCGTGAAAACCCTTCCCCTTGGAAAGGCCGTACACGTCGACGAGTTGCCCTGCCTTAAATCGGGTGACCGCAACCTCCGTGCCCACCGCAAGATCAGCTGGCGCCGCCCGAAACTGACGCAAGAAAAGAGGATTTTTCCGACCCGCTTTTTCAAAGGCGACCCGCTGGGGTTTATTCGTTCTCGAACTCTTGCGCTCGCCCATTCCCATCACGACGGCTTTCACCTTATTTTTTTCGGGAGTGCGAAGTTCATACACCGTGTTCGTCTCCGCGGAGATTACTGTCACGGCCGTAGCTAGACCCTGATCGTCATAGATCCGGGTCATGCCCAACTTTTTCCCGATCATGCCAAATCTCTCAATCATCGTCCGGTTCTCCTTTTAGATCTTGATCGTGATGTCTACCCCAGCAGGTAGGTTTAATTTTTTGAGCTCATCCACCGTTTTCCCCGATGGCTCGAGAATATCGAGCAGCCGTTTATGGGTGCGGATCTCAAACTGATCCATGCTCTTCTTATCGCAATGAGGCGAGCGATTGACGGTGTACCGCTCGATTTTGGTCGGCAAAGGAATCGGCCCGGCCACCCGGGAGCCCGTCCGAGATGCCGTCTCCGAAATCTCGCCCGCCGCTTTATCCAAGAGACGAAAATCGAATGATTTGAGACGAATGCGGATGCGTGTCGTGGCCATAAATTAACCTTTCTTTTGTTGGGTGACTTGCGCGAGAACGCTCGACGGAACCTGTTCGAAGTGGGACGGCTCCATCGAATAGGCCGCCCGGCCACGGGAAAGGGATCGGATCGTATTCACATAACCAAACATTTCCGCCAAGGGCACCTCGGCCTTCACCACCGAGGTCAGATTCTTCGAATCGACATTCATAATCTTTCCCCGGCGCCGATTAATATCCCCCAAAATATCGCCTTGGTACTCGTCCGGAGTCGAACACTCCACCGACATGATCGGCTCCAACAAAATAGGTCCCGCTTTCTGCATCGCGTCCTTGACCGCAAAAATTGCCGCCATCTTGAAAGCTAACTCGTTGGAATCCACCTCGTGGTACGAGCCGTCCATAATTTCGATCTTCATGTCGATCACGGGACTTCCGTGCAACACCCCATTCAGCAAAGCCTCTTGCACACCCTTTTTGACCGCAGGGATATATTCCTTCGGAATGTTTCCCCCGGTGACCTTGTTGTCCACCGTGATTCCCTTCCCCCGCTCTTGCGGCTCCACCTGCAGGATCACGTGACCATATTGACCCCGACCCCCGGATTGCTTGATCAGCTTGCCTTCCCCACCCGAGCTCTTCGTAATCGTCTCCCGATAGGCGATCTGTGGGGCGCCGGAATTAGTCTCCACACTGAACTCCCGTTTCAAACGGTCGCAAATAATTTCCAAATGTAACTCCCCCATCCCCTTGATGATGGTCTGCCCTGTCTCCTCGTTGCTTTGCACCTGGAAAGTCGGATCTTCCTCCGAAAGACGCTGGAGAGCCTCGCCCATTTTTTCACGGTCGCCCTTGGTCTTCGGTTCCACCGCCATCGAAATAACCGGCTCCGGGAAACTGGGTGGCTCAAGAGTGATTTCGAGATCTTCGTTTCGTAATGTGTCGCCCGTGGCAATGTCCTTCAGACCCACCGTCGCAGCAATGTCACCCGCAAAAACGGTGTCGATGTCCTCCCGCTTGTCCGCCTGAATTTGGATCAGCCGACTCACCCTCTCTCTCTTTCCAGTGCGTGAATTATAGATGAACTCGCCTTTGCTCAATTTGCCGGCGTACACCCGGAAAAAGATCAACTTCCCGACAAACGGATCGGTCCAAAGCTTGAAGGCCAACGAGCAGAATTTCGCGTTGTCGTCCACTTTGACGGGGATTCTCTCTTCCGGATTTTCCGTGCTGTGTCCGATGGCCGGAGGAATGTCGATCGGGCTGGGAAGATATTCGACCACTGCATCCACCAAGGTTTGCACTCCTTTGTTTTTAAAAGCGGAACCGCCCACCACGGGAACAAACTTATTCGAGCAGGTTGCCCGACGGACTGCTTCCTTCAATTGCTTGGTCGTGGGTCTCTTCTCCTCCAAGAACATGTTGCCCACCTCTTCATCCACATCCGCAATCGCCTCAATCAACTCCTCTAATTTCTTCTTCGCCATCTCCTGGTGCTCGGCCGGAATCTCCTCAATCGTATAGGTCGATCCCAAGTCCTTGCTGTCCGAATAAACGATGGCTTTCTGATTGATAACATCGATCACGCCCTTGAGGTAATCTTCTTTGCCGAGTGGGATCAAAATCGGCCAGGCATTCGCCCCTAATTTGGTCTTCATCTCACCCAACGCTTTCTCAAAGTCTGCTCCCGTCCGATCCATCTTATTGACGAACGCAATCCGCGGGACCCCATACTTGTTCGCCTGCCGCCACACTGTTTCGCTCTGCGGTTGAACCCCCGCCACCCCGCAAAATACGGCGATCGCACCGTCCAACACCCGCAAGGAACGCTCCACCTCGGCCGTGAAATCCACGTGTCCGGGAGTGTCGATAATATTGATTCGGTTCTTCGTTTTTTCGAAAGACTTAATGATTCCCGGCTCCTCTTTTACCGGCCAGAAACAGGTCGTCGCCGCCGAGGTGATGGTGATGCCACGCTCTCTCTCCTGCTCCATCCAATCCGTTACGGTGGTGCCCTCATGCACTTCGCCCATCTTGTGAATGCTGCCCGTGTAAAAGAGAACTCGTTCCGTTAACGTGGTCTTACCGGCATCGATATGGGCGCAGATCCCAATGTTGCGAGTCCTCTCCAACGAGTAGCTCCGGGCAGAATTGACGGGGGCGGCCATAAACAATTACCAGCGTAAATGGGCGAACGCGCGGTTGGCCTGCGCCATGCGATGCGTTTCATCCCTCTTCTTCACGGCGTTGCCTTGCCCGGTGGCAGCGTCCCGGATTTCTTGAGCCAAAGCTTTTTCAAAGGCCACCCCTTTTCGTTTGTTCGCTAACTCCACTATCCAACGAAGGGCCAAGGAGAGCTGCCGCTCCGGCGTAGTTTCAACCGGAACCTGATAGGTCGCGCCACCCACTCGGCGAGACTTCACCTCAAGCCGAGGTTTAACATTCTCCACCGCCTTTTGCACCACCGCCAAAGGATCTCCCCCCGAACCACCCTCATTCGCCCGTTCGATCGCGTTATAAACCAATCGGCTCGCCGTCGACAACTTACCCTGCTTGAGGATGTAGCCGATCATTCGGCCCACCAGCATGCTTTCAAAAACGGGATCCGCGACGGTCTTGCGTGAAATATGGCGGCGACGACGGGACATGGTTCAGTCTCCTTTACGCTTTGGCCGGTTTGGCTTCTGCCGCCGCCTTGGCCCCACCGCCCTTGGGTCTCTTCACTCCGTACTTGCTGCGGGAAACCAGTCGGGAAAGTTTGTTCGAATTACTCGGCCCGGCCGCACCTAGTGCATCCAACGTTCCACGGACGATGTGATAGCGAACCCCGGGCAAATCTTTCACCCGCCCACCACGAATGAGTACAATCGAATGCTCCTGCAAATTATGGTTTTCCCCAGGAATGTAAGCGATCACCTCTTCCCCGTTCGAGAGGCGTACCTTGGCAACCTTACGCAAGGCGGAATTCGGCTTTTTTGGCGTGCGGGTCATCACCTGCAGACAAACCCCACGCCGTTGCGGACAGCCGTGTAGCGCTGGAGACTTCGTCCCCCGATTTACGGCGGAACGACCCAATCTCACGAGCTGATTAATTGTCGGCATGGTGTCGATGTCCTCTTTCCAACTTTCAATCCTTGGCCGAACGACACCCCGGGAAGGGCCCATGAAGCGCTCAATGGCGCACGCATGGAGGACGATTCAAGCGAACCGTCGCATGCCGCAAAACCTAACTGGACAACCTTTTCAGGCCCCGGTCGGATGACAGCGGAAATTCAAATCCTGCCGAAAAAAACCACTGTCGGCAAGCGGTTTCTGTAAGATTTCCGCCCTAACTCGCCAACGCTGCGGGGATATCCAGGGCCACTTTACGCGCCCTCTCTTCCTCCGGTTGCGTGCTGACCAGTGCTTCTCCCACCGGCTCACCCAAATGGAGCAACTTGATCTTGCGATAGGCGCTGAAACCCGTGCCGGCCGGAATCAAGTGACCCATGATGACGTTCTCCTTGAATCCCAATAATTTATCAACCTTACCCAAGGTCGATGCATCGGTTAGGATTCGGGTGGTGTCTTGGAACGAGGCGGCCGAAATAAAGCTCTCTGTTTCCAGAGAGGCTTTGGTGATTCCCAGCAAGACGGGGGTCGCCTCGGCCGGCTTGCCACCCTTCTGCTCAATCACCCGGTTCGCCTCCTCAAAGGTAGTTTTCTCGATCTGCTCTCCCCAGAGGAACTGAGTGTCCCCTGGCTCGGTGATCTTCACTTTGCGCAGCATCTGCCGAACGATGATCTCGATGTGCTTATCGTTGATCTCGACTCCTTGCAGGCGATAGACCTCCTGCACTTCGTTCACCAAATACTCTTGCAACTCCTGCGGTCCGCAAACTTCAAGAATCTCGTGCGGCACCACGGGCCCTTCGGTCAACTGTTGTCCCTTCTTGACCGTGTCCCCTTTGTAAACGATCAAGTGTTTCGAAAGCGGAATCAAATGCTCCTCTTCCGTGTTGGTTTCGGGATCTTTGATGATCAACTTCTTTTTGCCACGAACGTTGCCCTGCAAGTCCACCACCCCGTCAATCTTGGCAATTTCCGCTGCATCCTTGGGACGACGCGCCTCAAAAAGTTCCGCCACGCGAGGCAGACCTCCCGTGATATCTTTCGTCTTGGTCACCTTCCGCGGAGTCTTGGCCATGCGCTGTCCCGCTTGCACCTTTTCTCCATCCTTCACCTCGATGTGGGCGCCCGCCGGAATACTGTAAGCCGCCACCACCGCCCCAGCCGAGTCCACAATGGCAATCTGCGGGTGGAGATCTTCTTTGTGCTCAATGATCACGGTGCCGACCGACTTGGTGGTTTCATCCACCTCCTTCTTCATCGTCACACCTTCCAAGATGTCCTTGAACTCCACTCGACCCGCCTTCTCCGTCAGGATCGAGATGTTGTACGGATCCCACTGCACAAAGCTTTGTCCCTTCTTAACCTTTCCGCCCTCGGGAACCGAGATCATCGATCCGATGACCACCGGGTAACGCTCCAACTCGCGACCATCCGCCGCATGCACGCTGATGAACCCATTTTTGTTCAGCACGATGTCGTGCCCTTCCAATGCCTTCACCGTTTTCAGATCGGTGTACTGCACGGTTCCATCATTCTTCGCCTTAATCTGAGGTTGCTTAAATACCTGGGAAGCTGTTCCACCGATGTGGAAGGTACGCATGGTCAACTGCGTGCCTGGCTCACCAATACTTTGCGCGGCAATAATACCGACCGCTTCACCCAATTTGGCTTCCTGATTCGTGGCTAAATTCAATCCGTAGCAGGAGATACAGACACCCCGCTTGGTTTCACAAGTCAGAGCCGAGCGGATCTTCACCCTCTCCTGACCCAGATCCTCGATGGCCGCCGCCGCTTTTTCACTGATCAATTCGCCCGCCGCCACCACCTTCTTTTTACTCACTGGATCAACAATGTCATCGCAGCTCACTCGGCCGTAAATACGGTCACGGAGACGAACGATCTCATCGTCCCCTTCCATGATCGCTTTCACCCAAATGCCCCGCTCCGTTCCACAATCCTGCTCCCGCACAATGATATCCATCGCCACGTCGCACAATTTGCGGGTCATATAACCCGAGTCTGCCGTCTTCAAAGCTGTGTCCGCCAACCCTTTACGCGCACCGTGGGTACTAATGAAATACTCCAAAACCGAAAGACCCTCGCGGAAACTTGCCGTAATCGGCCGCTCGATAATTTCTCCCGAGGGCTTGGCCATCAGTCCACGCATGCCGGCCAACTGCCGGACCTGGTTGCGATTTCCTCGCGCACCCGAATCCACCATCAGGTAGACCGGATTAAAGTCTTTCCGACCTTCATTGTGCTCCAAGGTGCGATACATCGCCGAGGAAATTTCCTCCGTCGCTTGCGTCCAAATATCCACGATCTTGTTGTAACGCTCCCCGTCGGTGATGGCGCCCATGCGATACTGCTTCTCCACTTGGGCCACCGATCCACGTGCCTTCTCAATCACCGCAGGCTTCTCTTCCGGAATAATCATGTCGTTGATCCCGATCGACACACCCGCCCGGGTGGCCGACTTGAAGCCCAAATCCTTGAGCTTATCCAAGCACACGACCGTGGCCGCATGACCGCACTTCTCGTAACAACGTAAAATAATTTCACCGAGCTGTTTTTTGCCCGCAGGCTTGTTGATGAAGCCCAACTCCTTCGGCCAAATACTATTAAACTCGACTCGGCCTGGGGTCGTTTCAATGAACTTCTTCGTTGCATCCCCAAAGACTGTCGCCAGACCAAAATCCGGATTCTTGAACAAAATCCAGTCGTGGGTCTTGAGACTCTTCTCGCTCAGCGCAAAATCCACCTCATCCGCGTTGGAAAACGCGGTCAGCCTTTTCTTTTTACTCTCGCCCTTCTCCGCCGTGCGCAGCGGGTTTTGGGAAATATAGTAACACCCCAAGGTAATGTCTTGGCTGGGTGTGGTGATCGGTCGGCCGTTGCTCGGTCCGAAAATATTATTCGGCGCGAGCATCAGCAAGCGCGCCTCCAGCTGGGCTTCTACGCTCAGCGGGATGTGCACCGCCATCTGATCCCCGTCAAAGTCCGCATTATAGGCCGTACAGACGAGCGGATGAATCCGAATGGCGTCCCCTTCAATCAACTTCGGTTCAAAAGCTTGCACCGACAAGCGATGGAGCGTCGGCGCGCGGTTCAGCAGCACCGGATGCTCGCGGGTAACTTCCTCCAACGTATCCCAAACAATCGGCTCTTTCTTTTCAATCATCTTCTTAGCCGAGCGAACGGTATGAACCTGCCCGAGCTCTTTCAGACGACGAATGATAAAAGGTTCGAACAAAACCAGCGCCATCTTTTTCGGCAGTCCGCACTCGTTCAGTTTCAATTCAGGCCCGATCACGATGACCGAACGACCCGAGTAATCCACCCGCTTGCCCAACAAATTCATCCGGAAACGACCCGTCTTGCCCTTCAGCATGTCGGAGAGAGACTTCAGCGGACGATTTCCCGCACCCGTCACCGCCCGGCCGTGCCGACCGTTATCCATCAAAGCATCGACCGACTCCTGCAACATCCGCTTCTCATTCCGGATGATCACCTCGGGTGTCTTCAATTGCAAAAGATTGCGCAGACGATTATTCCGATTGATCACACGACGATATAAATCATTCAGATCGGACGTTGCGAAACGACCACCCTCCAGCGGAACCAAAGGCCGCAGATCAGGCGGGATGACAGGCAGAATTTCCAAAATCATCCACTCGGGCCGCGACCCGGCGTTCAGGAACCCCTGCACCAGTTTCAATCTCTTCGCCACTTTCTTCCGCGTCTGCTTGCTCTTGGTCGTCTCGAGCTGCTGCTCCAACTCGGTGACCAACTCATCCAAATCGATCTTCTTGAACACGTCCCGGATCGCCTCGGCGCCCATCTTGGCCACGAAGGAATCTCCGAACTGCTCCTGCGCCTCGCGATACTCCGTCTCCGTCAAAAGTTGCTTCGGCTTGAGCGGGGTCTTCCCTTCGTCGATCACGAGGTAATCCTCGTAATAGATCACCCGCTCGAGATCCCGTGCGGTCATATCCATCATCAAACCCAATCGACTCGGCATGCACTTGTAGAACCAGATATGGCTCACCGGCACCGCCAACTCGATATGCCCCATCCGCTCCCGCCGCACGCGCGCCAAGGTCACCTCCACCCCGCAACGATCGCAGATCACCCCTTTAAACTTGATCCGCTTGTACTTGCCGCACGAGCATTCGTAATCCTTCGTCGGCCCGAAAATCCGCTCACAAAACAAACCACCTTTTTCCGGCTTAAAGGTCCGGTAGTTGATCGTTTCCGGATTCTTCGTTTCACCTCGGCTCCAGGATAGAATCGCTTCGGGCGAAGCGACCGTAATGCTGACTTCGTCAAAACCGACGCTTCTCTCCATTCCGAGGATTTCACGGGCCGATTGGGTCTGTTGGTTCATGGGTTGGTTTTTCTCTTTGGTTGTGGGGTTAGGCTGTGGCCACGAGGATATCGGGCTTTTGCAAGTCCTCATCGACGACGCGACTCCGCTCGCCGACCTTAATATCCAGGCACAAGCTCTGCATTTCTTTGATCAACACGTTAAACGATTCTGGCGTCCCGGCTTCGAGTGAATTGTCCCCTTTGACAATGCTCTCATAAATTCGGGTTCTTCCGGCCACGTCGTCCGACTTCACGGTCAAGAGCTCCTGCAAGGTGTAAGCGGCCCCATAGGCTTCCATGGCCCACACCTCCATCTCTCCGTACCGTTGACCACCATACTGCGCCTTGCCCCCCAGCGGCTGCTGGGTCACTAAGGAATAGGGTCCGACGGCCCGAGCGTGAATCTTGTCCGCCACCAAATGGTGAAGCTTGAGCATATAGATCAATCCCACCACCACTCGCTGGTCAAATGCCTCGCCTGTCCGGCCATCGATCAAAGTCGATTTGCCGTCCTCATCCAGATGTGCCTTTTTCAGGAACTCACGGATTTTGGTTTCATTGATCCCGTCAAACACGGGGGTGGCCACATTGAATCCCAGCGCCTTCGCCGCGATCCCCAGGTGGGTCTCCAGAACTTGCCCGACATTCATTCGGGAAGGCACGCCGAGGGGATTCAGGATGATGTCGACCGGGGTACCGTCGGGCAGAAAAGGCATGTCCTCTTCCGGCACGATACGGGCGACCACGCCTTTATTCCCGTGGCGTCCCGCCATTTTATCCCCGACCGAGATCTTTCGCTTGGCGGCGACATACACCTTCACCTGTTTGATAATGCCAGGGTCGATGTCTTCGCCTGATTCCAGACGTTCCATCTCCGAATCTTTCTCGTTGGCCAGCTGATTAAACTTCTGCTCGTAGCTCGAAATGATCTCCCGAATCTTGATTCGGATCGGGCTCGGATCAATTTCAATGTGGTTGTACACATCCGCAATTTTGCGGAGCAAGGTTTTCGTGATCTTGCGGTTCGCCGGGATAATAATCTCCCCCGTTTCCGCATTGACCACGTCCAATGGAATCTTTTCGTTCAGGAGAATGTTGGAGAGAGCCTGCGTCAGCTCCTCCTTCATCTCCGCATGCTTCTTGATGTACTTGTCGTCCACCCCTTTGGCGTGACGCTTCGCTTCACCCGGAGCAAGTTTGATGACGTCTTTTTTCAGTGCTCCACCCGTCGTCTTCACATCCATCACGATTCCGGACGAACCAGAGGACACGACCAGCGAGCTATCTTTCACGTCCGCCGCTTTTTCACCGAAGATGGCCCGCAGGAGCCGCTCTTCCGGCGCTAATTCCGTTTCGCTTTTCGGGGTGATCTTGCCGACGAGGATATCCCCCGCCTTCACCTCCGCTCCGATCCGCACGACCCCGTCCGGTCCAAGGTTCTTTAACGCCTCATCCCCAACGTTGGGAATATCTCGCGTAATTTCCTCGGGTCCGAGCTTGGTGTCCCGTGCCGAAATTTCGAACTCTTCAATATGAATGCTGGTGTACACATCCTCTTTCACCAAACGCTGGCTCAAAAGGATCGCGTCTTCGAAGTTGTAACCGTGCCACGGCATGAACGCGACCACCACGTTCCGCCCCAAGGCCAACTCCCCTTGATCCGTGCAAGGCCCGTCCGCGATCACCATTCCTTTGGTGACACGCTGCCCGACCTTGACCACCGGACGCTGGTTCACGCACGTTCCATTGTTCGAACGCATAAACTTGAGGAGATCGTAAACATAGACCCCTTTCTCGGGGTCCGTTTTCATCCGCTTACGGTTTTCCGGCGCTTCGCCATCCTCCGTCACAATGACCTGCCGCGCGGTGACCGAGGCAACTTTGCCGGGTCCCTCGCTCAAAATCATCGCGTGAGAATCGCGCGCCACCTTGGCCTCCATTCCGGTGCCCACCACGGGCGCTTCCGAAATGAGCAAAGGCACACCTTGGCGCTGCATATTCGAGCCCATCAGGGCACGATTCGCATCGTCGTGTTCCAAGAAAGGAATCAAGGATGCCGCCACCGAAACCAACTGCTTGGGCGAGACATCCATGTAGTGAACCTTATCCGGTTCCACCTCAAGGAATTCTCCTCGGTAACGCACCGAAACCTTGGGAGAGGTAAACTTGCCGTGGCCATCCACCGAAGTGTTCGCCTGGGCGACAATAAAGTTCTCCTCCTGATCTGCGGTCAGGAAATCGAACTCCTCCTTCACTCGGCCGTTCTCGACCTTGCGATAAGGAGTCTCGATAAACCCAAACTCATTGATCTTGCCAAACGTTGAAAGGCTCGAGATCAGCCCGATGTTCGGACCTTCCGGAGTCTCAATCGGACAGATCCGCCCGTAATGGGACGGATGCACGTCACGGACTTCGAAGCCCGCCCGTTCCCGACTCAAACCCCCGGGTCCAAGCGCGGACAAACGCCGCTTGTGGGTCATCTCACTCAACGGATTCGTCTGATCCATCAACTGGGAAAGCTGACTCCGGCCGAAGAAATCCCGAATCATCGCCGAAAGCGCTTTCGGATTGATTAACTTCTGCGGGGTCATTCCCTCCGTATTCACATCAAACAGGGTCATCCGCTCCTTCACCAATCGCTCGGTCCGGCTTAATCCCGTTCGGCACTGATTGGAGAGAAGCTCACCCACCGTACGAACACGGCGGCTACCCAAATGATCGATGTCATCCGTGGTTCCCTCACCCAACCGAAGATTGATCAGGTAGCTGGTGGCGGCCACCACATCTTCACGAGTCAAAATTCGGGTCAGAAGATCGGTCTGCAGTCCTAGCTTCTGGTTCAACTTATGCCGACCCACCCGACCAATGTCGTAGCGTTTCGGATCAAAAAAGAGCCTCTTGAGCAAGGCCTTGGCATTCGTCACGGTGGGTGGATCGCCCGGGCGCAACCGCCGATAGATCTCTTTCAACGCACCCTCGGTGTCCTTGGTCGGATCTTTCTTCAGACATTTTAAGATGGTGTCGTCGACCCGAATGTCGACGACCTCAGCACTCTTCATGCCCAAGTCCAATAACTGACGAACGACCCCTTTGGTCAACGGCTCGAACGCGCGCGCCACCACCAAATCCGCATTCGCCGTATCTCGGACTTCTTGAATGAGCACCTTTTGGCTGAGCTCATTCTCTTCCAAATCCTCGGCTAACTTCAAATTCTCAATTCGGTAGAAGAGAGAAATGATTTCCTCATCCGTGCTGTAATCCAAGGCACGCAGCAAGGTAGTCAGCAGGAATTTTCGGCGCCTTTTCCGGCGATCCAAATGCACATAGAGTAGATCGGAGGTGTCGTAAGACACTTCCAGCCAGGAGCCGCGATCCGGAATAATCCGGTAGCTGTGCAGCAACTTTCCGTTGGCATGCACGCTCGACTCAAAACAGATTCCGGGAGAACGATGGAGCTGACTGACAATCACGCGCTCGGCCCCGTTCACCACAAAGGTTCCCTGTTTCGTCATCAAGGGGAGCTCCCCCATGTACACCCGCTCTTCAATCGTCGACCCGTCGTTATGCAAAACGAAGGTGACGTAAAGAGGAGCCGCATAGGTCACTCCTTCACGCAGACACTCGATCGGGCCACTTTTGGCCTTGCCGAGTTCGTAATGACTGAAATCGAGTTTGATCTTCTCGTCATACGATTCGATCGGGAAGACCTCACGGAAGACGGCCTGGAGGCCGACATCACTCTTCCGCTGTTTCGGGTTGGTGCCTTCTTGGAGGAAGGCACGGTAGGAGTCCAACTGAACCTCCATGAGGTTCGGCATCTCCACCGTCTCGGGCAACCGCCCGAAATTGACCCGCTCGACTTTAGTCGATTTTGCCATGCTGCGTACTCCTTATCCCGGTTGCCCGGGGATTGGTTTATTTGATTTCTACTTTTGCACCGGCGGCTTCGAGCTTTTTCTTGATCTCAGCTGCCTCTTCCTTCGTCGCGCCTTCCTTCAGAGTTTTGGGAGCACCTTCGACCAACGCTTTCGCGTCAGCCAAGCCCAGTCCAGGCACCACCGTGCGGACTTCCTTGATCACGCCGATCTTGTTGGTCCCGGCGTCCTTCAAGACGACCTCAAAAGTTGTCTTTTCTTCAGCGGGTGCCGCACCAGCCGCCGCACCACCGCCCGCGGCGGCCACGGCTACGGGAGCCGCTGCGCTCACGCCCCACTTGTCTTCCAATTTCTTGACCAGTTCCGACGCCTCAAGAACGGTTAAACCGCTCAATGTCGTCACGACTTCTTCTAGATTTACTGCCATTTTGTTTCTCCTTCCCCTGCCCTTTTTTTAAAGGACTGGGGTGTTAATGTTTTCCTTGGTTAGCCGATCACACCCGTGATCGAATTATCCCGGAAAGGCTCCCGGGCTAACACGAGGTTATTGCCTTTCATGTACATCATTACGCTCCCGCCGCTGGGGCTGCTTCCGGCGCTGCCGCTACTTCGGGCGCAGGAGCCGCGACCGGCTCCGCCACTGCCACGGGGGCGGCGACGGGCGCCGCTTTCGGAGCGGTGTCCGGCTTGCTCTTCACCACCCTCGCCAAACGGGCACCAGGCTCGGCCAAAAGACGGACCAACGTCGATGCGGGGGCGGAAATCGCTCCCAACAACCGAGCCCGCAATACCTCGGCCGACGGCAGATCCGCCAACATCACAATATCGCTGACCCCCAAAACCTTTCCGTCCATCAAACCAGAACGAAGGCTGGGTCGCGTAAATTCTGCCTTGAAGCTTTTGATCACTTTGGCCGCTGCCGGGGCATCTTTTCCGCCCGAGACAATCGCGGTTTGACCGGTCAAATCCTTGCCCAAACCAGCCAACACTTCTTCCCCAATGGCCCTCTTGAATAAGGTATTCTTGACCACCTTGACGGCGGCTCCCACTTTGCGCAAACGCCCGCGCAATTCGGAAAACTCCGCCACCTTCATTCCTGTGTAATCCAAAACGATGAGGTAAGGAGAGGATTTCACCCACTCCCGAATCGTATCGATGACTAACGCTTTTTCTTCTTTCATAAATCTCCTTTAATCTTCCGATCCCGCCGCCGCATCCGCCACCGCCAGCGGAATCCCTGGTGAAAAGGTGGCCGACAAAACCGCGTTTTGTAGGTACTTACCCTTCGCTCCCGCCGGACGCGCCCGAGAAACCGAGTCGATCACCGCATTGACATTTTCGCCCAGTGCCTTGCCCTCAAAATTCAGTTTGCCACAACTCACATGCAGGTTGGACCCCTTGTCGATTTTGAACTCAACGCGTCCCGCCTGACACTCTTTCACCGCCTTGGCGGTATCTTCGGTCACGGTTCCCGTCTTCGGATTTGGCATCAATCCACGCGGTCCCAAAACCTTGCCCAGCTTTCTCACCTCAATCATCGCGTCGGGAGTCGCCACCGCGACGTCGAAATCCGACCATCCCTCCGTCACCTTCTTGATCAAATCCGCATAACCTACTTCGACGGCGCCGGCCGCTTTGGCCGCCTCAGCCGCTGCTCCTTGCGCAAAGACAATCACCCGAACATTCTTTCCCGATCCGTGCGGCAAACTGACCGTACCACGCACGACTTGATCGCTCTGCTTGGGATCAACTCCCAAGTGGAAGGAAAGATCCACACTCGGGTTCCCTTTGCTTTTTCCTGCGGGCATTTTCTTAAGAAGAGCAACTGCGTCCGTTACGCTATAACGCTTCTTCGGCTCCAGCAATTTGCTGGCCTCTGTGTATCGACGACTGGGTTTCTTAGCCATATTCAAAATCTCCTTAGTCCGCGATCTCCAAACCCATCTGGCGGGCCGTTCCCGCGATCGTTCGGAAAGCGGCTTCGTCCGAAGCCGCGTTTAAGTCGTTTCGCTTGATCTTGACGATATCCATCACCTGCTTCTTGGTGATTTTACCCACCTTCAGGCGATTCGGCTCTTTGGAGCCCGACGCCAAATTCGCTGCCTTCTTGAGCAGCACCGATGCCGGCGGACTTTTCGTGATAAAGGTGAAGGTCTTGTCCTTGTAAACCGTGATGACGACCGGGAAAATGTTCCCCGCTTCTTTGGCGGTGCGGGCATTGAACTCCTTGCAAAACGCCATGATGTTTACGCCCTGCTGGCCCAACGCCGGGCCCACCGGAGGAGCCGGATTCGCCGCGCCGGCCGGAATCTGCAATCGAATAATGCCTGTGATTTCTTTCGCCATAAATTAGTTCCTCTCGACCTGCCAATATTCCAACTCCACCGGAGTCGAACGTCCAAAAATCGAAACCGCCACCCGCACCCGACCTCTCTCCGAATCCACCTCCTCCACCACACCCTCTTGGCTTTGAAAAGGGCCATCCCCAACCTTCACCCGATCCCCCACCGCGAAAATAATCTTCGGAGTGATCTTTTCCTCTTTATCGCGGATCTGACTTAACATTCCCTCCACCTCGTCCGGCTTCATCGGAGTCGGGCGATCCCCGTCCGCAAATCCCAAAACTCCCGGAGTCTCCTTGACGAAGTACCATGGCACTTCGTGCAACTTTTTCTCTGCGTCGTACAATTCCATCTTCACAAAAATATAACCTGGATACAATTTCCGCTCCGTTTCCACTTTTTTCCCGCGTTTGATTTCGGAAATCCGCTCGGTCGGAATAATCACCTCTTGCACCACCTCGCCCAACTCCTCCGTTTTGATACGGCTCATCATATGCCGTTTCACATTCGTTTCCTGACCCGATAGGACATGGACCGCGAACCAGCGGGCCTCGGAGGGAATGGTGGCGACTTCACTCATCCCTTAAAACCTCACCAGCCAGCCAACGACCCGGCTGATTAAGAAATCGAAGCCTGACGTGTACGCCGCCAAGACCAGCGTGGTCAAAGCCACCACCGTGGTACTGTCGATCAGCTCCCGATACTTTTTGACGCCCGTCTCGCTCGCATCCCAAGGCCAAGAGCACTTCAGCAACTCCCCGTGAACTTCACCCACAAATTTGGAAACTTTGGCTCGGTTCAGGAAGAATGCCGTCGCCACGCCCAAGGAAACGACTCCCAGGACGATCGTGCCGACCCAACTTCCACCGATTTTCAAAGCTTCCATTTCGTTTTCTCTTTCTCCCTTTTTAGGTGCAGGGCAGGAGGGACTCGAACCCCCAACCGACGGTTTTGGAGACCGCTACTCTACCAATTGAGCTACTGCCCTCCTCTTCCGTCCGGCTGGGGAGTTCCCACTGCAAGAGCGGGTCCTTCCCTCCGGTTTGTTGCGCGACGGTTAAGCCACGATTTCGGTGACGCGACCGGCGCCCACCGTCTTCCCACCCTCACGGATGGCGAAGCGAATCTGCTTCTCCATCGCGATCGGGGTGATCAGCTCAACTTCGATGTCAACATTATCTCCCGGCATCACCATCTCGACGCCCGCCTTCAAGGTAACCACACCGGTTACGTCCGTGGTCCGGAAGTAAAACTGGGGGCGATACCCGTTGAAGAAAGGAGTGTGGCGACCACCTTCATCCTTGCTCAAAACGTACACCGTGGCCTTGAACTTGGTGTGAGGCTTAATTGTGCCGGGCTTGGCGATCACCTGGCCCCGCTCCACGTCCTCTTTCTTGGTGCCACGCAACAGCAGGCCCACATTGTCGCCCGCCTCAGCGGTATCGAGCAACTTGCGGAACATCTCCACATCGGTCACGACGGTCTTGGCGGTCGGCTTGATGCCAACGATCTCGACCTCCTCCATCTTTTTGAGGACACCACGCTCCACCCGACCCGTCACCACCGTGCCACGACCTTCAATGTTAAACACGTCTTCCACTGGCATCAGGAAGGGCTGATCCTTCGGACGATCAGGGATGGGGATAAATTTATCCACCGCATCCATCAGCTCCATAATGCACTTGGCCGCATCACTCTTGGGGTCACCCGACTCCAGCGCCTTCAGCGCGCTTCCCTTGATGATCGGAATCTTGTCCCCAGGGAACTCATACTTGGAGAGCAGCTCGCGCACCTCTACCTCGACCAGCTCCAGCAAATCTTTGTCATCCACCATGTCCACCTTGTTCAGGAAGACCACCAACGCCGGCACGCCGACCTGACGAGCCAACAAAATATGTTCCCGAGTCTGGGGCATCGGACCGTCGGCCGCGCTCACCACCAAAATCGCCCCGTCCATCTGGGCGGCACCCGTAATCATGTTCTTCACGTAGTCCGCGTGTCCCGGACAATCCACGTGCGCGTAGTGCCGCGTCCCGGTGGCATACTCGACGTGGGAGGTGTTGATCGTAATTCCGCGCTCTTTTTCCTCGGGCGCATTATCGATCTGATCGTAAGCCCGTGCCTCGGCCAAACCGCTCTTCGAAAGAATGGTGGTGATGGCTGCGGTTAAAGTGGTTTTCCCGTGATCAACGTGCCCAATGGTGCCGATGTTGACGTGGGGTTTCGAACGGTTGAATGCCTCTTTCGCCATAAATTCTAATCTCCTTGCCTTGCGGTTTCAGATCTCCTCGTTCGCCGGATCGGAACTCCGCCGACAGTGTCCCCACTCGGGGTTTCACTGCGACCGAGCCCATGACCGGGTTTGAACCGGTGACCTCGTCCTTACCAAGGACGTGCTCTACCAACTGAGCTACATGGGCGAGATGGAATTCGATGAGAATTCCGGAATTCGCCCGGCGTTTTCCCATCGGCACGGAATCTGCTACAAAGTCTTGCGACATTTACAGAAAAACGCACCAAGGGGAAACGATAAGCATGCCCTTTGCCCAACCCCCCTGTCAACACTCTCTTACAAAAAAAATGAACTTTTTTTTAGGGTGTCAATAACATGCGAAAAACGTAGAAGCCCAAACCCAATAGCGCCACCAAACCGCCGACCGCCAAAACCCAAGTGGGACTTCCCGATTGTCCTTTCCCCTTGATGGGAGATAAGTTACGAAAGTTCTCCGGTATCCCCTCCTCCACCCCCTGCTCCATCTGAAAGCTCGCACCTGGTTGCGGCAAGGCCAGTGCCGCCTTGGCTACGGCCCCCTCATACCGAAATGGAATCTGCCCAAACTGCAACCGATCACGATCCTGTAACAGCGCATCCATCGTTTTTTCATCATTCACCCGAGTCCCATTGGTCGACTCTAAATCCCGCACCCGATACTCCACTCCATCCAACACCAGCTCCGCATGCCTCGAGGAAATACTCCCATGCACAATTTGAATTTCGTTGCCATCGACCCGTCCCACCGCCATTCGCGGACCCACCAGGTCAATCGTCATCTGGGGGATCTCTTTGCTCTCGGAAACAATGCGGGGCATGGAAAAAATTATCCCCTCTTTTTCGCCGCGTCCAGCAACTCAGCAAACTGACGAAAAAAATATCCCGCATCGTGGGGCCCCGGCGCTGCCTCGGGATGATACTGGACCGAAAACGCCCCGCCCCCCTTCAGCTGAATGCCCTCACACGTCCCATCATTCAGATTCACATGAGTTACCTCGACCGTTCCCTTCGGCAAAGAATCTGGATCGACCGCATATCCATGGTTTTGGCTCGTGATCGAAACTTTGCCCGACCGCAAATCCTTCACTGGTTGGTTTCCTCCGCGATGTCCGAACTTTAACTTGTAGGTCTTGCCTCCCAACGCGTGGGCCAACATCTGATGCCCCAGACAGATCCCAAAAATCGGTTTCTTGCCCACCAGCTCCCGCACCGTTCGGTGAACATAAGTCGGCACCGACGGATCCCCCGGCCCGTTCGACAAAAATACGCCGTCCACCTTCGCCCCCAAAATCTCCTCCGCGGTTGCCTTCGCCGGAAAAACGATCGGCTGGATTCCCTCCGCCCGCAATTGCCGCAAAATATTCCTTTTCATTCCGCAATCAATCGCCGCGACCCTGTGCCGCACCGCCGGCATCGTTTCCCCCTCGCTCCCCAGCCGACCTGGAAAATCATTTCCCTCCGGATCCCACTCAAACGGCTTCGCGCACGTCACCTCCGCCACATAATCCTTTCCGCCTAACCCAGCCCACTCTCTCGCTCTCTGGACCGCCTCCTCTGGCTTCATTCCCTGATTCGCCAAGACCCCTTTCATCGCCCCCAATGTGCGCAACTTCCGCGTCAAACACCTCGTATCCACTCCTTCTAAGCCCGGCACCTTATGCCGACGCAAATACACATCTAAACTTTCCCGCTCTCTCCAACTGCTGCCTCGGGTCGACAACCGCCGCACCAACAAACCCGAAACCTGGGGCCGATCCGACTCCTCATCCTCCGGATTGATCCCCGTATTGCCGATCTCAGGGCAGGTCAAAGCCACGATCTGCCCTCGATAACTCGGATCGGTCAGAATCTCCTGATATCCCGTCATCGAGGTGTTGAAACATAACTCCGCCGCCACCCAGCCCTCATGACCAAAGCCCCGCCCGTGCAAAATGGTCCCATCCTCAAATGCCAAAATTCCTTCCATCGTTGCGAAACGCTACGCCCCCACCACTCGGCCGTCGAGATCGTGCCGAATTTTTCCGTTCACGATTGTCAATACTGCTCGCCCCCTCAACTCCCGCCCCTCGAACGGAGTGTTCCTCCCCAAGCTTTTGAACTCCGCCTTTCTCACCACCCACTTGCGCTCCGGATCGAGCACCGTCACATCGGCGATCGCCCCCACCGCTAAGGTCCCACGACCTAACCCAAAATAGGTGGAAGGAAACATACTCATTCTTCCCAAAACCTCCCGCAAAGGCATCAACCCACTATGCACCAGCTCGGTCAAATAAATTCCCAAGGCGGTCTCTAGCCCCACCACCCCAAAGGGCGCCTCATCAAATTCCACTTCCTTCTCGTAAGTGCAATGGGGCGCATGATCCGTCGCCAAAAACCGAATCGTTCCGTCGACCACTCCCCTTCGTAGCTCCGCCACATCCGCCGCCGTCCGCAGCGGCGGGTTCATTTTAAACGAGGTGTCATATCCCTCCACCCGATCGTCCGTCAAAGTCAGATGGTGCGGTGAGGCCTCTCCCTCAATCAAAATCCCCCTCTTTTTTGCCTCCCGTAAAATTCGCACCGATCCGGCCGTACTTATGTGTTGGCAAACCACTCTTGCCCCCGTCAACTCCGCCAACAACACGTTCCGGGAAACAATCACCTCCTCCGCGATTCCTGGCCAAGCCGGCAGGCCCAGAATCCGCGACCACTTCCCCTCATTCACGACTCCGCCGGCCGAAAGCGACCGATCCTCGCAATGATCCAGCACCGGCAGGTCAAACATTCGCGCGTACTCCAACGCTCTCCTCATCAACTCCGCGCTCTGGATGCAGTGCCCATCATCTGTGATCGCCACCACTCCCGCCTGCCGCAGCGACCCAATCGGAGCCAACTGCTCCCCTTTCTGTCCCAAAGAGATCGTGCCCGTTGGAAACACATGGGCCACCCCCGTCTCCTTCGCCCTCTGCTTCATCCAAGCGATGGTGTTCGGTCCATCGGCCACTGGAGATGTATTCGGCATGGCAATAACCGACGTAAAACCACCCGCCACCGCCGCCGCGGTTCCCGTGGCCATCGTCTCTTTCGCCGATTGCCCCGGTTCCCTTAAGTGCACATGCGGGTCGATCAGTCCGGCTGTCACCACCAGCCCCTCCACCTTCACCACCGCCGCACTTTTGCCTGCCTTACCGTCCGCAATCTTGCCGTCCCGAATCAAAACGTCCCCCTTGGCCTCCCGCCCCGTTGCCGGATCCACCACCAAACCACCCTGTAGAAGAATTTCGTTCACGACTCACCCCCCAAACCTTTGCCACCCGAAACCAAGTACAAAACCGCCATTCGCACCGCCAACCCGTTGGTGACCTGATCCAAAATGACCGACTGCGCTCCGTCCGCCAGCTCACTGGCAATCTCCACCCCCCGATGAATCGGTCCAGGATGCATCAAAAGCACCCCCGGCTTACACCGTTGAAACCGCTGCATGTTCAATCCAAACAAGGTCGCGTACTCTCCAATCGAGGGCACCCGTGCCTGTACCTGCCTCTCATGCTGAATTCGAAGTAAATTAATCACGTCCGCCTCCTCCAACGCCCCGTCCAAAGTGTGCGCCACCTCCACTCCCAGTTCCGCAAACTCCTTTGGCAGTAAGGTAGAAGGCCCCACCAACTTCACCTTCGCCCCCAGTTTCGTTAAAGCCCACAGGTTCGATCGTGCGACCCGGCTATGCACGATGTCCCCAATAATTAAAACCTTCACCCCCTCAATTTTTCCCAGTCGCTCCCGAATGGTGAATGTGTCCAGCAATCCTTGGGTCGGATGCTCATGCGATCCGTCCCCCGCATTGATCACGGACGCTTTCAGCCTCTGCGCCAAAAAGTGAGCCGCCCCAGCCGACCGATGCCGAATCACAATCGTGCCCGCTTGCAAAGCTTCCAAATTCTTGGCCGTGTCCTGCAGGGACTCCCCTTTGCGAATGCTACTCGTTTCCTTGTCTAAAGAGACCACATCTGCGCTGAGCCGTATCGCCGCCAACTCAAAAGAGATCCTCGTTCTCGTGCTCGGCTCGATGAACAAATTCACCACCGTCCGCCCCTGCATCGAAGGCACCTTCTTAATCGGTCTTCCCAAAATCTCCTTAAATACCGTGGCCGTCGACAACACCTTGCCGATCTCTTCCGCGCTCAGCTCTCGGAGCGAGAGCAGATCTTTTCTCTGCCACACCCCGCTCATACTTTTTCCTTCTCCAAGACCACCGCATCTTCTCCATCCATCTCCGCCAGTCTCACCCGCACCCTTTGTTGGGCTGATGTGGGCAAATTCTTTCCCACAAAATCGGGTCGGATCGGTAACTCGCGATGCCCCCGATCCACCAGCACCGCCAGCTGAATGATCTTCGGCCGACCCAAGTCGCATAGCGCATCCATGGCTGCTCGGATGGTTCGACCCGTGTACAGCACATCGTCCACCAGGATGATCGTCCGGTCCTTCAGATCAAAAAGGACCTCCGACCCCTTGGGCACGGGCATATTACTGGCCAAATCGTCCCGATGAAAACTGATGTCCAGCGATCCCACCGCTAAAGTTTTGCCCCCCTCAATCTGCTGAAACTCCTTCGCCAATCGATGCGCTAAGGGCACACCTCTGGTCTGAATCCCCACCAGCGCGAAATTGCCTTGGGGGTGCTTTTCGGAAAATTCGTGGGCCATCCGCCGTACCGCCCGGCGTACACTTTCCCCATCGAGCAAAACTTGATCCGCCATTTCCGCCTCCTTGTGGAACTCTCTGGTTCCGGTTAAAGGACACGACCTACGCTAAATAACTTAACAAATATCCTTCTCTTTGGCTATCTCTTTCTCTCTCGTCGCTCTCCAGGCCGAACGGTGATTGACGATCCAATCCAGTAACCCCTTCTCAAAACCCACATCGTGCCCCGCCTGTTCGCTGAGGTGCCATTTGTGTTTTAAAATCTCTTCTCTCTCTAACAAAAACTCTCGGTACAGCGCTGAATTTTTAAAGACCGAATTGGGATCGAGGGAAAAATGGGGGGTACCCTTGGATTCCATACCCATAACTTGGTTCTTTTAGGCCAATTCGCAAGTGACATTTTCGAAATAGACTAATATTTAAAATGCTTATGGTGATATATTTAAAAATAGTATTTTCGTCACGTAATTGGCGAAATCGGCGAAAACCTTGCCCGATGTCGAGTTGGGACACTCCAAAACCACTGGTCTGCCCTCATCCCCACAACGGCGCGCTTCGGGATCTAAGGGAATTTCTCCCAACAAAGGCACTCTCTGCCGAACAGCCTCCTTCCGTCCACCTCCCGAACCAAAGATCTCATGCCTCTCCCCGCTGCCGGGGGCGACGAAGAAACTCATGTTTTCCACAATTCCGAGAATCGCCACATTTACCTTTCGAAACATCGCGATCGCCTTTCTTGCGTCCACCAGCGCCACCTCCTGCGGCGTGGTCACAATCAGCGCCCCATCCATCGCCACCGTCTGCACAATCGTAAGCTGGATGTCTCCCGTCCCCGGCGGAAGATCGAGCACCAAGAGATCTAACTCCCCCCATGCGACCTGTCGCAAAAACTGCTGCGTAAATCGCGTCACCATCGGACCCCGCAGCGCCGCCGGACTATCATCACCTAAGAGCATGCCCATGCTCATCAGCTTCACCCCGTGGACCTCGGCTGGCACCAACCGCTCGCTTCCCTCCTCCACCCTCACCCCCTCTCGGCAACCCAACATCAGCGCCTGACTCGGGCCGTACAGGTCGCAATCACACAGCCCCACCTTCAACCCACCCTTGGCCAACTGGACCGCTAAGTTCGCGGCCACGGTCGATTTCCCGACCCCACCCTTGCCACTCGCCACGGCGACAATCTTCTTCACGCCGGGAATTCCCTGTGGACCGGTGGCCGCAGTTGCTTGCGGAGGAGCGACCTCCGTCTCAATCGTCACACTTTTCACTGGGGCATACCCTTGCAAGGACTCCCGAATCTCCTGCCCAATTTTTTCCGGAACTGCTGGATCGGGGGTCGTCACCCTCAATTTCAACTTGAGATCTGTCCCTGCTAACTCCATGTCCTGCACGAGCCCAAAAGATACGATATCCCGGCTAAACCCCGGATACTTCACCTCCCGTAATCTCTGAACCACTTCCTCCCGCCAGTCGTTCGTGCTCATCGAGATACCTTGCCCACTCCACCCATCTCTCCAAACACAAATTCACCTCCCTCCCCACCCACCAACTCAGAGACACCTCTGAGTCAACTCCCGCATGACTCGGAGTTATCTCTGAGTCGAAATATCAAAAAGTGTGACATTTTGTCGCACCTGGGGCGTTTTTGGATGAACTAAGACGCTCCCCAGTTGTAATTTTACCCTGCTAGGGCGTCGGACAACCGCAGAACCGCATCCGCCACCCGTTCTGCGGCGGCCGCCATCTGCGGGGAGCGCGTTTCCCATCCGAGCGTAAATAAAATCAGGGATCGCGCCTCCTCCGAACTCGCGCCAATCGCCTTCATCCCTGGCGGAATTCTCATCTCCCGTGTCACACAGCCACTTCCTCCCCTCGCCGCCACACCTACCCGATCCAGCACCAAGGCCAACGACTCCGCCTCCAATCCCGCAAAGCTGATCCCCAGATGCGCCGGATTTCTCTCTGGCCCCAGCTTGGAACCATGCAACTTCGCCCGAATAACTTTTTTCCCAATCTCATGCCAAAGCGCCTCTTGGGCCTCCCGCGCGTCCTTTCGAAATTTCTCAGCCTTCCCACTCCACTCTTGCAACGCCGCACCAAATCCCACGATCGCCGGAAGATTCTCCGTCCCCGCCCGTTGATCGTTCTCCTGCCGCCCCCCCACAATTTGCGCTCTCCAGGGACGACCCGACCCCACCCACAAAAGCCCCGATCCCTTCGGGCCACCCAGCCGATGCCCCGACACCGCCAAAAGATCCACCCCCTCCAGCTCTTTCGGCAAAGCCAGCCACCCAGCCCCAAAAGTCGCATCGATAAAAAGCTGCGCCTTAACCGACTCCGCCCACGCCTTCGCTTGACCCAAATCCTGCACCGTCCCCAGATCGTGATGCGCCAAATGCACACACACCAAACCAGGCCCAGCGGATTTGACCTTTTTCCACAGCAACTTTCCCTCCCCATCGACCGGAATAGGCACCACGGAAAAACCGGACTTTTGTAACCACCGCACCGCCGTCTCCACCGCCGGATGCTCCATTTCGCTCAGATAAATCGTGCCCTTGCCCATCGCCTCTCCCCATCCCCGAATTGCCGCTTGCACCGCCTCCGTCCCACCCGAGGTAAACACAATCCTCTCCAGATCCTCCGTCCCTAAAAAATCCGCGGCCTGCTTCCGGGCCAACTCCAGAACTTCCCGCGACTCCCTCGCCTCGCGATGTCCCCCGCCCGGCGCCGCCCCCGCACCAGATAAAACCTTCTCCAGCGCAAGCCTTGCCGCGGGAAGTAACGGCCCGCCCGATGCGTGATCTAAAAATATCCGCTCCACCGCCATCTAACCCGCCCGGCCGAACTTCTTTTCCAGTTCCGCCTTACTTAACAAAATCATCGTCGGCCGCCCGTGCGGACAAGTGTAGGGCAGTTCACAAGCCAGCAGATCCGCCAATAACCGCACCGCCTCCGCTTCATTCAGGCGATCGTTCGCCTTGATGGCATGCCGACAGACTGTCTTGGCAATTACCTCTTCACTCAGCTTGCGATCCTTTCTCACCCCGGCGCCGCCCACCTCCAAATCGGCCACCACCCCGCGGACAAACTCCTCCACCGCCAAAGTCCGAATCCGCGGAGGCAAGGCATCGACCAAAAACGAGTTCCCGCCCAGCGAGGAAATTCCCAGCCCCACCTTCTCCAACTCCCCCATCTGATTCCTCAAAAAATGCGCCTGCACCGGCGGAAACTCCACCGTCACCGGGTAGAGGAGCCGTTGACCCGTCACCTCCTCCTGCGCCACCTGCTTGAGGAGCTGCTCAAACAAAATTCTCTCATGGGCTGCATGTTGATCGATCAAAACCGCCCCCCCATCTTTTTCCGCCACCACATACAGATGATCAATCACCCCCAAGTATCTCCATCCAGCCGGAATTCCCGGGGCCGTCTCCACCTGAATTCCAAGTGGCCTCTCCACCGCCGTCGGAGCAGCTAAACTGGCCGACAAAAGTGGAGAAGGCTGGGTCCAAGTGGAGTGAGTCGTGGGTAGGCCCGCACTTGCCTGACTGTTTATCGCAGGCATCGGCAACGGCCCCACCGACCCGCCCCGCAACACCTCGGCTACGGCTCCACTGACAAATCGCCGAATATCCCCATCCTGACGAAACCGAACCTCCCTTTTGGCCGGGTGCACGTTCACATCCACCCCAGCCGGGTCCACCTCCAAGAAAAGAACTGCTACGGGAAATCGCCCTCGCATCAACGCATTGTGGTACCCCTCCAAAAGAGCCGCGTTCAAACTCATGCTTTGCACGGGCCGCCCATTCACAAAAAGAATCTGCTCCGCCCGAGTGGCCCGACTCACCCCAGGCCGGCCGAGATACCCCCGCAGCCGCATGCCACCATCCTCCACCTCCAACGGCAGGACCGACCCCCTCCACTCCTTCCCGAAAACTGCCATCAATCTCTCCTCTAATCCCGCGCGGGCCATATCTTGCCAAAAGACCGCCCCGTCCCTTCGCAAAACCCAACTCACATCGGGGCGCGCGAGTGCCGTCAGCCGAATCCCCTGCTCAATATGTCCCCACTCCGTCTCCTCCGTCCGTAAAAATTTCCTTCGCCCCGGTACGTGGGAAAATAGCTGCCTCACCTCAATACTCGTGCCCGCCGGACAACCCGTCTGCCCCGCCCGAATCACCTTTCCTCCATCGATCACCACCTCCGTCCCCTCCGCCGCCTCCGCCTCCCGCGTCTTCAAAGTAAATCGGCTGACCGAGGCGATGCTCGGCAACGCCTCCCCGCGAAAACCAAACGTTCGAATCCCCATCAGATCCGATGCTTCCCGAATCTTACTGGTGGCGTGGCGCTCTAAAGCCAGCAGGGCATCCTCCGGCCCCATCCCATGACCATCGTCCGTCACACGAATTAAAGACCGACCCCCACGCTCAATACTTACCTCCACCGTCTTCGCCCCCGCATCCAAGGAATTTTCCACCAGCTCCTTCACCACCGATGCCGGCCGCTCCACCACCTCGCCCGCCGCGATTCGGTTCGCCACCACCTCCGCCAAAAGACGGATCCTTTGACTCACTTCATCCCTCCTCTCAGATGACGGGTCGAACTCCCAGATGAGTGCTCAACCGCTCCAACTCCTCCGGCGAGGTGTAGGGCAACTCGATGTGCCCCCTGTCCGCTTTGCCAACGATCCGGGCCCTTGTTCCGGTCGCCCTCTGCAACTTCAGCTCCAAATCCCTCCAATCCGCCGTTTGCGACCCTCTCCCCTTTTTCCGTCCACGCGTTCCACTCGTTTGCCGTCTGACCAACGCCTCCGCCTGCCTCACACTCAACCCGCGCTTGACCACCTCGCGGGCAATCGCACTTTGCGCGGCCGCCTCGCCCAATCCTAAAATCGCCTTAGCATGCCCAACCGAGATTTGTTTCGATCGAAGAAGATCCCGGACTTCGGAGGGCAAGGCACGCAGTCGCAAGGCATTCGCCACAGTCGCTCGATTCTTGCCCACCCGCTCGGCCACCTCTTCCTGCTTCAGCCCAAAGGTCTCAATTAAGGTGGCATAGCCATCCGCCTCCTCCACCGGATCCAGCTCCGCCCTCTGCAGGTTTTCGATGAGCGCCAGCTCCAGCACCTGCTGATCGGTCGCCTCCCGCACAATCACAGGAACCTTGGCGAGGGAGAGCTTCCGCGCCGCCCGCCAGCGTCGCTCTCCGGCGATCAACTCATAGCCTGAGCCTTTGGGAGATCGACGAACAATCAGGGGCTGAAAAATTCCTCGGGCACGGATCGAATCAACCAGTTCGGCTAAGTTTTCCTCGGCAAAGACCCGCCTCGGTTGGAGCGGACTCGGCGCCACCTCCGTGACCAAAAGCTGGAGAATTCTCTCCCCCTCTTCACTCCGCACCACAGGCGATACCAGAGAGACCGTTGGGGGAGATCCCGCCGGGGTGCCTCCCAAAAGAGCACCCAACCCTCTGCCTAACGGGGACTTCGCCATCCTCCTGACGGTAATGTTTGCTATGCCTTCGTCAATCCAACCCCCGCGCTCCCACGAATAACGTGGGGAGGAGCATGGAACTCTTAGGAGCGAATCGATTGGGAACGTCGAAGAAAGAAAATAGCCGCAGCCGCCAAACCAAGCAAAAGCAGCTTGTGCGAGGAGGGCTCAGGCACCCCCACCGCCGCGATCTGGTGAGGCCCCTGCGAATAGGAGGACATACGAATAAAGTAACTATCATCCGAGTCACGCGAGTTGAAATCGGCGCTCGCCAGCGAGTAACCACTATTTTGCACATATGCTCCAAGGCCCACCAAGAACCACTCTCCCCCAATTTGCCGAAAAAGAGCACTGCCGGAATCGTAAATGGTCAGGGCCGCCTCGTTGGCACCCAAGTTGGTATTAAACTGCGTCCTCAGCAGATCGGAGGTGTATCCCGCCACCTGTACCCCCGAAATTGCGCCATCGACAAAGTTGGTCCCCCACCTTTTGGTCGCAGTGCTGCTATCCCCCCACGTGACGGGACTTGTCCCGAGCGAGGAACTAGGAGCCCGACCCACTCCGTAGCCCACCAAATACGCCGACCCACCGTCGCTCACCGAGGAAGTGTTTAGACGGACAATGCCGAGTCCTGGATCACGCGCCAATCGAACCAACTTCATGTCCGCTGTTCCAATGGAAACAGGAGCGGAGGAGTCGAGTTGGTAATCCAAAAAACCTACTTTCACGCTGGTTAAAGGCCCCACATGGCCGGCGGTGAGCACGTACCGATTCCCTAAGTAAACTCCCGTGCCAATCGGACCCGAACCGCTCCTCATCTGGACCACATTCTCCCAAGGAACACCGTTGCCCGGATTCGTTAAATTCGCATCATTTCCTTGACTAAAAAAAACGATCGCTTGCGCTGGTGCCGCGCCCCACCAGACCCCCAGAACGGTTGCCACGGAGACAAGGAATACCCTCACCCCATTATCTTAACTGCGGGATAAGATTTTTCAATATCCCCAAATCCACGATCGCTTTCCTCTTAGGCGCTCTTACGAGTTCGATCCCCTCTTGGCGCCCGGTAACCAAACAGCCTTCGGCGACGAATTAAGGCCGCGACCCCCGACGGTACATTCACTTCCCAACCACTCCTGCCGCCGCGGATATTGCGAAGAATTTCCGAGCTAGAACAAACCGGAAGATCTTTCTCCGTCCCCGCCAAATCTACGATTTTGCCTTGTTGCAAAAGAAATTGGTGAATATCCCGCGAGGCCTTCGGCACGCTCAAGGTATGGCCCGTGACATACGCCCCCGTAACCGAGTCATACCCTGGATGCACAAATAACTTCACCCCTGGCAAAAAGAGCCGCCCCATTCCCTCCAAAATTCCCCCCGACAAATCACTGTAAAAATTCAGATCCAATATCTTGCTTAGCAGTGGTACCCCGATGACAAAACCCACCGACCCTTTCGTTCGTTGGGTCAAGTAGTGCGCCAGCCGATGGAAACGAAAAATCCCCGTGACCAAAACCGTCTTTTTCAATGCCCCCAGACAATCCACCCGATCCAAAAAGTCCTCCGCCCCCGCCTTCCGATGCCGCACCAGATTTCGCATCGTTATCTCATTCACCTCGACAATCTCTTTCCCGGCATTGGCTGGATCTTTCCGAAACATCGCCGAGGCTTTGTTCATCATCGTCAGATGAAAGTTCGTGATCGGGCGATAGTGCCCCCGCAAAAGCAGAATCGATTTTCCATAAAAACAATCCTCCGCCTCCAGGTTCGCCCCCGTTGCGGAAAAGAGCGCGACCGGGGTAAGTTGGAGATGAACCATCTTCAGGCTCAGTAAACGATTATCCACCTCGGCAAAAATCGGTCCCCGAAAATCCACCATATCCACCTCAACCCGACCAGGTCGGATTCCGTCCATCAGATGATGTAAAATCTCGCCCGGTTTTCGCCAGTGCCGAAAAGCGGCGTGAATGAGATTCACTCCTAGAATTCCCAGCACCTCCATCTGCTCGGCATTGGTATCATCCTTTAATCTCACATGGAGAATGATGTTTCCGGGAGTTCCGTTCGGCTCCGTCTGAAAACGAATTCCCATCCAACCCTTGCCGTCTCCCGCAACCTTGTGGCTTCGGGCCGAAACGGTGTTGGCGAAGACAAAGAATCTCGATCGATCTCCTCGCTCCTGCCCCAATCGCTCCATCAGCAGGGAGTACTCGTGATCCAACATCTCGCGCAACCGCTCCCGCGAGACAAAACGATGCGCCGTTCCGTAAATCGCATTACTGAACGTCATGTCATAGGCCGAAATGCTTTTCGCCACCGTTCCCGCCGCCCCGCCCGCTTGGAAAAACCAGCGGGCGACCTCCTGCCCCGCCCCAATCTCGGCAAAGGTGCCATAATATTTACCCGAGAAATTGATCTCCTTCGCCTTTTCGTCCGTCGTCAGTAGATGGGTAATTTTTTTCATGACTTCGCTCGGCTCACCCAGGGGTTCCCCTGAATCCAAAAACGCCAAGGAAAACGCGCCGCGGGACCCGCAGAGCTCACCCCCACCCGCCGGCTTTCCTCGATTTTAACCTTCGGGCTACGCATCCCATCATCTTCGATTCGAATGGGGCCTGAGACAAGATCGCATCCATCCCAATCCATTCGTATACCCAGCGCTTGCGTCAGCGCGCCCGGCCCGGCCGTCAACCGAAACTCCGACGCGGAAAATCCCCTTCGCCGCGCCATCTTCTCCACTCCCCTCAACGGCTCGACCCCTCGAATCAGCACCGCCGCCGCTACACCCTCGGGTGCGGTCACCACATTCAGCATCCGGTGGATTCCGTAGCACAAATACACATACGCCGTCCCGGGCGGACCAAACATCGACGCGTTGCGCCGGGTCTTTCCTTTCCACGCGTGGGAAGCGCGATCCAACTTTCCTCCATACGCCTCCGTTTCGACAATTCGGGCCAGACAATCTTCCTCCTTGGAATGCACCCGCACCACTTTGCCCAATAACCCTTTGGCAATGGGCACCGGGTCTTCGCCCGCATAAAAAGCGCGTGGCAACGACCGACTCACGAACTTCGCGGGCCAAACAGAGCTGTCCCGATCCGCACCAAGGTTGCCCCCTCTTCAATCGCCACCGGAAAATCGTGACTCATCCCCATGGAAAGCTCCGGCAGTGCCACCCCAGCTGAATCCTGCAGCCGATCCCGAATTTCCCGCAGTTTCGCAAAGAACGGCCGCGCCAACTCTGGATCCTCCCGAAAAGGGGGAATCGCCATCAATCCGATCACCTCCAACCTCGTGCACTTCCCCACCGCTTGAAACAGCTCCTCCGCTTTTTCAGGCGGGCACCCGTGCTTCGCCGCCTCACCCCCGACATTTACCTCCAACATGATCCGCATCTTTTTTCCAGCCGTCTCCAATCTCTTCTGCAGTTCTTGGGCCAAATCCAGCCTGTCGACCGATTCAATCACATCGAAACAGTCGACCGCATCTTTCGCCTTATTGGTTTGCAGACCTCCGATGAAGTGCCACTCCCCACCCACCGGCATTTCGGGAATCTTCACTTTCGCCTCCTGCACCCGATTTTCACCAAAGAGCCGATGCCCTAGGCGCCAGATGACTCGGATCTTCTCCGAATCCATCTTTTTACTCACCGCCACCAGCCGAACCGCATCAGGTTTCCTACCCGCCTGTTCGGCCGATAAAAGAATCTGCTTCTGAATGGCGTGATAGTTGTCCTCAAGTAGCGCACTCATGATTAGATTGGCTTGGTTTGCATTAGCGATAAGGTCTGATTATAGTCAGTCTTCTATGCAAGTGGAATCTTTCCGTGTTTTTCGGGACCTGGTGGAGACCCGCTCCTTCAGCCGCTCCGCCAGCCTGAATGGTATCACTCAATCGGCGGTCAGCCAGCAACTCCGTTCCATCGAAGTGCGCTTGCGAGTTCCGTTGCTGGAACGGACCAGTAAACAGTTTGCCCTGACGCGCGAAGGTCAACTCCTCTACGAGGCCAGTCGGGAAATCATCGGCTACTACCAACGCTTCCAACATCAGCTGGAAGAGATGCGCAACATAATCTCGGGCACCATTCGCCTGGTCGCCGTGCCCAGCCTGGGCCTGCACGAGCTTCCCCCTTACATCAAAGATTTCCTGAAAGCATTCCCCCAGGTCAAAATCCAAGTCGATTATCGCCGCTCGAACGAGGTTTACGAATCGGTGGCCGAAGGGGAAGCGGATGTGGGCTTTGTCGCTTTTCCCTCTCCTCGCAAAGGCCTCAAGGTCGAAACCTTTAAAAAAGACACCCTTCATATTATTTGTGCGGCGGGCCATCCCCTCCTCAAAAAAGGCCCCATCCACTTGCCCGATCTGGCCCAAAGCAAGATCGTCTCTCTCGCCCCTGAGATGCCTACTCGCCAAGGACTTGACCGAATTCTGGCCGCCCGCGGACTGAAGTTTCATCCCATGATGGAGTTCGATAACGTCGAAACCCTCAAGCAAGCCGTGGAAATTAATGCCGGCATAGCTTTCCTGCCCGCCTCCGCCATCAGCTCCGAACTAGCCAAAGGATCGCTCGCCATTCTTTCCCACCAAGGGCCTGAAATCGTGCGCCCCCTCGGCATCGTTTCCCGCGCCAGTCGAATGGTCTCCCCCGCGGTGAAGCGATTTCTCAAGGCCCTCAAAACGCCCCGCGAATCTTCCCCCGCCTCACCCGCGGAACCTGCTCTCTCCATACCTTCATGACCAGCGTCACCTCCGGCCCCTTGACCCCGCAAGCTCGTGCTTACGAAAGCATGCGGACGCAAGGTCTTCGCCTCACCTCGCAGCGAAAAACCATTACAGAAGTTGCCTTTGCCAATCGGGAGCACTTCACCGCCGAATCCCTTCTCACCCGCTCCCGCAAAAAGGACAGCCAAGTCTCGCGCGCCACTGTCTACCGCACACTCTCCTTTCTTGTTCGGGCTGGGCTTTTGCGCCAAGTCGGTCTGGGTCAATCCTCACCTCTCTACGATCCCAATTTTGCGGATCATCCTCGGCACGGGCACTTTGTCTGTGTCGACTGCCAAAAAATTGTCGAGTTTCACGATCACTGCTTGGATGTTCGCGAATCGATTGTCACGAAGGACCACGGCTTCAGCCCGAAACGGGTCAACCTCCAGATCGAAGCCACCTGTGACGCCCTGCGGGAAAAAGGGGTTTGCCCCCGCAATCCAATCGGCGGGAAGTCCAAGTCTAAAAAATAATCTTTAGCCCGGCATACCAGTTGCGGGGCATCGCCGGATCGATCCCATCCCCCCGAATCCGAGAGTAGTACTGCTTATCAAAAAGATTGTTGATGCCACCCACCAAGCTGACGTACTCGTTCCACAATTTTGCCTCCAATGTGAGATCCCACACGTTGTAAGCGGGAATAAAGCGAGAATCGCTCCCCGTCAGGTTGTTATCGCTGGCGTAACTGTGCCCCACGTAGGTTCCGAGAAAAGATGCCTTCACCTTCGATTGCCAATCGTAGACCAGCCCGGTTTTGTAAACGTAGTTCGAAAGGTACTGCGGGGTTTTTCCTTCGTTGGCTCCATTGATGAAGTTTCCATTTTGCAGGGTCAGAGCCGTGTAAAAGTAGAGGGCTCCATACTCCTGCGCCCATCCCGCGATTCCTCCACTTTGCCCCGACTTGGGATCCTCCCAACCCATGTTCTGATGGGCGATTCCATCCGCGATGCCAATCAGATCCAACTGCAATAGAAAATCCCAGCCATAGACCCGCGAACGTCCTGAGTTGCTCACGATGTTTTGCCCTCCAGCCGCGGTCTCCCCAATCTGATTGGAGTAGTCGACGCAAAACCCGCTCGTATCAAACGTCAACCAATCGGTCGGCATCCCCCGAATCCCCGCCTCATAATTCCAAACCGTGCCCTCCTCGAGGTTGCCTGAGACGCGTAAATTGGGGCCGGTGGGAACCGCTTGGGCAAAGGTGGGCGGTCGATACGCCTCGGAGACGTTGGCATAGACCGTAGTGTCTTTGGGTAAGGCGTAATCCACCCCCAACCCAATCAAAGGCACAAAGTTGTTCTGGTTTTGCCCGCCAAGGGGTTGGCCGGCGGCCGATTTTTCCTGATCGATCTTCAAATCCACCGATTGCCAAATATTCTCCATGCGAAACCCCGGCACGATCGAAAGATCCCCCACGGTAAACTTGTTCTCCACAAAGAATGGGGCGTACCAGACCGATCGATCACTCTGATTCTTAATCTGTCCCGTATTTGATGTTGGGGTCAGACCCTCCTGATCAGTTCGAGGCGAGGTGGTGTTGTAGATCATGAACCCGGCCGTCAAAGTTTGAGACTCTCCCCCCAAATCCCAATCCCACCGCCATCTGGGCTCCATCCCCCAAGTATAAAACCCCTGATATTCGATCTGATTCTTCTGTGAGGTAGGCAAAGTCCCAAAACCACCA
>Ga0247833_1000971_pt1 | contig 49471 bp, 38 predicted proteins | sample LaCruzMarch2015__7_FD_187117 | JGI IMG/M metagenome (GOLD analysis project Ga0247833, IMG submission 187117) | Freshwater microbial communities from meromictic Lake La Cruz, Castile-La Mancha, Spain - LaCruzMarch2015_8m | ecosystem: Environmental > Aquatic > Freshwater > Lake | place: Spain...
TCCATCGCCTTGGCGGGACGTCCTCCGGTGGGCCGGAGGGCCGTCCCGGCTACTCCCATGGCAATCGCAATGATCGCGATCACGACCAGCAATTCCAGGATGGAGAAACCTGCGGCGGCCTGCGGGTTTGCGCGATCCCTCCGCGATACTGTCCGCCCGGAAATGGCTAATGTCAGGTTCATGGGGTGGCAGCGGGCTTTGGCGGAGCGGGCGGGATGATCTGCGGCAGGAGTTTCACGGACAGCCGCCCCGCAGGCTTGGCAGGAGGAGCGATGAAGACCATGTCCCGTCCGGTGGGCTGACCGAACAGGCGTGTCTCAAAAACGGTTTTCCCATTGGCGTCGCCAATCAAAAATGGCAGGAACCCGCCGTTTTCCGGGACATCTGATTTGACGACACTGATCGCCCGTGCGGGCAATTTCGTGGTCTGGCCGCCGAACTTGACCTGAAGCAGTGCGGCGGTGAAGTTGGCGAAGCGGAAAGTGCCTGGCGGGAAGACGTCCAAACCATCGTCCACGCCGAAGATCGCGAGCGGCAAGTCCGCAGGCTCCGGAGCCGGGTCGATGATGAATAGCATCCGCCGGGTTCCCGCAACCAGCGGCGCCTTCCCCACCAATTTATAGGTCGCCGCCCCATCCGCTCCGACCTCCTTCACAGACAGCTCCAAGTCCGTGCCCTCCTTCAGCGGATAGAGCTGCGAGCGGCTGCCGGGAGAGAACTCCAGCGGCAGGTAGCTTTTCCCGTCCCGGTAGTAAACCGCCGGGAGGGGGAGAGGCTCCCAGACCAGGCACGAAAATTCCACCGCAGGCTTTGCGGGTGCGGGTTGGGCGCGCACAAAAACCGGGCAGGCCGCCAGCAGGCAGACGCCCGCAGAAATCAGGCGTCGGAATGATGGGCGGGAAATTGGGCTTGGGACTTGCATGCTAGGGATGGGAAGAGGCCTTTTTCCGAGGGGTTGGACTGGCGGGAATGATATCGGATAGAAATTTCAAGGACATCTCCGTCTGGCCTTCGGCAGGCGGGCTGATGACGACCAGCTCCCGTCCCGTGGGCTGCGCGAAGAAGCGGTTTTCAAGAATATTCCGGCCTTCGGCATCCTTGAGGGGATAGAACTGCGAGCGCTGTCCCGGGGATAACTTGATCGGGAGGAATTTGTTTCCCTGGCGATAAAAGAGTTCCGCGCAGGGCAGATGGTCCCAGGCGACGCAGGAGAACTCGAGGATTCCCGGTGACGCGGGCTCTTTGGCTTCAAGCATGCCTGGGGTGGCGGGCAGAAGGATCGCCAGGAAGGCCGGCAGCAAGAGTTTCGTGATCACAGGCGGGAGAGGTCTATATTTCATTAGGATTCAGCCAGCGAAATGAGACGACCTTGAACCGGCGGCCGAGCGCTTTGTTGGTCTGGTTCAGGCCCGCCCCCTCATCCCAAGGCTCATTGCCGGCAGCATCTGTGACAGGATCCATGTATTCCGGCACCCGCTGGACGATCGCCTCGCAGGTGGCCTGGGAAATGACTCGGGTGCCATCGGTCGAGCGGACCTCCCCGTAGGAGCGGACGCGGAAGGTGTCGGAGCGGGCGGCCAACCGCGGCGCGAGCGGCAGCAGGAGATTGGCCTGGGTGATGTCTCCCGGGATGCCGGTGGTGACCGTCGTGCCTGCGCCGAGGACGGGGGGACCATTGAAGGCAGCGGCAGCATAACTCGGAGCCGTGCCTCCGGCAGCTGCCCGGGACGCGGCATTGATGCCGCTGCCGCCGGTTCCGGCCTCCAGATCGAGGGCCGCCTGGAGGGCTCCGGTGTAGGATCTGGCCGGATCCACCGTGCCCATTTTGTGGTTGATGAAATCCGAGATACTCATAAACGGGCCGCGAAGCTTCACCTGAGCCACAATTCTGGTGGCCAGAGCGGTGATTTGCGCGTCGGTGAGGCGGGAGAAACCCGACCATTGCGGCTTGGGACCATTAGCACCGTTCCCGGGCGCGGAAGGGGATTGGCTGCCGGGAAAGGGACTTCCGGTAGCGGTGTCACTTCCCGCGCCCTGAGCATAATTCAAGGCTAAATCGCGGTTGGCCCGCAGGAACGCTGTCCATGCCGCGACCGAAGTAGAGTTCACGTTGAACGCCCCTGCAATCAGGCTGTAGGCACCCAGCTTTTTGTAGCCGTCATTCCCCGCCAGCTCTGCGGTTGCAGCGGCGGCGGTCTGGCCCGGTGGCAGGTAGGGACGCAAGACCGGATTGGCCTGCGCGGAGGCGTAGTCGGCGGAGAAGAACTTGGTGAGCGTGTCGGTGAGAGTTCCGTTCGCAGAGTATCCCCCGCCGCCAATCGTGAAGGCCGGCGCAATGCCGGAGAGATAGTAGCGGTCAAACAGGGCGTCGTTGATGAGCCAGGAAAAGTCTTGGGCCACGGGAACCTGGCCGACGGGTTCTTTGACCGTTCCGTAGGCCGAACTCGGCGGGATCAGGGGACTGGACAACGAGTTTCCCACCGCTTGAAACGGGTCCGTGCCGTTAATCGAAAGATTGGCATCCGAGAATGCGGCGAGCGAGAAGAGAGGGCTCGAGGGAATGTTCGACATGGGCACTGCGGTCGATCCGCTGCTCTGGTGGCTCAACCCCCAGAAGGTGTTTCTCGCCGCTCCGGAAAAGTCGATTCCGCTCTCATTCAAAACCGCAAAAGCGCTGTTGGCCGTGACGTGGCGGTAGATCTGGTTGGGATTGCATCGGGCATAGTAGTCCCTTTTCATGAGCGAGGGCGCCGGATTGAAGCGGGCGAACATTTCGTAGGGCTTTGGGGTTCCCAGACCTCCCGGGCTGGCGGGCTTGATCAGCAAGCTGTGGGCGCCGTAGATGACTTTGGTGTTGAGCAACGCGCTGACCGTCTCGTTGCGGACCTTGGTGGTGCTGGTGCCTTCGCCTGCAGGACTCACATACTGGTCCTCGATGGCTGAGGTTCCTGCCCACAAGACCTGGAGATTATGCTGCGTTTGCTCGCCCAGCAAGCTCATGTCGGCCGCGAGCGATAGAGGGGTGACCCCTGCGCCAGGCAGACTGGTGTCCATCTCGTGCCTTTCGCTGACGCCGCCACCTTGCCAAAAGGAAAAACTCACTTTGTCATCCAGTCGCACATTAATCGGACTGGTGCCGCCCAGGGTGTCGCTCAGATTTGTCATGATGATCCCGCTGGTATTATCCGTCGCATAACCAAGGACCGCCTCACCCGTCCCCACCCCGCCTGCTGGTGCTGCTATCGGCGAGGCGATCACCACTTCTCCTGGTTCCAGGACGAATGGCCCCTTGATCAGGAAGATGATCTTCTCGAGCTTCTTGCCCTTCTCGTCCGTTTTATAGGTTACATTGTTCTGGAGCAGTGTCGCCAGTTTTACATCATAGGATGTGGTCACGTTGCCACTTGTCGTGACATCAAACGCTGCCCTGCCGGGAAGGCCTGTTCCGAGAACTACCGCGATGTTTTCGCATCGAATCTTTCGATTATAAGGGTTCCAAAAATAAAAAAGCGGATCCAATGCGATGGCGAGATCAGCCGTTTGATTGGGTGCCGTTCCTGCCACATTCTTCGCCAGAATACTGACCAAGACGGAGGTCCCCAGATTGACGGGGGCATAGTTGGGTCTGGCAGGGCGATACAGGTAGTACTCGCTAGGATCGGGCTCCGAGCTGTTGACACTACTTTTGAAAGAAGAAGTGGAATTATTGACACCGGTTTCCACATCCCAAGTTTGTGCCGCACCGAAGTGGCTATGGTAATCACTGTAAGCAAGCCTCTCACTGCTCCGGTTGGGAAAGTAGGCGCGGGCCGCCATTGTGTAATCACCGCCGCTGCCGGAGAGCCGCTTGTAAAGGTTGGCATAATCGCGCAGCGCCCACCAGTTCGGGCCTCGAAGATACCGAGGTTTACCCCAGCTATTATTTCCAGGCGTGATATTGCCTGCAAATGGCGTGCCTGACCCCACATAGTCCCGCCAAAGGAAGCGCTCGTTCACCGGCAATCCGGCAGGCTTTTGGGGGGCGCTGAAGGAATCGCCGTTTCCGACAAATTCGCCCGCCTGCAAGTTGAATTTCGTCGCAGCCTCCGCTTCCGCTGTGCCATCCATTTCAAACGCGAGGCTCAGGTCACGGCGGAGGCCACCCTTTTTGACATCGGAAAGGACCCCCTTGCTGCCCCAGGTGATGTTTGCGCGCTGGTCTTTGAGCCAGGAGGCCGTGGCATTCATCGTGATCTGCAGGTCGGCCGGGTCGCGCATCGCGGCGATGGCGTTTGAGAGAACGTCCGAGCCGCCAATCGTCAAAGGATAAGTGAGCGCGGTGAAGGGTCCGTTGGTTCCGTTGAGCGCGGCGTAGTCGGGGCCCGGAGCGGCGGAGAGACGGCTGGCCTGGGCCCGCTCACCCGTCGTGGCTGCGGCCGGGGTCTCGCTCCACGCGAAATCGGCTTTCGCCCCTTCATCCTCAACGGCAAAGGCGAAATAGCGCTTGCCGCCCGGCACGTCGTCGATCTGGACTTTGCCAGCCTGAATGTAGGGGGTCCCGTCCGTTTTCGTAAAGAGCGTCTTCGTCTGGTTGGCGGTGAGCGTGGAAGTTGACGTCGGGGCCGCGAGGGCGGTGGGGATGGCAAAATTTCCGCTGGCATCGGTGGCGGAAACCAGCCATCCGACAAAGGCTCTTGTCTCAGGTGTGGCAGGATTGAATTGCGCAGGGTCCCCATTCGGAGCCGTGCCCGTATTCGATTTCCAAACGCCAGTCCACGCCGCCTGGCCAGCCACAGGCTGGACGTTTCCCGTGTAGGTCGAGTTGCCCAGGATCGAGGCCGGGGCTGTCACCCGTTGGTCCGGGCCCGCAGCCGCCTGCAACTCGCCCAAGGCGACGTTCAGCCCGAAGAGGGCCGACTGCTGGGCGGAGTTGGTATCGCGCTGGGCGGCTCCCTGCTTCTGGCTGAGGGTGACAAACGTCGCAAGGACGGCGATTCCCCCCAGAAGAATTGCTAAAAACAATAGGGTCAACACCAAAGCAAAGCCCGGATGCGAACGGCCAGCAAATATTCGGGGAGGGGAAAGGGGGGCGTAATTTTTCATCTGCAGCGGCCGGTCTGGGTTCACCAATGGGCCAAAATGATAATAATATCAAAGCTTACTAAACTGAATTCCATTCCATGAACTATTTTGCAAGTTGTATTTACATTATAAGGCAAATTTTCGGCGCTCCGGCGCGTTATATTTGCTTCAGCTCGCCTGCTGGCTGGGCCGCACGAACGCCCCATGCGAAGACGACACAAACACAGGGAGCCAAGCCTTTCAGGATGAGCGAAGAAGGGGGAATCATCATTGCAAGATAGTAGTAACACGAAAGGATGTCAAGCCCCCTGTTCTGCCCCCATTTCCCGGGCACGGCCAATTCACGAAACAGAAGATAACTTTACCATGAAGAGCATAAAGGCCATGAAGGAGCTGGAGAAATTGGAGCTCTTTGTCTTTCCTTCGTGCTCTTCGTGTTCTTCATGGTTTTTTATGCGGGGTTGGCAAAAAAATGTTCAGTTGCGTCTGCGTTTTCTCCTCAGGTTTCTGTGCGATAGTCATTTACAACATGCGGTGAATTGGCCGTGTTTCCCGGGGCATTACGTTCCGCGATCGATGAAGGTCGCCGCCAGGCGGACGGAAAAACGGGCTGCGCCTCAAGGAATCTTGTTTGGAGTTCCGCCCTTGGGCGGCTGGCCAAGTGAGGCGGCAGCCCAAATGGCACCGCCTGAGGCGAACTCCGAACCCGGAAGCCCCTCGCCCGGCAGGCATGCAACTTTCGGAGAGGCGCCCGCCCGCATGGGCATACTATCAGGGGCGACCAAAGCCCAACCTTTCTGATGTGGGCTCGCTGCCCCCCGCTGTTTCAGGTTGTTCGATGGTTTGGTGGACCGGACATGGACCCGGTATCCGCGCAGGCATTCAGCCTCAAGAGGCGCGAAAAATATTTTTAAAATTTCTCGTTGACCGTTTCCTATGTTTGTATTAACTGCTTTTTTAATCCCAGTTCTGAACCCTCCTCAATCAAAATCATGAAAACCAAATTCATCCCCCTCATCCGTCCCGCCCGCTTCGTGGCGGCATTGGCCCTCGCCCTCACCGCCACCCCGGCGGACGCCGTGAACTTCTACTGGGACGGCAACAGCACCACTGGGGACGCGGACGGCGGTAATGGCACATGGAACACCTCTACCACCAACTGGGACACCGCCGCTACGGGCGGAGGCAACGTGACCTGGGGAAATGCCACCAACAGCGATGCATTCTTTGGCGGCACCGCCGGCACGGTCACCCTCGGCGGCAACATCACGGCGCGAAAAATGACCTTCAGCACGACAGGTTACACGCTCGATCTTGCGGGCAACACCCTGACCACGGGAACTGCAGGTAACCCGATTACCGCCGGAGTCACCACCACCACCATTTCAGACTCGGCGGGCACCGGAGGCTGGAACATCAGTAGTTTAGCCAGCACGATCTCTGTCAGCAACGGCGGCTTGGTAACCGTCAATGCGAAAATCACGGGAAACGGGAGTATGGATGTGGGCGGAGGCGGCTCGGTGAGCCTCACCAATGATACCAATGATTTCACCGGTATTCTTGAGAAGCAGAACAATAACGCCTTGACGATCTCCTCGATCAAGAACTCCGGTGTCGCGAGCGCCGCAGGCGCCGGCAACTTGGTGCTTGTCGGTTTCAACAGCGTCATCATCTATAACGGAAGCGGCGACTCGACGAACCGGACCTTGGGACTTAACGCTAGCGGTAACGCCGCGCTCCGGAACAACGGCGGCTCAGGCGCGTTGACCTGGACGGGTGCTTTCAACAATACCACGACAGCGAACGCGACCTTTACCCTCGGGGGCAACAACACCGCCAACAACGAGCTGCAAGGGACGCTGACCGACAACGGCACGAACGTGCTCTCGGTCACCAAGGCGGATGCGGGCAAGTGGGTGCTCTCCGGCAACAACACCTACACCGGTAACACGACGGTTAGCACTGGCACGCTTCTCATCAATGGCAACAGCTCCGCCGCCACCGGCGCGGTGAACGTCGCCTCTGGCGCGACCCTCGGCGGCAGTGGGACAATCGGCGGCGCGACGACGGTCAATGGCAATCTCCAGCCCGGCAACAGCCCGGGAGTGTTGAACTTCAGCGCGGGTCTCTCGCTCACCAGCACGGCTAACACCACCATGGAGATCAACGGTTCGACCACCCGTGGGACAGACTTCGACGGCATCAATGTCAATTCCTCGGCGCTCGTTTATGACGGCACATTAACCCTGGCCGTGGGCACGACCTTCGGCGTCGGCAGTTACACCTTCAACTTGTTCGATTTCGGCAGCCAGAGCGGCAGCTTCGACGCGATCACGCTCTCCGGCAGTTATACGGGCAGCCTCGCCGGACCGGGTAATGTTTGGACCCTGGCGAGCGGCAACAATACTTGGACGTTCACGCACAGCACCGGGGATTTGGGGCTCTCCGTCATCCCCGAGCCCTCGACATGGGCGCTCATCGCCTTCAGTCTGACGACCGTCCTGATCCTGCGCCGGCGCCGGATGGCTTGATTTTTGTGATGGGATTTTGGGGGGATTCACCCGCTTCGAGCCGGAGGGGCTTCGGGCGGGTGAATCATTTTAGGCCCTCCATCCGCAAGCGCATCGCCCTGCCCGCCCTGCTCTGATTTGCGGTCTGGTTTGCCGCTGCCGGGCCGGTGGGCTTGCCGGTCACCCCGTCGGAGAACGGCCAAAGTTCCGTCCGAGTTGGAGCGATTTCGTCTCGTTCCGCTCGTGGAATCCGAACCGCCGGTTGCGTGGCACGACGAACGCATGCTTTTCCAGCACGTCGGCCGCTGGCCGAGCGGGCTCGCCGCCTCGCACCAATACGCCATGGGCGGGGTGCGCCAGGGAGCACGTATTTCCGGCCCGCTGAAAATTCTGCTTGCGGGGCGGGGGCGGCATGATAGCTTGCGATGCATAGAAGTAGTTCTATTACTCTGCTCATAGGACGAAAATCCGGCATATCCGCCGCTCATGGCTGCTCCATTCCTCCCTCTCACGCGGCTCCGACCCACGGTTCCGAAGGAAATTCGTTTCCTTCCCGGTGCTGACAGTGCCCACGGCAGGGCTCCGGTGAGCCGGCGCTGGCTGCATCAACGGGGGTTCACCCTCATTGAGTTGCTCGCCGTGACGGCCATTCTCGCGGTTCTTGCGTCGCTGGCGATGCCGTCCTATTGGAAGGCAATCTCCACCTCACAGTCTGCCACCTGCCTTTCCAATTTGAGGCAGATGCATCACTTGGTGTCTGTCCAGGTCAACGACAACGGAGTTTACCCTGCAAACCTGAGACAGGCCACAAGTTCCGACGGTGTCGTCAGCAACCTTGGCGATGACCTTTATTCCGTGATCGGCCGGCAGGAATGCACGTCATGCCCTGCCGCACTTTTTCATGGTTCGCACCCGAGCGACGGTCTGCCTATCAGCGCCTACGGAGCCAATCCGATGGTCATGGGAGTTTCCCAGAACGACAACCCACCGCTGGTGCGGCCAAGCCAGATCACACGGCCCTCCGGAGTGATCTTGCTGGCGGATGGAGCTCAGTTTAATGATCTCTCGAACCCGCGGGCTATCGGATTCTGTGCGGGATGGTGGCTTTCACGGGTGGGGAATCCGGCCAATGCGGAGAGAAGTCTGGATACCGCGACCATTCCAGCCAGTGGCTTCTGGGGCAATGAGTCGCTCCTGCCGATGCGCCATGAGGGCAAGGCGAACGTCATTTTTTGCGACGGCCACGTTGAGACCATCAGTCGCCTGGGCGATCTCAAGGAGAAGAATATCTACTGGAACTATTAGCGCCTTGGGGTAGCCCGGCTTGACGGCACCCCGGTCGAGTCCCGGACCAGGAGTGTCGGCTCGATCAGGCTGCGGATGAATGGCCTGACTCCCGCCGACTGGCCGTTGACTCTGGCGAGGTAGATCTCCACGGCGGCGGCCCCGACTTTTTCCGGATGTTGCTCGAAGGTGCTCAGCGCCACCCCGCCGTCGTTGGAGGGAATATTGCCGAACCCAAGAATGGAGAGGTCGCCCGGAATCGAAAGCCCGATCTCCCGTGCGACGGCGAGCACCTCCCTCGCCACCCCGTCGTAAACGCAAAAGACCGCCGTCGGCCGGGTTTCGCGCTGTCCGAGTTCATCAACGAGAGCCTCCCGAAGGCCGCTCTCGTTGAGTTGGATGGAGCGGCACCGGGCCCCGGGCGTCCCACTCAAGACCCTGCGGAAGCCGGTCTCCCGTCGCAGCGAGGTGCTGACGGTTCTGTTGCCGACGTAGAGCATGTCCCGGTGCCCGAGCGCAAGCAGGTGCCCGGCGGCAAGCTGACCGCCGGTTTCGTCCGCAGTGCCCGCAAAATCGGTCTGGAACGTGGACATCTCGCGGTCCACCAGCACGAGCGGCATCCCCCGTTCCCAGATCTCCTCGAAATAGGAGCGCTGAAAGGCCTCGGTGCTCGGCCGCAGGATGAAGCCGTCCACGCGATGCTCGATCAACCGGTGGATGATCGAGCGTTCCTTGGCTTCGTCGGCCGGCTTCTCGGTGCGATAGTTCCAGTTCAGCAGCATCAGAGCCCCGGCATCCTGGAGCGCGGCATGGATGCCGGTTACGATCCGGCTGTAGAAGGAGTCCTCCGCCGGCACCATCACCCCGGCCATCTGGCTGCGGCCGGTCTGCATGCTGCGGATCAGGGCGTTGGGCCGGTATTTGAGCCGCTCGGCGACGGCGAGCACCTTCGCCCGGGTCTGCTCGGAATACTTCCCGCCCTTGTTGTTCAGGATGCACGACACGGTCGTAAGCTGGACCCCCGCCTCCCGGGCGATGGTCTTCATGGTTGTTCTGTTGGAGGACTTCTTCACGGATCGCTCCACAGAACCTGCGGTCGCGGGGCGCGCGTTGTCAACGGAAGATCGGGGGACCCGCCCGCATCGGGCGCATCTCCGAAAGTTGCAAAAACGGGCTGCGCCTCAAGGAATCTTGTTTGGAGTTCCGGGCGGCTGGCGAGTGAGGAGGCGGCCCAAAAGGCACCGCCTAAAGGCGGAACTCCGAACCCGGAAGCCCCTCGCCTGGCAGGGATGCATCAGAGATGCGCCCGCCCGCATCGGGCATCCCATCAGGGGCGACCAAAGCCCAACTTTTCTCAGCCGGGCTCGCTGCCCTCCCGCTGTTTCAGGTTGCTCGATGGTTTGGTGGACCGGAGATGGACCCGGTATCCGCGCAGACATTCAGCCTCAAGAGGCATGAAAAATATTTTAAAATTTCTTGTTGACCGTCTTTAATGTTTGTAGTAACTTTTTCTTCGGATTCAGTTATAAACCCTCAAAACAACAAGATCATGAAAACAAAATTCAGTTCCTTCATCCGTCCCGCCCGCCTCGTGGCGGCCCTCACCCTCGCAGCCGCAACCTCGCAGCCGCAACCTCGCATGCAGCCCCGATAGTTTGGGATGGTGGCGGGGGCGATGGGCTCTGGGACACCGCAACCAACTGGGACACAAACACGGTCCCTGCTACTGGCGACACCATCACTATGAACGGCACGGGCACGGTATTCGGTCCCACGGCAAACTTCCAGAATTTGCCTGCAAATTCCACGGTCAACATCACAGGCAACAGCACTCTGACGACAAGCAGCGGAGTGATCCGGTTGAACAACAGCAACATCACAGTGGGATCGGGTTCCTCACTGGCAGGCGCCTTTTGGGATCTTAACCAAGGCGATATCGCCTTTGCCAATGGATCTATCGCGACGATGAACGATTGGGAACAGAAGGGCACTAATGCGTTCACTTTCACATTGGGATCCTCCGGCTTCACGGCTCTCACACCCAATATTTTCAGGCTCGGCGGTGGAGCAACCATGGCCAATGCCACCTACAACGCGGATATGGCTTCCTACACCGGTGGCATCGGAATCATCACCTTGATGGACTTCACCACCGATAGCACCAACATGACCAGTGCGACCTTTCTAACGGCGACCCGGAACGTGCAGAATGCCGGCGTCGGCGTCACCGCGAACCTGCAATGGAACGATACGACCAACGCGATTGAACTCAATGTCACCGCCGTCCCAGAGCCCTCCACATGGGCGCTCCTCGCCATTAGCCTGACGACCGTCATGGTCCTGCGGCGTCGCCGAGTGGCTTGATTTTTGTGATGGGATTTTGGGGGGATTCACCCGCTTTGAGCCGAGTGGGCTTGAGGCGGGTGATTCATTTTAGGCCCTCCATCCCCGCCAGCCAGAACGCGCGGAAGCGTCTGGAACGAGAACTGAGATGAGATCAATCTCATGATTTCAATATCCCGCATCCGCAAGCGCACCGCCCTGCCCGCCCTGCTCTCGATTTGCGGTCTGATTGTCCACGGGGCCGCCGCTGCCGGGCCGGCGGGCCTGCCGGTCATCCCGCCGGAGAACTCCGACCGGACCGCGCTTTCCTGGCTGAATGGTGCGCCGATCCTCAATGCCTTCCGCCCCGAGGACAAAGCGCTGGCCACCTACCGCCCCGAGAACAGCGCGCTGCTCCTTCGCGGGGCGCACTTCGGAATGGTGATTGACCGGTCGCAGCCGGGGCTGATCCCCCGCCTGAACATCAATCCGGATGCCGGATGGGACACGGCTGGCATTTCCGCCAGGACGATCGAAAAGGACTGGAGTCCGTCCGCCCTGCGTCTCGTCGTGAAGTGGCAGGGCAAGGAATATCGCGGCGTGGCCGACCCCGTAGTGCTCAAGGGATTTGATTGGACGGAACTTCCGGTGCGGATGATCGAGACCGGCCAGTGGTTTCAGCATGTCGAGATGGCGAACATTTCACTGGTGGAGGAAGGTGGCGCACGATTGCCCGTCAAGACGTCCGTGGGTGTCCGGGCCTGGGGCGATCGCGCGGTGATCGAGTGGAGCATTATCCCCGAGTCCCCGTTGGAGGGAGCCGAGGCCACTCTCACTCTCGAGGCGGGCGGCCGCGTGATCGATTCGCAGGCGCTGACCGGGTTGCTCGGACCCGCCCGCTTGCGGGTGGCTTTTCAGATCGCGCGAAATGGAGTGGCCCCCGGCTTGCCCGCGCCCGCCGGCCTCTCCGTCACCGCATCCGCTTCAGGAAAAAATCAGCCGCAGGTTTCCTTTTCCAAGGATTCGGGAGCGTGGGAGATCGTGTTCCCCGAGCAGCAGTGGCCCAACCCGGACGGAACCGACTATCCCGAAGCCTTGCTCGACCGCGTGACGGAGTTCGGGTTGACCGTCGAGAATTCCGGCGCGGAGGAGATCGTGGTGCCGCTTCGCCTGATCCATCCCAGGCACCCGCTCACCGGGGTCGTGCCCATGCTGGTGGATGCCGACGGGCGGCAAACCGGCCTGCCGGTGCAGGTGAGCAAAAACTGGCATACATTGCCCAACAAACGCCTGCCCTATGACGGGGCGTGGGTGCATGGCAGCACCCTGTTCCGCGTCCCGCCCCACAGCACGGCCCGCCTGGGCTACCACCTCGTCCATGCCCGCTGGCAGGGGGTTCCGGCGGCTTCCGTGGGCCAGCTCTGCCTGGTCGGCTGGGGCGGCCATGGGAACTGGAACCAGTTTGCCCTGGGCAGTTGGGGGGAGTCGTTCTGCGTGCAGCCTGATCGCATGCTGCGGCGCGCTCTGATCACCGACGTGCGGCCCTTTCTCGTCCTCGGCCCGAACGGCAAGAAATGGAGCTGGTCCGGCAACGTCGGCGGCGGCGACGTGATGAAGGTCGTCACCGCAGAGGGACTCTATCTGCCGTGGCGCACCGTGCGGAGCGAAAGCCGCCTGATCGGCCCCAACCTCGCCCATCTCGGAATCGAGGAGATTTCCCGGGACGGGAGGATCGCCCTAAGGACGGATGTATTCCTGCCCCGCAGCGACGACCTGATGCGAACCTACCTCCGCGTGCGAGCGGACGTGCTGGAGGATGTGGCTGTCGAGCGCGTCTCCTTCTTTCAGCTTGGGGCCGACTACTACAACGAGACCTCATCCGACACGGTGGCCTTCGGCTCCGGGGCCGACCTGGTGGCCGAACACACCCCGGCTGCCGAGCCATGGAAGGTGGTCGTGCCCGCCGTGCCGATAAAAGGAGACTATCCCTGGATGTCGCTCTACGGGAAATTTCCGGCTCCCAACACCGGCCACGGCTACGGGACCCGCGGGCTGGTCCTTCACCGATACAAGGCGGTTCTGGGGGGCGTGGCATCCGATACCCCGTATTTCGAAGGCTATTCCTCCTTCACCCACAAGATCCCCGCCCTCGGCGCCGAGGTCGTGGCTCCGCCGGATTTAAAAATGCTTCGCAAGGGCGACCATGTTGAGTTCACCGCCGAATTTGTCGTCTTCCCGCCCAACAGCGCCTCGTTCTACGGAAATGATCCAGCGCTCATCCATGCTCTCGAACAAGGCGCTGAGACCTGGCGGATGACGGCATGGGAGGCGGCGGCCAATCAGCCGCGCCTCGTCCTAGCCGACGGAACAAAGATCCTCGCGCCACCGATCTCAACGACGCTCGCCGGCTTGAAGAACGGAGAATTTCTCCTCGAAGGAGGCGCCGGCCTCGTGCCGGTGGAGATCAGCGGGCTGCCGACCTTTGACGGTTGGCGGGTCGAGGAGCAGATCGACGCAGGCCCGTGGCAGGAGATTGGCCGCCAGTTCCCGGAAGAGGCGCACCCGCAGGTTTCCTACGACCCCGCAAAAAAGAGCTGGTCGGTGATCCTCAGCCTCCGGACCCGGACCCGCGAGGGCAAACCCATCACGAGAAAACTGCGCATCGCCGAGACGGCCACCGTCGCCGCACAGCCTGATCTCAAGGAAACAACCCCCCAGGCGAACCCTCCTCCCGCTGCCTCTGTCCCTCCCTTGCCCCGATGACTCACCAAACCCACACCACATATGAACCCAAATTGTAAGTCCCTTTCACGCCCCTTCAAAGCCCCTGGAGCGGCTCTCCGGGCATTCGTCATCGCGCTGTCGCTCGTCGGAATCGCAACGGCGGCAGAGCTGGAACCATGGGCGCGTCTGTCCAAGGACGGCAGGCAGATCATCATCGAGGTGGAGGGGATCACCCGCTTCGTGGCGGTGTCATCAGTGGTTTTTGATGCCGGAGCGGGAACCCAGCGGCTTGGAAACGCGGGCTCACCGATGCTCGGCACGGTGCGTCAAAGCGAGGGCGTCACCCCCTTCGGCGATGCGGAGATCAGTGAGGCGACCTTCGGCAGCGACGGCTCGCCTTTTCAATACACGCTGACCCTCAAGCGACTGAAAAACCTGCGCGCGTTCACGCTTCAGGGCGTTTTTCACAATCGCAGCGAGAAGGACGCCCGGCTTCATGCATTTGATCTGCTCGATACCGGCAAAGGCTCGGGCGGCAGCTTCGAAGTGCCCGATAGCGACGCTTGGCTGGTCACGCCGCTGATGGAGGACACGCCCGCAGTTTCGCTCACCCTCGCGAAAAAACGGCTGTCGGAAGCGGCGCTTGTCTATCATAAGGATGGCACGGGCTTCCTCGTCGGTCCGGTCGGTCCCGCAGAGGCCTACACCAATTTCCAAGCCAACGGGAACCATCTCATCGCCGCAGTGGAGATGGACAAGGTGCTCGTGCGGGCCGGCGAGAGCCGCCGCAGCGAGGAAATGATTTTTGCCTTCGAACCGATCGATACCGCCACCAGCGTCTGGACCCGCTGGGTGGCCGCCACCCATGGCGCCCGTCTGCACCGCGGACCGGTTTATGGCTGGTGCAGCTGGTATGACCGAACCACCAAGATCGACGAGGCCCACGTGATGGAGGTGACCAAGGTGATCGAGGAAAATCCCGACGTGTTCGGCAAAGGCATCATCCAGATCGATGACGGCTACCAGAAAATGGATGGTGATTGGAGCGCCAACGAAAAGTTTCCTTCCGGCATGGCGGCGGTGGCGGAACAGATCCGCAAGGCCGGCTGCACACCCGGAGTCTGGTTCGCCCCGCTGATGATGCATCCCGATCATCCCTGGCAAAAAGAACACCCCGACGCCATGCAGACCGACGCGCAGGGAATCAACACATTCATGAACGCCAATCCCTTCCATCCGGCCGGGGCCAATTGGATCAACCCGTCGCATCCCGAGTCGAAAAAGTTTCTCGCCAACATTATCAAGGACGCGCGCGAGCGCGGCTTCGGATACATCAAAATCGACTTCAACGGCATCGGCAACAAGTTTGTCGATCCCACCCAGACGCGCATGCAAGCGTTCCGGGAACTGTATGCCCTCTACCGGGAGGCTGCCGGCAATGAGATGTATATGCTGTCCTGCCTTGGACAACCGACGCGGGGAGTCGTCGGTTTCATCGATGCGGCGCGCGTGGGGCCGGATTCGCATCCGGCGCATTTCGACAAGTGCCTGCAATCCGTCCTGCGCTTTCAAATCTACGACAATGTCTGGTGGCAGAATGATGCGGATGTCTCCTACCTCTCGGATAAGCTCGAAAGCAGGAAAGTCGGCCACACGCCCCAAGGCGAAGGCATGTGGAAAACCTGGCACAACGTCGTCACGCTGACGGGCGGCACGGCCATGATCAGCGAGCCGGTCAACATGCCGGACGTGGAGGAGGTCTGGCGGAATTATGAAATCATGCGGCCCACCAGCCGCGAGCCGGCCCGCCTGCTCACCCTGGGCAAATCGCCTGACAACGAGATCTTCGGATTCTCAGCCCGGCGGCCCTATGGGGACTTCGCGGTCTACAACCTTTACAATCCCGGCAACGAAGCAAAGCCGATCACCCTCGATTTCAAAACGGCGGGACTCCCGGCCGGCGTGAACTGCGCCGTCTTTGATTTCTGGACAAATCAATTGATCGGATTCGCCAAGGATTCCTACACCACCTCACCACAAGAGCCGCTTTCCTCCAGCCTTCTGCGCTTCACACCGCTGGATGAGACGGACACGAACTCTCCCATCCTGATCGGCTCCAACCTGCATCTGTCAATGGGAGCCACCGAGATCGATGCCATCCGCACGACCGCTTCCGGCGTCACGCTCAAGCTCAGCGATGCCGGTGCGCGCGACGGTGCGCTGACCTTCTTGAGCCGGCGTCCACTGGCTTTGAAGTCCGCTGAAGGCTGCTCGGTGAGCTCCGTGAAGGATCTCGGCGACAATATCTGGCAGGTGAACGTCACCGGGCGCAAATGGAACACCGCCCAATCCATCGAACTGTCAGTTTCCACGCCTTGAAATCGGTGATTTTTAAAAATATTCCGCAACCGTTCCGGCTCTGCATTGTTTGATCGCATGTTATGAAACCTATATTGCTTGTTACGCTCACCCTGGCACTGACACTTCCCATCTACGCGCAGGACACCAATGCCGCCACCGGCGCCAAAGACAAACCGGACGCGGCAGCCGCCTTCGCAAAGAAGGACAAGAACAGCGACGGCTTCCTCTCAAAGGAGGAATTCCTCGCCAAGGCCAAGGATCCTGCCAAGGCGGAAACGGCGTTTGCCAAAAAGGACAAAAACAGCGATGGCAAAATCTCGCTGGAGGAATTTGCCGGCAAGGCCCAGCAGGATCCAGAGTAATCGGGCCTCCGGCCTTTGAGTGCGCCCCCATCCAATTTCCGGCCCCCATTTCAGGCGCGGTAGCCGCTCCCTTTTGAGGGGGGGCCTGACAGCGATGGGCGGTGCCCCACTCCGCCGTCTCTTGGTGTCTGCGCTCGGCCTGCTGCTCATCGCATCGGGCGGGCTCCTTTGGTGCGGTTAATATGCTTGCATCCGCGAGCGGGGCGGATTCTTTAGCGGGATGGAACAGACGCCCGTGACGATATTGACCGGATTCCTTGGGGCCGGGAAGACGACCTTGCTGAACCGGATCCTGACCGAGGAGCACGGGCTGAGGATCGCGGTGATCGAAAACGAGTTTGGCGAGGTCGGGGTCGACCACGAGCTGGTGATCAACGCGGACGAGGAGATCTTCGAGATGAACAACGGGTGCATCTGCTGCTCGGTGCGCGGGGACCTGATCCGGATTTTAGGGAACCTGATGAAGCGGAAGGAAAAGTTCGACCACATCCTGATCGAGACGACCGGGCTGGCCGATCCCGGGCCGGTCGTGCAGACGTTTTTTGCCGACGAGGAGATGAAGGAGAAGCTCTTTGTGAACGCCGTGGTCACGCTGGTGGACGCGAAGCACATCCTCCTGCACCTCGACGACAGCGACGAGGCGCGCGAGCAGATCGCGTTTGCGGACGTCGTCCTCCTGAACAAGTGCGACCTGGTTTCCGGGGAGGATCTGGCCGGGCTCGAGGCGAGGATCCGAGCGATGAACGCGCTGGCGAAAATCCACCGCACCACGCAGGCGGGGATCGAGATTAAAAAGGTCCTCGATGTCGGAGGCTTCAACCTCGACCATGCGATGGAGGTCGACCCACACTTCCTCGAAGACGAGGACGAGCACCATCACCACCACCATGACGACGATGTCACGAGCGTCGGGATCGAGGCGGCGGGCGACTGCGATGGCAAAAAACTGAACGACTGGCTTTCGGAGCTCGTCCGCGAGCAGGGGGCCGACATCTTCCGGATGAAGGGGGTCTTTTCCATTGCGGCAAACCCCGACCGGGTGATCTTCCAGGGGGTTCACATGATCATCGATGCCGCGAACGGCGGACCCTGGGGCGCGCGCCCGCGGGCAAACCGCCTCGTCTTCATCGGGCGAAACCTCGATCGCGAAGCGCTCGCCAGCGGGTTCCGGAGCTGCCTCGCCTGAATCCCATGAACACAAACGACGACGATATTTACGGGTCAGCCGACCTCTCCCGCGACATCCCGAAAGCGAAATTTCCGGAGTCCGGGCGGGCGCCGCGGCACGCGTATGCGCTCGTTCACGACGAGCTTCTTCTCGATGGAAATTCCCGGCAGAACCTGGCCACGTTCTGCCAGACCTGGGAGGAGCCCGAGATCCACCGGCTCATGGATGAGTGCATCGACAAGAACATGGTCGACAAGGACGAGTATCCGCAGACGGCCGAGATCGAGGCGCGGTGCGTCCGGATGATCGGCGACCTCTGGCACTCGCCCGCCGGCGAGGCGGTCCCGGGGACCTCGACGACCGGTTCGAGCGAGGCCGCGATGCTGGGAGGGATGGGGATGAAGCGCCGCTGGGAGGCCAAGCGCAAGGCCGCCGGAAAACCGATCGACCGGCCGAACCTCATCACCGGCCCGGTGCAGGTCTGCTGGCACAAGTTCACGCGCTATTGGGACGTCGAGCACCGCGAGATTCCGATGGAGGCCGGCCGCCTCCTCATGACCCCGGACGAGGTGCTCAAGCGCTGCGACGAAAATACGATCGGGGTCGTGCCGACGCTCGGCGTGACATTCACCGGCGAGTTTGAGCCGGTCGCCGATGTGGCGGCGGCGCTCGACCGTCTGGAAATAGAAACCGGGCTCGACATTCCGATCCATGTGGACGCGGCGAGCGGGGGGTTTTTGGCGCCGTTCTGCGCGCCCGGGCTCGTCTGGGATTTCCGGCTGCCGCGGGTGAGGTCGATCAACGCCTCCGGCCACAAGTTCGGGCTCTCGCCGCTCGGCGTGGGCTGGGTGCTCTGGCGCGAGCCGCACGATCTTCCCGACAACCTGGTTTTCTGGGTCAACTACCTCGGCGGGAACATGCGCGACATCGCCCTGAATTTCTCGCGTCCCGGCGGGCAGATCGTCTGCCAGTATTACAATTTCCTGCGGCTGGGCTTTGAGGGCTACCGGAAGGTTCACTCCGCGTGCTACGAGACGGCGGCGTTCCTGGCGCGTGAGATCGCGCAGATGGGGCCGTTTGAGATCCTCTACGGCGGGGCGATGGAGCGGGGGATCCCGGCCCTGTGCTGGAAAATGAAGGAGGGGGTGGGGTTCAGCCTCTACGATCTGGCCGACCGCCTGCGTGCGCGGGGCTGGCAGGTGCCGGCCTATTCCCTGCCTCCCAACCGGCAGGACCTGTCCGTCCAGCGGATCCTTGTCCGCCACGGGGTGAGCCGGGATCTGGCCTCCCTGCTGCTCGGGGACATGCGGGCCTCGCTCGACTACCTGGCGAAGCATCCTGGCCGGACTCCACTGACCGGCGGAGAAGCCTCGGGCTTCCACCACTGAGTCCGTGCCTCGAGGCAAGAACGGCGAGGGGCCAGGGCGTCCGAAGCGCGAGCCCATTGAGGCTTCCGGGCTGGGCCCATTCGTTACCCGGCAGGTCTTTCTGCGCCGCGACGGCACCTATCGGGTCTGGCACTCCAGACATCACCGCAAGGGACTCGCAGGCCCCGCTCTGGATGCCTTGCGTGCCGACGGGAAATTGTTCCTCCGCAGCCTCTGGATGCCGCGCGACTTGAACTGGTGGATCGGTGTAATTTTTGCGCTCGGTTCGTTCTTGTTTGGCCTGGGCAGCGTGCTGTGGCTGCTCCCCGGACCGGCCGGTTTGGCGGGCGCGGCCAACGTGGCGTTTTTCTGCGGCTCGATCCCGTTCACGACGGCCGCCTACCTCCAGCTCTACCAGGCGGCGAACGCGGGGGAATTTTCCGGCGCGAGCGAGGAGGTGGTGCACGAGGCCCGGCGGGTCCTCTTCGGATGGGCGCCGCGCAGCATCGGCTGGCTGAGCTGCGCGCTGCAGTTTGTGGGAACGGTCTTTTTTAACGCGAGCACGCTCGCCCCCCTGGTCCCCGGCCTCGATTGGCTGCAGCAGGACGTGTGGGTTTGGGCCCCGGACTTTGCGGGCTCCGTTCTGTTCCTGGCCTCCGGCTACCTTGCCTTCGGAGAAACGTGTCACGCCTTCTGGAAATGGGATCCGTCCAACCTCTCCTGGTGGGTGACGTTTACCAACCTGATCGGCTGCATCGCGTTTATGGCGTCGGCGGCTTTTGCATTTGTCCCCCCGCATCCGTTCGCCTTCGACGCGGCCGCGGCCAGCGTGGTCTTCACTTTGATAGGCGCCGCCGGGTTTTTCGCGGGCTCGGTTCTCCTGCTCCCCGAGGCCTTGGCCGGGCGCTGAGCGAGCGAAATCTGCACAAGGGTCTTGCATCGCGCGCGGCGTCCGATTTCCTAGCACGAATGAAACAAATCGGAGCGGTTCAGGCGGATGACAACGTCCTTCATCTGGCGTGGGATGGCGACCGGCTGGCTGCGACGCCGGCGACCGGGGACGTGCTGGTGGTCGACCTCGAGACCCGCGATGTCGTATCCCATCCGGGACACGGGGTCGGCAATGGCGCGTCCGCCTGGTTTGCAGGCGACCTGGCGACGTGCGGGCTCGACGGGAAGGTCCGCTGGAGGGGGCGCATGCTGCCCACCGGGCGGGGGATGATCGAGCGCCTGGCGACCTCCCCCGACGGACGCCTGATGGCCGCAGGCCAGGGGAAGACGCTGCTGGTTTTTGACGGCGACGGCCACCCGGTGCCCGGACTCTCAGGACTTCCGGCTGCGATCTCGGATTTTGTCTGGAACCCAAAGGCTCCCCGGCAGGTGGCGATTGTCGGGGCCGGAGGGGCCCGGATGTGGGAGTTCGGGGCGGCCGAGCCGTACGCGCGATTTGATTGGGGCGGGGCGAGCCTGCTGGTCGAATGGAGCCCGTGCGGGCGCTGGCTTGCCACCGCCGACCAGACGGCCAGCGTGCACATCTACGATTTCACGCGCGACAACCCGCTCCACATCCAGGGGTTTGAGACGAAGGTGCGCGCAATGGCATTTTCCGGGGATGGGAAGCGGCTGGCCACCGGGGGGGCGCCGGTCGTCACAGTCTGGCCGTGCGTGGGGGAAAAAGGCCCGGAGGGAGCAACCCCGATCCAGCTCGACGGCCACGATGCCGACGTCTCCGCGCTCGCATTTTCCGCCGCCCTGGGAAAGCTCGCGAGCGGCGATGGCACCGGAGCGGTCCTGATCCTCACCTTCGATGGCGACCGGGTCCTCCGCAAGCGCCTGCGCCGGGACGCGGGCGTCACCGCGCTGTCCTGGCACCCGCACAAGGACTGGCTGGGCGTCGGTCTCGACAATGGCGAGGTGTCGGTGCTTTCCCTCGATTCATGAAACGCCCGCATCCCGGCCTTTACCTGCGAAGCCAAATGGTGAAAAATCTTCCGTAAGCCCAACCCTATGACGACAGACGATTCCAACCCTTTGCGCAGCTCCAAGGCAAGGACCTGGTCCACCCTTCTGGCAGCGCTGATCGTAATCATGCCGATTGCAGGAGCGCAGGAGCCCGAGGCGCCGGTCATCGACCGCCATGGCATCTCCCGGGTCGAAGTGGCCGGGAAGCACGAATCCGAGATTGCCGCATTCCTGGCAGCCGATGCCAAGTCTCCGCCGGCACCCGGGGGAATTCTCTTCCTGGGATCGAGCACCATCCGGCTGTGGAAGCCCTTCATGGCGGAGCAATTTCCGGACCTTCCCTGGATCAACCGCGGGTTTGGCGGCGGAAGGTCGTGGGAATGCCTCTACTTCTTTGACGAGATCGTCACCCCCTACAAACCCCGCCTGATCGTTTATTTTTGCGGAACCAACGACACCGTGGACCCCGGGCGCACGGCGGAGAGCACCGTCAACAACACAAAGGCCTTCCTCGAACTGGTCCACAGGAAGCTCCCGGGCACGCGCGTCCTCTACCTCTCGCTCACCAAAGCTCCGAGCCGCCGAAACGTGTGGGACAAAGTGGATGCCATCAACCGCGAGATGGCCGCAGCCATCCAGGCGGACCCGCAGGCAGCCTGGTTTGACATGAACGAGCTCGTCTTCGACGCAGCGGGCGCGCCCCGCATGGACCTCTACCGCGAAGACCAGCTCCACCTCAACCCGGCAGGCTACAGCGCCCTCGCCAAGGCCACTCGCCCGCTCATCGACGCGCTGCTCAGACTCCCCGAAGGATGAGCCACCATGCCGCTCGCTCTGCAGGAAGCCGTGGCATGGAAAGATGGAGCTTGATGTGGTGCTTGGATCACCCCGCCGGGCTGAGGAAGTTCTGTGCACGACAAGAATTTTCATCGAGCATCCCACACAACGCATGGAAAGCGATCCTCTGCTCAAAACCCTGAAGAAGACATTCGGATACGGCGCGTTCCGGCCGCTTCAGCGCGAGATCATCGAGGCCACGCTGGCCGGCCAGGATACGTTTGCGCTGCTGCCGACCGGGGGAGGGAAGTCGCTTTGCTTCCAGCTGCCCGCGCTGCTGCGCGACGGGCTCACGCTCGTGGTCTCTCCGCTGATCGCCCTCATGAAGGATCAGGTGGACCAGCTCGAGGCCGCCGGGGTCGCCGCGACATTTTTGAACTCCTCTCTCAAGGCCTCCGAGGCGAAGTCCCGGATGCGCGGGCTGCATGAGGGCCGGTACCGGCTTCTCTATGCGGCCCCGGAGCGGCTCATGCTCGAAAACTGGCAGGAGAACCTGAAGAGCTGGAACATTGCGGCCGTGGCGATCGACGAGGCCCACTGCATCTCCGAGTGGGGGCACGACTTCCGCCCCGAGTACCGCCAGCTTGCCCGCCTGCGCCCGCTCCTGCCGGGCATCCCGTTCACCGCCCTCACCGCCACCGCCACCGGGCGGGTCCGCGAGGACATCGTCAGGCACCTGCACCTGAACGAGCCCGCCGTCTTCGTCGCAAGCTTCAACCGCCCGAACCTTTCCTACCGGGTGGTTCCCAAAGACCAGGGGATCAAACAAATTTCCGAGTTCGTCCGCCGCCGGCCGGCCGACAGCGGGATCGTGTACTGCGCGACCCGGGCCGCTGCCGACCGGGTGGCTGAGAGCCTGAGCGACCGGGGGTTTCCGGCGAAGCCGTACCACGCCGGGCTCACGGCCGGCGAGCGGGCCTCGCACCAGGAGCTCTTCCTCCGCGACGAGGTCCGGATCATCTGCGCGACGATCGCGTTCGGCATGGGGATCAACAAGCCGAACGTGCGCTGGGTGATCCACCATGACCTGCCAAAAAATATTGAGGGCTACTACCAGGAGACCGGGCGGGCCGGGCGCGACGGCCTTCCCGCCGACTGCCTCCTGCTCTTCAACCCCGGCGACGCGGCCAAGCAGACCCACTTCATCGAGGAGATGACGAGCCCGAAGGAGCAGCAGATCGCGCGGGAGCAGCTGCGGCTGATGATGCACTACGCCGAGTGCTCATCCTGCCGGCGCAGCGAGCTCCTCGCCTATTTTGGCGAGGCGTACGGGGCGCCGAACTGCGAGGCCTGCGACAACTGCCTGGAGCCGCGCGCGTCGTACAACGCGACGACCCAGGTGCAGAAGCTTCTCTCCTGCGTGTACCGGGTGCGCCAGGCCGGGCGCTTCGGGGTCGGGCTCAACCACCTCATCGAGATCCTCACCGGCGCCGACACGGAGAAGGTCCGCCGCTGGGGGCACGACCGGCTGAGCACGTACGGGGTCGGCCGCGAGCTGAGCCGCCCGGAATGGTCGGCCATCGGGCGCGAGCTCCTGCGCATGGGCCTCCTCGAGCAGGAGAAGGGCGAGTTCCCCACCATCGCGCTCACCGCAGGCGGCGAGGATGCCCTCCGGTCCCGGCGCGTCATCATGCTGACCAAGGCGCAGAAGGCCGCGCGCGCGCCCCGCGAGCGGGCCGGCGAAATCACCTGCGACGAGACGCTTTTCGACCGCCTGCGCAAGCTCCGCAAAAAGCTCGCCGACGAGCGCGGCGTTCCGGCCTACGTCATCTTCGGCGATACCACCCTCCGCCAGATGGCCCGCGATTACCCGGAGTCCACCGAGGCCCTCCGGTCGATCAGCGGGATCGGAGAAAAAAAGCTCGTCGAATTTGGAGCCCCGTTCGTTGAAGAAATTGCCGATTATCTGAAAACCTACCCCCGGGTCCGGTTCTGAAGCGACATTCCGCATTGCAGAATGCCCGGGAATGCGCCAGCTTAGGCGCATGGTGATGAATCCCCCGATCACATCCGACACCATCCGGCTCCGCCAGCGGACAACCGCTGCCGGGAGCGAGCATGCCGGTGATGAGACGACCGTCACTCTGGCGGAGAAGCTTCGCGAGCTCCTGAAAGCCGGCTATGCGCACGACGACATCTACGGGCTTGTGATCCCGCTCCTCATGCAGGGGAAGGTTCGCATCGATCTGGAGGGCCGCTCCGAGCGCCTCGAGATGGAGGACGCCGGGCAGAAGCTCCCGCGCACGGAAGCGGTCCGGGTCTTTGAGGACTACCTGGCCACCCTCGCTGCCAAGGCCTAGTGCAGGCCGCCCAACCTGCGGCGCGCGATGCGATCGGGAGCACTGCAAAGTCGCTGAGGCAACTTTTCTCCGCGCTTTTCCCGAACCCTCCGCTTGCGCGGGCGGCGAATCCCGCTATGGTCATCCGCATGTTCGGGCTGACGCGGAACGAGCAGGCGGTCGTCATCGGTTTTGTCTTTGTTTTTTTGCTGGGCTTCGGGGTCAAGCAATGGCGGGACAGTGCTGCTGCGGCACCTGTCTCCCTCCAGTCGCCCTGAGAAAAATTCATGCAGACCACCCCATTTCAAGAAGCCGTCGAGGCCGTATCGAGAGAAGACGGCCGCTACCATCCCGAGGCATACCTGTTCCTCCGCGACTCGCTCGAGGCGACGATTAAGAGGCGGAAAAAAGCCAAGAAGGAAGTTGGCGGCCACGTGGCGGCGCCCGAGCTTCTCGAGGGGTTCCGCCTGCATGCCCTGAGCGAGTTCGGCCCGATGGCGATGACGGTTCTCGAGTACTGGGGGGTCAAGTCGTGCGACGATGTCGGGCAGATGGTTTTTAACCTGGTCACGGCCGGAGTTTTTGGAAAGACCGACGAGGATACTCCGGAGAGCTTCTCCGGCGGGTTCGACTTCCTGAGCGCCTTCGTGCGGCCCTTCCGGTCCCCACAAAATCCTTTGAACGAACCGGCCCCGGATACCGTCCGAGGTGAAGAATGAAATTGATGTCCCTCGCCCTTGCCGTCACGTCCCTGAGCACTCTCTCCGCCAAAGCCCCCGCGCTGCCGGATTCCACGGCCCAGGTTTTTCAATTTGAAAACGGTCTCTCGCTGATCGTGCAGGAGGACCGCAGCGCGCCGGTCGCAAGCGTCCAGGCGTGGTGCGGGACGGGGAGCATCCACGAGGGGGACTGGATGGGGGCCGGGCTCTCGCACATCCTCGAGCACATGCTTTTCAAGGGGACCGAGACGCGCCCGCCGGGTGCGATCGCGAGCGAGGTCCAGAACCTAGGCGGCTACATCAATGCCTACACGTCGTTCGACCGCACGGTTTACTGGATCGACGTTCCCGCCGAGGGGGCTTCGAAGGCGGTGGAAATCCTGGCCGATGCGATGATGAACGCCACCCTCCCGGAGGCCGAATACGCGAAGGAGCAGGAGGTGATCCGGCGGGAGTTTGCGATGGGGTTTGACGATCCCGGACGCCAGAGCTCGCAGCTGATGCTCAACACGGTTTTTGCCGAGAGCCCGCTGCGGCATCCGATCATCGGGTACCTCGACGTGTACAACAAGCTGACCCGCGAGGACGTGCTCCGGTATTACAAGAGCCGGTACGTCCCGAACAACCTGACGTTTGTGGTGACCGGAGACGTCGATGCGCAGAAGCTTCGGGACGAGCTGGCGAAGCTGTTTGACAAGCAGCCCCGCCGGGCGCTCGATCCGGTTTTTGTCGCCCAGGAACCCGGCCAGCTCGGCCGGCGCGAGCAGCATGAAGAATTTCCCACCGAGCTCACCCGGCTTTCGCTGAGCTGGCGGATCCCGGGCGTGACAAATCCCGATACTCCGGCCTTGGAGCTCCTCGGCGAGATCCTCGGGTCCGGGCGAAGCTCGATCCTGAACCGGGAGATCCGCGAGCGCAAGCGGCTGGCCCACTCGATCAGCTCCGGCATGCTCGCGATGCAAAATGAGGGGGTCTTTGTGATCCAGGCGGTGACCGATCCGGCGAACCGCGCGGCCGTCGAGGCCGAATCGATCGCGCTCCTGGACGGGGTGAAAAAAAATGGGGTCTCCGCGCAGGAGCTCGAGCGCGCCAGGAAGTCGATCCTTTCAAGCCAGCTGAATGCGCTGACGACCGCGCGCGGGGTGGCGTCTGACCTCGGATCAAACTGGCTGCTCACGCGGAACCTGGACTTCAGCAAGCATTATCTCGAGGCGATCGGCAACGTGACGGCGGATGATGTGAAGCGGGTCGCCCGCGAGCACCTCTCGCTCGACCGCCTCAGCGTGACCTCGCTGAACCCGCCCGGCAGCCTGGCCAAGGAATCCCAAACCGCCCCCGAATCCCGCGCGGGTGACGTGCAGAAGTTTACGCTCCCCAACGGGCTGCGCCTGCTGGTCCGCGAGGACCCCCGCCTCCCGCTGATCTCGATCAACGCGGTTTTTCGCGGCGGCCTTCTGGCCGAGACGCGCGAGACCAACGGGATCACCAAGCTTTGCGCGCGGATGATCCCGAAGGGGACCAAGACCCGCTCGGCCGAGCAGATCGCCTCGCAGATCGAAAATGTCGGCGGTGGAATCTCGTCCGAGAGCGGGAACAACAGCTTCAGCATTTCGGTCGACGTCATGCAGCCGGACCTCTCGCTCGGCCTCGACCTTCTGGCCGATGTGCTTCTGAACCCGACCTTCCCCGACCGCGAGGTCGAGCTCGAGAAGCAGAGCCAGCTCGCCGGGATCAAGGCGGAGGACGAGCAGCCGACCGCCGTCGCCCGCAACCTCGTCCGGGAACGGCTTTTTGGCAGCCATCCGTACGCGCTCCGCAATATCGGCTTCGCCGACTCGGTGGCGGCGATCACCCCAGCCCAGCTCCGCGCGTTCCACAAGGAATTCGTCACGTCCAAAAATGGTGTCATCAGCGTCTTCGGAGCGGTCAAGGCGGACGACGTCCGCAAGCTGGTCGAAAAGCTTTTTGCGGCGCTGCCCGCCGGCCAGCTGGCGTTCGAAGTTCCTCCAGCCCTGACCCCGGTCGTGTCGCTCCCGCCGTCCACTGCGCGGCTCGACAAGCAGCAGGCGATCGTGATGGTCGGGTTTCAAGGGATGGCCGTCGACAACCCGGACCGGCCGGCCATGGAGCTGATCGCCGAAGCGTCGAACGACCTCGGCTCCCGGTTTTTCAACCGGATCCGCGAGAAGATGGGCCTCGCGTATTTTGTTGGGGCGGCCCAGTTTTATGGCCTGGCCCCCGGGGCGTTTCTCTTTTACCTCGGCACCGATCCGAAGAAGGTCGATCCGGTGACCGTCGAGCTCCGCGATGAGATTGCGGGCCTCGCCAAAGGCGGCCTCACCGAGGAGGAGCTCTCGCGCGCCAAAAAGAAGCTGCTCGGCGGCGAGGCGATCCGAAACCAGAGCAACGCGGCGCTCGCGGCCACCACCGCGGTCGATGAGCTGATGGGCGAGGGGTTCGATGCCTATACCCGCCGCAAGGAGGTCATTGAAAAGATCTCCCTCGACGACACCCGTCGGGTCGCGTCAAAGTATTTCCAACAACCCGCAAGCGTCGAGGTCACCGTCCTCCCGCCCGACAAACAACCCTAAGCTACCTATGCCCGAAGTCCAACGCACCACCGCCCTGGGGGAAATGACCCAGCGATTCATCGAGTTTGTCATGATGCAGGCCCAGCAGGCCGCCATGTTTCTCGGCCGCATCCCGAACCCGCAGACCGGAAAACCCGAGGTCAACCTCGAGATCGCCCGCATGTTCATCGACCAGCTCGAGATGATCCACGAAAAAACCCGGGGCAACCTGACCACCGAAGAGGCGGACATCCTCGCCCGCGTCCTGGCCGACCTCCAGCTTGCCTTCGTCCAGTCGGCCGGGCCGGCCGGTTCTGTTGAAGCCGCCGCATCCACTGGCTCCATCGAACATTCCGTCGAGCCGGAACCCGCAGCCGCTGCCGCCCCTGAGCCCGCGCCTGCGGCTCCCGCACCGGCCGAGGCACCGGAGGCGGAGAGCAAGAAGAAGTTTACCAAAAGCTACGGGGCCTGAGCCTCGGCCGCCTGCTCAAGCCCCAAAGGGGCTTCATCCCAAAGCCCAGGGCAAGCGCAGCGCCGCCCTGGGTCTTTAATGGCATGCGTTTCTGCCCTGGAGGGGCAGCATCCCCAACCCCAGCGCTATTCGGCCCTGAGCCTCAGGCAAAGAACGCGACCGCCTTCTTCAACGTCTCCGCGAGGACGGCAACCTCCTCGTGCGTATTGTAGAGGTAGAAGCTCGCGCGGCTGGACGACGGGCTGCCCAGCTTCTGCATGAGCGGCTGGGCGCAGTGGTGGCCGGCCCGGAGCGCGACCCCGCGCTGGTTCGCAAAAAATGAAATGTCGTGCGCATGGACGCCGGCGATCGTGAACGTCACGATCCCGGAGCCGCGCGGCTGCGGGCCGAAAATATGGAGGCCCTCGATTTGCGCGAGCTGGCCAGCCGCATCGTTGGCAAGCGCGATCGAATGTTCCTGGATCGCCTCGAGCCCGACCTCGCGGATAAACGCGATCGCCTCCGCCCATCCGACCGCCTCGAGGATTGCGGGGGTGCCGGCCTCAAAGCGGGCCGGCGGCAGGTGGTAAACCGAGGGCTCGTCAAACGAGGCGCGATCCACCATCTCGCCCCCGTACTGCCAGGGGGGCATCGACTCGAGCATCTCGTACCTTCCCCACAGCGCGCCGATCCCGGTCGGGCCACACATCTTGTGGGCCGAGCAGGCGAGAAAGTCACACCCGATCTCGCGGACATCGACCACCTGGTGGCCGACGCTCTGCGCCGCGTCCACAAATGTCGCCGTCCCGGATGCGCGGGCCAGGCGGCAGAGCCCGGCCGCAGGATTTTCGAGGCCCAGCGTGTTCGGAACATGCGTGAACGCAAAGATCTTCGGCGATTTGGCCAGGAGCTCTCGCGCGGCATCCATGTCGAGGCCGGCGCCATTTTCCAGGACCGGCACGAGCTCGACCTTCGCCCCGGTCTCGCGGGCGAGGTTCAGCCAGGGGAGGAGGTTGCTGTGGTGCTCCATCTCGGTGAGGAGGATCGAATCTCCAGCCGAAATGTTCTGGCGGCCCCAGGTATTTGCCAAAAGGTTGGCCGCCTCGGTCGTGCCCCGCGTAAAGATGATTTCCTCCGGGCGCGAGGCATTGAGCAGTCCCGCGACCGCCGTGCGCGAGGCCTCAAACGCGGTCGTGGCTCGCTCGCTCAGCAGATGGATCCCGCGGTGCACGTTCGCGTACTCGCCCTCCAGAAACCGGCTCATCCGGCGGATGACGCGCTCCGGCTTCTGCGAGCTCGCCCCGTTGTCAAGGTAGATGACCGGGTGGCCGTTGACCGACTCGTTTAAAAATGGGAACTGCTTTCGAATTTCCGTGGTATCCATGTGCGCGGGCAATATACCCGGATTTTGCCCGCGCGCGAGAAATTCGGACTTCTCTATCCCAGCCCTTGGCTCACCAGGAAATCTCTCGGTGTGAGAACCCTCATCCCGTAAACTTCCGTCCCGAGCAGCATCCCGAAGTCGCCCTTGTCGAGGGTCAGCAACAGATCGCACCGCTCCGCCAGTGCCGAAATGAGCACAGGCCTGTCCTTTGAGGCGGCCAGGAGAAGCGGTCTGCGGGTCGTGAGCGCGTTCGGTGCCCAGTTGATCTTCCGCTGGAGTGATTTCCAGTGCCCCCCCGCCGCAGCTCCGAACTTCCCGAGGTTCTTCGCAGTTTCCGCCCGGCAATAGGCGGCCGAGACGAGCTTCCATTTCCTCTCTCCGGCGATTTCGGTGATCAGCCGGGACAGCGAGCGCTCCGATCCGCAGGCCGAAAGCAGAACGCTGCTGTCGAGGAAGACTTTCACGCCTTCCCTGCCCGCTTCCAAAATCCTTCCGCACCCCGCTCGTCTTCAGCGATCCATTCGCGCAGCGTCGCCTCCGGGATGTCCCGGACCGGCAGCGCCTCGGCTGGCTGCAAAAAGACGCCTCCGTCACGCAACTCCACCAGCATCATCGGATGCTCGGCCGTCTCCAATCCCAGCCCGCGCCGGATTTCCGGCGGCAATGTGATCGTCCCACGCTTGCTCACGGAAATTGCTGTCATGCTGCAATGCTGCATTGCGGCGAGCGCCAAGTCAAATGAGAAGTCGAATAACGGCCAAATTTGGCTGCCAATTTTCTGGCCCGGCTCCCGGCCGGTCCGGCCAGCCTCGCCAACGCGTGCCTCTTTGATTTTGTGCAGACGTCAGGGCTTGCCGCACCAAGTCAAACAGGAGAGGCGGGGATGGTTGCGGCATAGGATGACGTCTTCCCCGTAAACGGAAGGATCACCAAACTGCCCGGATCAACCGTGAAAATAGCGGATACGCACAAGGCGCTGGTGACGCCTTCTCATCAGATAGTTGAGAAACAGCATTTTCCAATCCCCCATCCAGGAGTGCATGCAGGCCTCAGGACCTCCGGTAGCGATCAAGCGCGCCTGCCAGCCAGCGCGCTTGCCATCAGGGTGATCCTGAAAGGGCTTCCTAGGATTTTCTGGAGGTGTCAGGCACCTGAGCTTACCGATCCGGGAGGCCTTGGCGGCCTGGGTTTGAGAGCGTTTGGGCATCATCTTTCGGTTTAGGAAGGTGCGTTCCAGGCGCGGGCGAAAAGCTGCACCAAAGCGCCTCGCGCAGCGGGCAGGAGATAATTGAAGTTTCGGCTCACATGCGTATTTCCGAGCGTTTCAACTCTTTTGTCCAGAGGGAAATTGTGACGAGTTCGGTACATGCGGCGAGGCACAGCCGCAGACGATGAAGCAAGTTGTTGAAGGGCAGCGGGAAAATGCCCAACCGCCCCCGGAGAGACCGGGTGGCCCAGTGCTCTTACGCTGGTATTCTCTACTGCTTTTGCCTAAGAAATCCGGAGGTCGCAGGTGAGCTCTCCGCGCCGGCCGGGCTTGCACGGCTTGGCGGCGTCGCCAGGCGTCCCGAGGCCGGCCCGACGGAAGGCAGGATTTTTTGTGCCCAGTGTAAAGCGATGCGCTTTTCCATCCAGGACGATGTCGAGCCGGAGGGGGAGCTGGGGGGGGAGGCCCGGGTGAAGCGAGGGGTACAGGTTGGTCCTGCGGTAGCGCAGGCCGGCGATATGCAGGCCCCCGGCGATCGGGTGCAGGGGGAGGGGGCGGTCGTTAAACCGCATCTCGAACCGGCTTCCCGGCGCGACATTTGCGGCGACCTCGAGGCGCTGCATCGAGGTGTCCACAAACCGGCTCGTCGTCCCCCCGTCGACCGGCGTCTCGCAGAGGAGTGGCCAGCTCTCGTGGGCCCGGCGGATCTCGATTTTCACCCCGCCGCTCTCAAAATCCAGGATGCAGGGAAACTTCCATTCCCAGATCTTGCGAAAGACGTCGGAGCTGACCGGGAATCCGCTGCCGTGAAGATCAGAAAGAACCTCGGAAAAATCCTGCCAGAGGATGGAGGGGAGGAAGTACCGGTCGTGGAGCGTTGTGGAGAACCGCTTGAGGCTGCCGCGCACCGGCCGCTCGAGCAGCCAGGCCGCGAGCGACGTCCAGAGAAGGGCGACGGCGCTCATCCATTCGGCCTTGGGCAGGGATTCGATCGCGCGGAATTCGATGAGCCCGAGCGTCCCCGACGGCCAGCCCGGATTCCAAAACTTATCGAGGCTGATCTCGCTCCGGTGGGCGTTTCCGGTCACATCCGTCTGGAGGTGGCGCAGGGTCTCCGCGATGAGGAACCGGTGGTCGCCTGCCGGCAGGGATTCCAAAAACGTGAGCGCCATCTCGAGATCATGTAGGTCGCGTGCGGATTCATCCGGGCGCGGCGCCTGCGACGAGGCGCCCACATAACATCCGGTGAAGAGGTAGGCAAGGGACGGATGGCGCTGCCAGTACCGGCAGATCGAGGCCAGCCAGCCCGGGCGGGTAAAGAAGGGGTTTTCTTCGACGCTTGGCCCGCCAAACAGAAGGTGGTTGCCACCGCCGGTCCCCTCGGGCGGACCGCCGCGGGGATGTTTCCACGCCCGCAGGCCGCACGTCTTGGCGGCATCGGTTACGGCATGGAGCCAGAAGTTGTATTCCCGCCAATCCGCGCAGGCCGGCAGGTTGACTTCGAGCACCCCGGGATCCGCCGTGAGGCCGATGTGGATCCACGCGCGCGCCTCATCGGCCGGCACATACCCCTGCATCTCGACGCGCCCGATCCCGGCCTGGACGAGCCCGTTTTCTACTACGCCGAGAAGTTGGAGGAACGGGCCTTGCAGGACGGGCGGAAGAAAGATGGCAAGCCTTCCATCCTGCCACTGCACGGTGAGCGCGCGCTGGGGGGTTCCCTCCGCAAGCAGGTGGAGCGGGAGACGGAGGCCGGCTGGCCCGGGCGCAGCGGTCAGGGCGAGCGGTTCCTTCGGCCATGCGTACGATGTCCACTGACCCCCGGCTTCATCCAGCACGAGCGCCCACGTGCGGCTGGATTTATCGCGGGGGTCGGTGAGCGGCCGCCAGAGCGGATCGACTCCCAGGCCGGCCGCGAGGGTCTTGCGGAACTGCGCCAGCGAGGCCGTCGTCGCGGCCCTCCGGGACCGCGGGCGGAAAATCGGCGAGCCATCCCGGTTGGCGAGGACCCGGATCGCCCAGCGCGGGTTGACCTCGCCGGGGTACGACTTGCCAGGCGTGAAAAAGTCGACCCCTCCGCGCAGGGATTTCTGGAGCAGGACCGTGGCCATCTTCCGGGCAAACGAGAATTTGGTCGGCCCGACCGCCGAGTAGCTCCACTCCGGGCCCTCCGGGGAGATCGGGACAAATGTCGGCTCTCCGCCGAGCGTCATCTCCGCGCCGCGGCGGGAAAAGATCTCCGCGCAGCGGTCCGAAACAGGCAGTTCCCATGGGCTCATGATTTTGTAATTTCCAATGTGGTGGTGAGTTTGCTGGCGATCGTCTTTTTACCGTAGTACGTGCCCGCGATCGGGGCGATGTCGGCGTGCCGGAGCCCGACCGCGGTGGTGACGAAGTGGTGGTCGCAGAGCACGCCGTTTGTCGGGTCGAGCCCGATCCATCCGGCCCCGGGGAGGTAGGCCTCGACCCAGGCATGCATGGCGCTTTCCGCCCGGCGGTCCTCAGCCGGCCTGTCGCCCTCCCAGACGAAGCCGCTCGCGAGCCGCGCGGCGACGCCGTTGGCGCGCAGGACCTCGGCGAGCAGCACGCCGAAGTCGCGGCACGATCCGCTCGCCCGGCGCAGCGTCTCCTGCGGAGAAAACGGGTCGCCTTCGTCCCGGCGCTCGTAAGCGAGGTTCTCATGGATCCAGAGCGTGAGCGTGACAAGCGACTCGACCGTCGGCCTCGGCCCGGCAGGAGCCAGCGGCGCAGGCAGGTCGACGCCGCCGTCCGCCTTCAGAAACGCCGCCAAAATCTGCTGCTCATCCGGCGAGTAGTCGCACGGGATTTTCAGCCCGCGCGAGTCGAGAAGGAAGTGGAACGGGTTCCGCTCCTGCACATCGAGATCCAGCTCCAGCGCAAACGGGAGCTCCTGGACCGGGTCCGGAAAAAAGCAATAGGCGATCAGGTTGTCGCAGAGGTCGCGCCGCCACTGGACGTCTGCGCTCTCGTGCGTTGAAAATGCGGTGTGCGAGATTTTGACGAAGAGGTCGGTGCGGGGAAAAATCCGGGCGAGATGCGGCGACAGCGAGGCCGGCTCGTCGTACGAATAGTTGGCGGTGTAGCGGAGCGAGAGCTTCATGGTTTTCCGGTGAGGCGCTTCATCAGGACATGGACTTTCATGCTCTGCGATCCGGAGCCTTTGAACGTTCCGCGGACCGGCGAGGCGTCCTCAAAATCGCGCCCGAGGGCGACCGTGATGTGGCGCTCGCCGCACCACTGGTCGTTCGTGGGGTCGAGCGCGGCCCACTGGAGGCCGGGCAGGAGGACCTCGACCCACGCGTGCGTCGCGACCGCCCCGACCAGGCGGCCGCCGCCAGCCGGGGCGTCGGTCTCGATATAGCCGCAGACGTAGCGCGCGGGCAGCCCGGCGGTGCGCAGGATGCTCAGCATCACATGCGCAAAATCCTGGCAGACGCCGGTCCGCTTTTTCCAGACCGTCGCGAGCGGGGTGTTCAGCTCGGTCGTGCCCGGCTTGTAGGAAAACTTCTCGTAGATCTCGCGGTTCAGCGCTGCCAGTGCCTCGCCGATCGGAACGCTTCCGCGCAAAAACTTTTTTGCCCATTCCGTTGCCTGCCCGCCGGTCGGCACGAGCGGGGTTGGCTGGAGGTACTCGAAGACGTCGGTGAGCGAGGAGGCGAGGATCTGCCTGGCCTCGGCCAGCGGGAGGACGAGGGCTTCGCCGATCGGGCGTCGGGCGCGGGTGCGGACGGTCATCCGGTTGGTGACGGTCAGCCGCTCGTGGCGGAGGGTCATCGAGTAGAACGTCGTCGTATTGCCGAAGTAGTCGACGTAGGTCGAGAGGCCGGCGTCGGGCTGGAACTCGATCCGGTGGGAAAGCACCTCCTGCTCGTCGCGCTGCGGCGGGGTGAGGCGGGCCTCCAGGTAGGCCTCGCTCACCGGCACGCTGTACCGGTAGTCGGTGACATGGACGACGTCGAAGAGCATCTCAGGACCTCGTAAAAAGCGTCGGGGTTTCGTGGCGCATGTGAATCTGGTGGTTCAGGAAGCCGTCCGCAATCAGGTCGTGGATCCCCATCACCCGGCGGTGGAGGGCCTCGCTCTGCACCTGAAGCGGCGACTTTTTTGGGTTGTTTCCTGGGGTTCCCATGAGCTCCACCCAGTCGGTGGACTGGATCGTCTGGACGAGCGCCCGGATCGCCGCGACCGCCCGGTCGGTTGCCGGCGAGGCGGTGTCCTCGCTCTCGGCGATGCGCGTGGCGCACTCGCGCAGGCATCGCGAAACCGACCGCGGAGTCACCGGGTTCTTCCAGAGCAGGTCGAGCAGCGGGGCCGGCTCGATTCGCATCTGGTACACCCGGCGGTACACGTCGCGGCTGTTCAGGAGCCGGAGGAACGAGGAGAGCCGGATCTCCATCCCGTGTTCGCCGGTCGAGGCGTCCTCCGGCTGGAGCAGCGGGCCGGAAATCATGGCGGTCGCATTCGCGGTGATCGCCGCCCGCTCGATCAGCTGGCCGACCTGGCAGAACTTCCAGCCGCCGTCGGCGAGCATCGTGCACTCGGCAGTCCCGAAAAATTGCGGGATCAGGGCGCGCGCATAATCGCAAAGCTTCCGGCTCGACGACGTGAGGACCTCGGGCGGTGCCTCCGGGCGGAAGCGGGTTTTTTGGAACCGGTCGCGCAGCAGGCTGAGCACCCCCCACGCCTCGAGGCTCAGCGTCTCGAGGACGCTCTCCGCATTCCGCGCCGCCCGCAGGATCGCGCTGACAACCGAGCCGGGCTCGTCCACATCGAGCGTGAGCCGGTACCGGCCGGTCGGGTTCGAAATCGTTCTCCGGGTGGCAGCACCGCCTTCGAGGACCGGGAGAATCCTGTTCCAGACCGGGCGGTAGTGCGTTCGCTCGGTCGGGTTCAATTCTTCGAGCTCGAGGGATTCGATCACGCCAACCATGCCCGCCAGGCTGTATGCGCGCTCCATGTACCTGCCGATCCAATAGAAGGCCTCGGCCACCCGGCTCGTGACATAGTTCGACGGCAGGATCGTTTCGGACGTCCGCGACGATTCCCAGTCCGTCTCCTCTGGCTCGAACCCGACCTGGACCCACGTATCCTTGCTCCCGCCGCCAAGCTCGGAGGAGGTGAACGGGGTCTCGTCGGTCGAGACACGGGTCAGGGCGCCAGGAAAAACCTCGTATTCGCCGTCCGGGCGCCGGAGCGCAAAAACGATGTGGTCCTGTCGGCGGACTGCGCGGCGCCCGTCGTGATAACAAACCGTCTCGGCATCGCACTCCTGGCTCTGCGCCACGAAGTGCGAGGCATTCTGAAGGATCTCCGCGCGAGCCTGCTCAACCTGCTCCGCGCTGGGGCGGCGCCCGTCGCCGCCGAGGACGATGCGCTCGCCGTAAAGCGGTCGGATCGTATAGGCCGCGAGGTCGGCCAGCACCAGTTCCCGCTGGTCGATATCCCCGAGCCAGAATGTCGGCAGGCTCTTGAGGATCGGCCGCTCGCCGAGGTAGTGGCGGATGATATTGGTCGCGAGCGGCAGGAGCGCGCGGTCGTCGGCGAGCTGGGAGCCGATGCCATTGACCACGGCAACAGAACCTTTGCGGATGCAGTGGACGAGGCCGGGCACCCCGAGAAGGGAGTCGCGGCGGAACGCCATCGGATCGAGCCACTGGTCGGAGACGCGGCTGTAAATGATCTCGACCCGCTCGAGCCCGGACACGGTCTTCAGGTAAACCGCGTCGTTGAGGACGAGCAGATCGCCGCCCTGCACGAGCGGGATGCCCATCCTCCTCGCCAGGAAGCTGTGCTCGGAATAGACCGCGCTGCCGGCTCCCGGGGAGAGGAGCACGACCTTCGGCTCGGAGGCGACCGAGAGCGAGCGCAGCATCTCGAGCATGTCCGTCGGGGCGTCGGCGATCGAATGGATTGTGGACTCGTGGAACGACTGCGGGATCACGCGCGCGAGCGCCCGCCGGTTCTGGATCATGTACGACATCCCCGACGCGTTGCTGAAGTAGTGGTGCTTGGCGGCGAGCTCGCCGCCCGGAAGCCGGCAGATGCTGATCCCGCTGAGGTGCAGGTAGGCGCCCGAAGGCGGGGGAAGGTTCGCCGCCGCATGGCGGAAAAATGAGCTGCCCAGCACCGGCTGGATCGGAACCTCCCCGTCCCGAAGGATCTCCTTGCCGGAATAGACATCCTGCAGAAACAGCTCAAACGCCTTGAGGCGCTGCTTGATTCCGGCCACGAGCGGCTCCCATTCCGCCTGGGTGAAGATCTGGGGGAGGAGGTCGCAGAACCAGGGGCGTCGGCCCCAGGGCCGGTCGCGGGCGATATCAAACGTGACGCCCATCTCCCGCATCGTCGCCTCGAGGCGCTCATCGAGCGCCCGCGCGCGGGAGAGCGGCATGCTGTCGAGGCGCTCGAACAGCGGCCGGTACACCTCGCGGGGCGCGCTGCCCTCCGCAAACGTCTCGTTCCAGACGCGGAAATCAGCATCCGGCTTTTTGGTGTCCCTCATTGCCACGCCGCGAAGCTTTCCATCACCCTCCCGGCGGTCAAGCGCAATCCATCTCCGCCTCAGGCAAAAACATCCTGACCGCCCGCCCGGTCGAGGAGGCGGCGGATGCGGAAGATGTGGGCCGGTCGGGAGTGCGGGTTGAGCGACACGAAGTTTCTCGCGCCCCGCCAGGAGAAGCGCTCGCCGGTCAGGAGGTCCTCGACCACGTAGGGATCGTTTTCGCCGATTTCAAAATCCGCCAGCGGGACGTGCACGAACGCGGTCTGCGGCTGCCACGGGTCGACGGTGACGACGATGAGCAGCAGGTTGTCGAGCGATCCGGTCGCCTTGCTGAAGCAGAGGATGTTGTCGTTTTCGGCGATCTGGACGCGGAGGTTGGCATATTCGCGCAGCGCGCGGTTCTGGCGGCGGATGGTGTTCAGCTTCGTCAGGTAGTCCTTGATGTTGCCCGGCGCGTTCCAGTCGCGACCTTTGAACTGGTATTTTTCCGAATCGAGGTACTCTTCCTTTCCCGGGATCGGGGTGTTTTCGCAGAGCTCGAACCCGCTGTAGATCCCGTACACCGGGCACGCCATCGCCGCGAGCACCGACCGGATCAGGAACGCCGGACGCCCGCCGGTCTGCAGGAACCCGGGCAAAATATCCGGGGTGTTCGTAAAAAAGTTTGCGCGAAAAAATTCTTTGAGGTCCGACTGCGTGAGTTCGGTGAAGTATTCCGCGAGCTCCTGCTTGGAATTCCTCCAGGTGAAGTAGGTATAGCTCTGGTTGAACCCGGCCTTGGCGAGCTCCTGCATCATCTTTGGGCTGGTGAACGCCTCGCTGAGGAAGACGGCGTCGGGAAAGCGATCCTTGACCTCCGCGATCACCCACTCCCAGAACGACACCGGCTTCGTGTGCGGGTTGTCGACCCGGAAGATCCGGACCCCCCGCTCGCACCAGAAGACGATCACGCTCCTGAGCTCGTCCCAGAGCTCGCGCCAGTTCTCGTTGTGGAAATTCAGCGGGTAGACGTCCTCATACTTTTTCGGCGGGTTTTCGGCGTATTTGATTGTGCCGTCCGGACGCTTAAAAAACCATTCCGGGTGGGCTTTGACGTACGGGTGGTCGGGCGAGCAGTTGATCGCAAAGTCGAGCGCGATCTCCATCCCGCGCGCCCGGACCTCGCCGACGAGCCACTCAAAATCTTTGAGCGTGCCGAGCTCGGGGGCGACGTCTTTGTGCCCGCCGCCATTGACCCCCTGCTTGCAGTTCCCGATCGCGTACGGCACGCCGGGCTCGCCGGGCTCGCAGCGCAGCGAGTTGTTCCGGCCCTTCCGGTTCGACGTCCCGATCGGGTGAATCGGCGGAAAGTAGATCACGTCGAACCCCATCGCCTTCGCGTCGTCCACCCGCCCGAGGGCGTCGCGGAATTTTGAGCCGGCATCCGGCTTGCCCTCCGCCGAGCGGGGGAAAAATTCGTACCAGGCGGCGAACGTCGCGCGGTCGCGGTCGACCCAGACCGGGTGGAATGGCTCGGCGGTCGTGGCGATCGACCGGTCGGCATAAACCGTCATCAGGCCGCAGAGCTCAGGGTCATGAGCGATCAGGTGGGCCTGCTCCGCATCGGCCGATGTGAGAAACCCTCCGAAGGATTTTAGGATTTTGGCGTCCTCCTTTCCGGCGCGCGCTGCGGCGGCGAGGACAAACCCGGCCCCCTCAAGGATCTCGCTGGAAAGCTCGCGCAGGCCGGCCTCAAACTTTTTATCGAACTCATGCTGCCACGAAAAATAGACATCCCCCCATGCCTCGATCGTGAACTCCCACGGTCCCGCCTCGGTGACGCAGAGCGTGCCGGTCCACCGGTCATTGATGAGCGCCCGCATCGGGGTCTCCCGCCAGGCCTCCCCGCCGCGCCGCCTCCATTTGAGGACCGCCGCCACCTCGTCGTGGCCTTCCTTGAAGATGTCCGCCTCGACCGTGATTTCTTCGCCGATCGCGCGCTTGATCGCGTAGCGTGCGTTGTCGAGGGACGGAGTGATGCGCCGGATGATGGCGGTTTCGGGCTGTTTGTTCATGGCAGTGAGTCAAGTATGCGGGCAAGGTCCTGCACTCCGTCAAGGCGGGAGATGACCTCCCGGAGCGATCGTTTGGCCGCCGGGATGTGGGCGAGGAAGTCGGCCCGGCTTTTCTGCAGGCCCAGAAACCCATAGGCCCCGAGGGCCTGCATGAGCCGCTGGAGCGCGCACCAGTCGAAGATCTCCCGGAAATCTCCGGAGACATCCGCCCCCGAGCGCCGGCCGAGGTGCTCGTAAAACCCGAGAAGCTCCTCGCGCTCTGAGGCCTCCAGAGAGACGTACGGGTCGTGGAGGAGCGAGGCGACGTCGTAGGCCGCGAGCCCCGGCCGCATCCCCTGGAAGTCGATCAGCCACGCGGTTCCGTCGAGGATCAAAATGTTTTGCGACTGGAAGTCGCGGTGCACGAGGACGCGGGGGAGGGAGGAGAGCCGGGAGGCGGCGGAGAGAAGCGCGGGGAGCGCGGCGAGGCGGGCGACCTCGGCCGCCGGCACCTGGAAGTGGTTGCCGAGGCAGTGCTCAAAAAAGTACCCCTGCTCCCAGAGGTAGAGCGGCTCGCTGAACTCCCGTTCCAGGGTCAGGCCGGTGCCGCCCAGGTTCCGGGTTGCGGCGCTGTGCATCTTAAACGCCTCGATGAGCGCGGATTCGTAGAGCGGGCGCCGCTCGGTCCACGGCCGGTCGCGAAACGCCCACAGGTCGTTCTCGCCGAGATCCTGCATCCAGATCAGCCCCTCCTCCGCATCGTGGAGGTAGATGTGCGGGACCTGCACGCCGGAGCTGGAGAGGAACCGGGCGATGTCGACGTAGTGGCGGTTTTCCTCCTTGTGCCCGGAGTACTTCACCAAAATCATCGAGCGATCGCCCGCCCGGATCCGGTAAAACTTTCTGTCCGAGCCGCCTTTTTCAACCGCGCTCACTTCGAAGTCCTCCGCCGAGTAGCCGGGGAACCGTTCCATCGTATGGTCGATCACTTGTCGAATCGCGAGCATCGTGGCAGTCAATACGTGCGGGCGCAGGAATTCAATCCTGCATGCGCACCAGGCATTCCTGCAAAAACCCGTAGAACCCGACCTGAAAAAGGGCCATGCCGCGCGGGTCGCCCGGGTCGGGCGCGACCTCGGCCGCCATATCCGCCTCACCAAACCCGCCCTCCTCGGCGATCGCGAGGCGGGCCTGGTTGAGTGCGCCCATCCAGGCGTCGGAGTGGTTTTTCGGGATCCGCAGGGCAGCCCCCATTTTTTTTGCGGCCACCCCCCGCAGGTCGGCCTGCACGGTCTCGCGGTCAGATTGAAACAGTGCCATGAGCTCGGGCTGGACCAGGGCCTTCCAGTCCTCCCGGATGCCGTCATCATTTGCCGGGTCCGGCAGGAACCGCTCCTCGACGCCCGGGTGTTTCGAAGCCGCCCGCACGGGGATCTCGCGGAGGAGCTCGAGCAGGAATGCCGGAATCTCCTCGATGAGCAAATCGCCCTCGGCCGTGGGTTGAAGCGTCATGGCTGGGTGCGCTCTAGGGTGGCGAGCAGGAGGTGGGAGTGGAGCTGCTGGACGTAGAGCTCGGCCTTCTCGCGGGCTCCGGTCCAGACGATCGAACGCCCCCGCCTGTGGACCTCCATCATGTGCTGCTCAGCCTTCTCCTTCGAAAACCCGAACACCCTCCGGAAAATCAGGCTCACGTAGCTCATGAGGTTAACCGGGTCGTTGTGGACGACCACGTTCCAGGGCGTGTCGAGGCCGGATTTTGTCTCCTGTTCCGGACTGTCGAGCGATGGCATCGGAGAATTAAAAGCTACTTCCGACAAAAGTAAACGAACGCCGGCGGAAAATTTGCCAGGACGACCGGCGACCGGCGGATCTGGCGGAAGTGCCCGCCGAGCTTATCGCGGAATGCGCACCCCGCCTTGAGCCGGTGCGGCCCGAAGTAGGCGAACGTGGCAAACGTGCCCTCCGGGTGCAGGGCCGCGGTGATCTGCCGGAGGAGCGACTCCTGCAGGGGCTCCCCGAACGCCGCCCACGGAAGCCCGGAGACAACCGAGTCCGGCGAGCCGTGCCCGTCGAGGTGGACGTCCAGCTCGGTGGCACATCCGGCGACCACCTGCGCTGCCGGGAACCGGTCGGCCACCCCGCGCGCGAGCTCCGCGCATTTCTCGATCGCCAGGAACCTCGCTCCGGGACGCAGGCTGCTCAGGATTTCTCCCGTGAACGCCCCGCTCCCGGGCCCGATCTCGAGCACAAAGTCTGCGGAACCGACATTGGCCGAGCGGATGATCTCTCGCGCCAGGGCAGGCGAGGAAGGCCAGACCGCCCCGACCGACCCCGGGGATCTTAAAAACTCACGGACAAATCCCCAGGACATCCCTTGTCCGGGCTAGGACTTGCCGGCGCGCTTGCGCGCGTTGGCATCCAGGATTTTTTTGCGCATGCGGAGCGACTTCGGCGTGACCTCGACGTATTCGTCGGGCGCGATGTACTCGAGCGAGCGCTCGAGGCTCATCACGAGCGGCGGCGCAAGCGAGATCCCCTTGCCGTCGCCCTGGCTGCGCATGTTCGTGAGCTTTTTTGCCTTGCACGGGTTTACCGGCATGTCGTCGGGCCGGGAGTTTTCCCCCACGATCATGCCCTCATAAATCTCTTCCTGGGGTCCGATGAACAGGCGTCCGCGCTCCTGGATGGTATCCAGCGCGTACGCCATGCTCGTGCCGCCTTCCATCGAGACGAGCACCCCGTTGTTGCGGCTCGGGATCTCGCCCTTGTGCGCGCCATATTCCTTGAACAGGTGGCTCGCGATCCCGTGTCCCTTGGTCACGTTGACCAGGTCGGTTTCGAACCCGATGAGCCCGCGCGTCGGGATCGTCGCCTGGACGAGCACGCTGTGCGACTTGTGCTCCATGTTCGTGATCTCCGCCTTCCGCGAGGCCAGCGACTGCAGGATGTCGCCCAGGTTCTCCGAGGGCACGTCCACATACAGGGTCTCCATTGGTTCGAGCAGCGTGCCGTCGTCCTCGCGCTTGAAGATGACCTCGGGGCGGGAAACCAGGATCTCAAACCCCTCGCGGCGCATCTGCTCGACCAGGATCGCGATCTGCATCTCGCCGCGCGCCTTCACATCAAAGTGCCCGGCCACCTCGGTGTCGCTCACGAGCACCGAGACGTTCGTTCGGGTTTCCTTGATCAGGCGGTCGCGGATCTGGCGGGCGGTGAGCAGCTTGCCCTCGCGGCCGGCCAGCGGCGAATCGTTCACGCAGATTTTCATCGCGATCGTCGGCGGGTCGATGTCGACAAAATGCAAGGCCTCGCGGTCCTCGGTATCGGTGAGCGTCTCGCCGATGAAGACCTCCTCGAACCCGGTGAGGCCGATGATGTCGCCCGAAAACGCCTCTTCGATCTGGACCTTCTCGAGCCCCTCATGGCCGAAGAGGGCGGTGACTTTGCCGCGCTCCTTGCGTCCGTTGGCATGGATGCAGACGATGCTCTGGCCGACCTTCACCGAGCCGCTGATGATCCGTCCGTACGCGATCCGGCCGAGGTAGTCGCTGTAGTCGAGGTTTGAGACGAGCATCTGGAAGAAGCCCGCATCCGAGGCCTTCGGGGCCGGGATGTGCCAGGCGATCGCCTCGTAGAGCGGGACCATCGTATCGCTCGGATCGACGAGCTCGCGCTTCGCGTACCCGTCGCGGGCGCTTGCGTAGATGTGCGGAAAATCGAGTTGCTCGTCGTTGGCATTGAGCTCCAGAAACAGCTCGAAGACCATGTCGAGAACCTTGTGCGGGCGGGCGTTCTCGCGGTCGATCTTGTTGATCACCACAATCGGCTTGAGACCGTTCTCCATCGCCTTGCGCAGCACAAATTTTGTCTGCGCCTGCGGGCCGTCGTACGCGTCGACGACGAGGAGGACGCCGTCGACCATCTTCATGATCCGCTCGACCTCTCCGCCGAAATCCGCGTGGCCGGGGGTGTCCACGATGTTCACATGGTAGCCGTTCCAGCGGAACGCCGCGTTTTTGGCCCGGATCGTGATGCCTTTCTCCTTTTCCAGATCCATCGAATCCATCATGCGGATTTCGGTTTTCTGGTTGGCGCGGAATGTTCCGGCCTGTTTGAGAAGCTGGTCCACAAGGGTGGTTTTCCCGTGGTCCACGTGGGCGATGATGGCGATGTTGCGAATTTTATCCATAAGTTCTCCGGCACGAAAGCCGGGGCCGGACTATGGGGACGACACCGCTGCCTGTCAACAGGAGGGTTTCGACGATTTTCGGTAAAAAATGGGCCGCAGGCATCTTCCCCGCGCGGGGGCGCCGGGCCAGGCGCAGGCGCGACTTCCCCGGTTCTGCTTAAGGCGTGACGGTTTCGAGGTAGTGGAACGCCCCGTCGCTCACGCGCAGCACGATTGCCGACTTCGCCGGGTTCCGCTCCGCATCCATCGTGATTGTCCCGGTCACCCCCTCAAACCCGGCGGTCGCGGCGAGCGCGGCCTGAACCGCCGCCGCCTCGGTGCTGCCCGCCCGCCGGATGGCGTCGGCCAGCACGTTGACCGCGTCATAGCCGAGCGCTGCGAGGGCGAGGGGAGTCCCGCCGTTCGCCTCCTGGTAGGCTTTGACGAAAGCCGCTGTCTTTTCAGAGGGTTCCCCGGCTGAAAAATGGCTCGCAAAGTAGGTGTTGTTCAGGGCCTCCCCGCCGGAGGCAAGGAAGTCCGGCGACTCCCAGCCGTCCGTCCCGATGAACGGCTGGTCAAGCCCGATCTGGCGGGCCTGCTTGATGACCCCGGCCGCCTCGGCAAAATAGGCCGGGAGGAAAATCACCTCCGGCTGGGCGGCCTTGATTTTCTGCAGCGGAAAAGAAAAATCCTGCGCCCCCCCGGTGTAGGATTCTTTGGCCGCGATCCTCCCGCCGCACTCGACAAAATCTTTTTCGAAGCTGGCGGCGAGTCCGGCGCTGTACGGGTCTTCCGGGTCGAAGAGGATCGCGGCCGACGTGACCCCGATCGAGCTCGCAAATTTCGACATGACCCGGCACTGAAAGGGATCCGCGTAGCAGACGCGGAAGATATTCGGGCCGGCGGCGGTGAGGGCGGAGTGGGTCGAGCCGGGCGAGATCATGGGAATCCCGAGCTCGACCGCCACCGGGGCCGCCTTCAGAGAGCTCTCGGAGGCGACCTCGCCAAGAAGCGCAATCACCCCCTCCTGGGCGACGAGCTCGCGGACCAGGGCGGGAACTTTTTCGGGATCCGATTCGGTGTCGCGGATGGCAAAATCCACCGGCTTCCCGGCGATCCCGCCTGCCGCGTTCCATGCGGCCTGGGCCAGCTTCATGCCGGCCAGCGCCGAGTGGCCGAACGCCGCCTGCGCGCCGGTGAGCGGCAGGAACACCCCGACGGGAATGCCCTTTACCACGGGGGGAGCCGGGGGCACCGCCTCGGGCGGCTTCCCGCAGGAAGAAAGAAAGAGGGTTGCCCCAAGCGCAAAAGCGGATACCAGGAATCTCACAGCCCCCAATCTAGGCAGCCCCCTGCTGCTGGGCAACCCTTTAGGACGCCGGGTACTTCGGCTGGTACGCGATGCTGCGGATGTGGGCTTCGACATCGGCCGGGCGGGGGATTCCGGCGAGGCCCTTGTCGAAGATGTTTTCGGCGATGCGCGTGGCGGTGTGGATCGAGGCCTCGAGGATCTGGCTTTGCGGCGGGTAGATGAGGCCGGTGGCGAGCTCGGCATCCGTCACCTGCTCGGCCACGGCCTTGGCGGCCACGATGAACATCTCCTCGGTGACGCGCCTGGCCTCGGTGGCCAGGACGGCCATCCCCATGGCCGGGAAAATATAGACGTTGTTCCCCTGGCCGGGCACAAATTTTTTGCCGCCGACCTCGACCGGGTCGAACGGGCTTCCGCTGGCGAAGATCGCGCGTCCGTCCGACCACTGGTAGGCCTCGAGCGCGGTGCATTCGGAGCGCGAGGTCGGGTTCGAATACGGGAAGATGACCGGGCGTTCGTTGATCGCCGCCATCGCGCCGATGACCTCCTTGTTGAAGAGTTTTGGGACCGTGCTGACCCCGATGATCGTGGTGGGGCGGAGGGCCTGGATCGCCTCGACGAACGAGGTGACCGGCGCGTGTTTGTGTGCGAACGGCTTTTGAAAGTCGGCGAGGTCGGTCCGTGTGGACTCGATGAGCCCGTGGACATCGAAGAGCCAGTTGCGGGCCTGACCCTGCTCGACCGTGATCCCCTCGAGCGCCATCGCCTCGCTGATGAGCTGTGCGATCCCGGTCCCGGCGGATCCGCCGCCCAGGAAGAGGAACCGCTGGTCGGTCAGCTTCTGCCCGGACAGCCGGAGCGCGCCGAAGATCCCGGCGAGCGCGACGGCGGCCGTGCCCTGGATATCGTCATTGTACGTGCAGATTTTGTCGCGGTAGCGGGCGAGGATCGGGACCGCGTTGAAGTTGGCGAAGTCCTCCCACTGGAGGCAGCATTTCGGATAGAGATCCTGGACCGCCTGGACGAACTCCTCGATGAACGCGTCGTACTCGGGCCCGCGCACCCGCTCGTGTTTCAGGCCGAGGTAGAAGGGATCCTCAAGAAACGCCTGGTTATTTGTGCCGACATCGAGCGTGATCGGCATCGTGAGCTGCGGGGGAACTCCCGCGCAGGCGGTATAGAGCGCGAGCTTGCCAACCGGGATCCCCATCCCGTTCACCCCGAGGTCACCGAGGCCGAGGATCCGCTCGCCGTCGGTGACGACGATGAACCGGACGTCTGCCTCCGGCCAGTGGGACAGGATTTCTTTGACCCGCCCGCGCGCGGAGATCGGCAGGTACATCCCGCGTGAGCTGTGCATGTAGTGGTCAAACTTCTGGCACGCTTCGCCGACGGTCGGCGTGTAGACGATCGGCATGAACGCGGCCGGATCTGACATGAGCACCGCATAAAACAGCGTCTCGTTCCGGGTCTGCAGGTCGGACAGGAACAGGTAGCGCTGGAAATCCGTGGCCAGATCGGCGAGCTGCGCATGGGTGCGGCCGATCTGGACGTCCAGCGAGCTGTGCCCGGGGGGAAGAAACCCCTCGAGGCCGAGCGCGAGGCGCTGGGAGTCGGAAAAGGCGGTGCCTTGGTTTTTGCGGGGATCGCGGAGGATGGAGATGCCTGTGGTCATGGGATGGTTGGTTTTGGATGATATGTCATGCGGTCGCCACGTAGGGGCGTACCATTTTTGCGGGGTCGACGACGCGGTCAAATTCCTCGGCCGTGACGAACCCGAGGTCGAGCGCTGCGGCCCGCAGGCTCAGGTCGTTGTCCATCGCATGGTGTGCGATCTTCGAAGCCTTGTCGTACCCGATCACCGGGGCGAGCGCGGTGACGAGCATGAGCGAGCGCTCGACGTACTCGCCGATCTTCTTGAGGTTCGGCCGGGTCCCCTCGACGAGGAATCGCCGGAAATTTGTGCAGCCGTCGCTGAGGATCGCGATCGAGTGGGCGACGTTGAAGATGATGAGCGGCTTGTACACGTTCATCTCGAGGTAGCCGCCGGCCCCGCCGAACCCGACCGCCACGTCGTTCGCCATCACCTGGACCGCGATCATCGTCAGCGCCTCGGCCTGGGTCGGGTTCACCTTCCCGGGCATGATCGACGACCCCGGCTCGTTCTCGGGGATGATCAGCTCGGCAAATCCCGCCCGCGGGCCGCACGCCATCAGCCGGATGTCGTTGGCAATTTTGTAAAGCGAGACGGCGAGCGTGCGGAGCGTTCCCGAAAGCTGGACGAGCGCGTCGTGCGCGCCCTGGACGGCAAATTTGTTCGGGGCCGTGACGAACGGCAATTGTGTGAGGCCTGCGATCTCTTTGGCGGCGGCCCCGGCAAAGTCCGGTGCGGCATTGATCCCGGTGCCGACGGCCGTCCCACCGAGCGCAAGCTGATAGACCCCCTGGAGGGCCTCCTGGAGGCGGGTGATGTTGTCGCTCAGCATGACCGAGTAGCCCGACCATTCCTGCCCGAGCGTGATCGGGGTCGCGTCCTGCATGTGGGTGCGGCCGATCTTGACGATGTCTTTCCATTCGTCGGACTTTGCCTGGATCGCATCGCGCAGGCCGGTCAGAGCCGGCAGCAGCGCGCCCGTGACCCCCAGCGCGGCGGCAATATATGTGGCCGAGGGAAACGAGTCGTTGGAAGACTGCGACATGTTCACATGGTCGTTCGGATGCACCGGGGCCTTGCTGCCGAGGGCCGTGCCCGCGATCTGGCAGCAGCGGTTCGAGATCACCTCGTTGACGTTCATGTTGAACTGCGTGCCGCTGCCGGTCATCCACACATGGAGCGGAAACATGTCGTGATGTTGCCCGGCCAGGATCTCGTCGCAGACTTTCACGATGAGCGCGTGCGCATCCGGGCTCAGGCGTCCGCCGGCCAGGTTTGCGTTCGCGGCGCCTTTTTTCAGGACCGCGTAGGCTGTGATCATTTCGCGCGGGATGAGATCTTTTCCGATGCTGAAATGTTCCAGCGACCGCTGGGTTTGTGCCCCCCAGAGTTTGTCCGCTGGGACCTCGACGATGCCGAGGCTGTCCGATTCTTTTCGTGTGGTATCCATGGGTACGGGTCAGGTGTACTGCTCAAGTGGCATCGGCATCCTGCCGGTGCGTGGGCATGGGCAAGATGCCCATGCTCCTATTTTCTGCAAAGTGATCCGCGTTGGGGTTGCCTGGATTCAACAAAATATTTGATGGAGGTGGAATCACTGGCCTTGGAGACTCAGAACCCGTACGGCGCGAGGCGCCCGATGGCAAGGGAAATGCATCTTATCCGGCGGCAGACCGCCGCCGGGGGAAGCAGGCGAGGGGAGCGACAACCCCGACCGTGATCGCCAGGACCATGAGCAGGGAGGTCACGCTGAGGCTGAGGGTCTCGGTCACAAGGCCCGGCGAAGCTGCTCCGCCAGCCTTCACGATCTCGAGGTAGCCAACAACCGCCCGGAATGCGAAAGACCCCGGGATCATGGCGACGACGCCGGGGAACGCAAACGCCGAAACCGGGGCGTCAAACGCGCGGGCAAACCCGTGCGCCAGCACCCCGGCCGCGAGCGCCCCGATGAGCGACCCCGCCACGATGTCCATCCCCTGGATCAGGAAGAACGTCCGGGTCGTATGGCTGGCGATCCCGCAGAGGATGCCGACCCAGGCGAGGCGCGCGGGGACTTGAAAGAGGAACAGGTAGCCGAGCGCTGCCATCCCGGAAAACAGGGCGTCGCTCGCGAGCGACGGCAGGTGCGAGGCTTCTGCGACGGGAAGCGAGACGCCGGTGACAACGGTTGCTGCGGCAAGCCCCATGGCGATTGCCAGGACAAGGAATCCGGAAAACCCAAGGCGCGCGATCCCGAGGGTCATGTGGTTGTTAATGACATCCTGGACCCCATTGACCAGCGGAACCCCGGGGACGATGATCATCCCGGGCGCCAGGAAGCAGAGCGCAGGCAGCGCGCTCCATCCGAGTAGGACCGCGGCGCCCCCGACCACCCCGCTGATCAAGGCCCCCGCAAATGCGCCGAAGAAGACGTTGCCCCCCCGGAGCGCTATCTCCTGGCGCAGCCACGTGCCAACAACCCCGGCAAAAGATGTTACAAAAAATGTCGGCCAGTCGCCGCCAAAGAGCCGGCTGAGGCTGGCCGCGGTGATCCCGAGCCCGGCAACGACGATCCAGCGGCTGTACATCGGCCGCGCGCGATCGATCGCATCAATCCGGGCCTGCACGATCTCCAGCGAGATTGCGGTGGCCTCGAGCTCGCGAAGCAATCCCTCCACATCGGCGACCGCCGCCATGTTGACGTTGATTGCCGGCACGTGGTTGCCGGTCTTCGTCCGGAATTCCCCAGCGCGCGAAATCGTCACCAGCAGGGTCTCGTACGTCACCACCGCATGCGCGGTGCACCCGAAGGCCGCCGCCGCCCGCCCGATGGCATCCTGCACCATCCCGGCATCGGCATTGTTCTGCAAAAGCGTTCGCCCGAACGCCAACACCAGATGCGCCACCTCGTCCAAACGTGCCGGTCCAGATCCCATTGGCCAGCAGCCTAGGGGAGGCGGCAGGTATTCACAACGGCGAATTCGCCGCACCTGGCCAACTCGCGTGATCGCACGGATCTGCCCGCGCTGTGCGGCGACCCTAAGGGGCAAGGGCATTCCTGCCCTTGGTCGCACGGATCTGCCCGCGCTGCGCGGGCCAAAAGTCGCGGCTGCGCCGCGGAGCGTTTTTTGCCCAGGGCCAAGAATGACCCTGCTCCTTATGGCTCCCGCCCGGTAGCTCGTTTGTAACAAAAAGGGAAAGGCCGGTGTACTAAAAGTAGAACGCGAGCCCCTG
>Ga0247833_1000982_pt1 | contig 49272 bp, 44 predicted proteins | sample LaCruzMarch2015__7_FD_187117 | JGI IMG/M metagenome (GOLD analysis project Ga0247833, IMG submission 187117) | Freshwater microbial communities from meromictic Lake La Cruz, Castile-La Mancha, Spain - LaCruzMarch2015_8m | ecosystem: Environmental > Aquatic > Freshwater > Lake | place: Spain...
TGTGCTCAAAGCGCTCCTCGGTGAGCTGGATCTCGAGGGCGTGTTGATCCAGGCGGATGCGCTTCATACGCAGCGCCCTTTTTTCAACTCCTCCAGGAGCAGGGGGCCGACTTCCTCTTGACGGTCATAGACGCAGTCTTCTCCGAAGGAGTAGCCAACCAGAAGACGTTGCACCGCCACATCCGCAGCCAGTTCCAGGGAAAGCGGAAAATCCCTTTCGTGGCAACCGATCACGAGGTCAGCCATGGCCGCGACATCACCTGGACGCTGCGGGCGAAAGAGGCTCCGGGGCACATCCAGGAGGCCTGGAGCGGCACCAGCTGGATCGTGGATGTGACCGCCGAGGGCACCCGTGATGGCAAGGCATTTCACGCCACCCACCACTTTCTCACCAGCTTGCGCACCACGCCAGAAGCTCTGCTGCGACAGGTGCGGGACCGTTGGAGCATTGAGAGCTGGCACTGGATCCGGGACACACAGCTGCATGAGGACGCCCACCGTTACCGGGGCAATGGCGCTGGCGTGATGGCGAGCCTGCGAACGGCAGCCCTCAACCTGCTGCGCCTCGCCGGATTTCAGTCGATCCGAGCCGGCCTACAGGCGGTGATGCATGACATCACGACGCTGCTGGAGATGGCGATGCGCCAGCCAGAACCGAACCCATGCTGAAACTTTGAATCAGCCCTGCTTGGGGTGGGGACTACTTCCTCTTGACGATCATAGCCAACCTGAAGATGCTGCATCGCTGTTCGGCGACGATTAGGTAGGCGCGACCGCCTACGTAGTTGACATCGGGCCGGGCAATGGCTTCGCACGATGGCCACGCTGCGGACTGTAGCTTTCAACCTGCCGCGGCTCGCCGGATTTCAGTCGATCCGAGCCGGCCTACAGGCGGTGATGCACGACATCACTGCGCTGCTGGCGACTGCGACGCCAGCAGCCAGAGCCTAACTCATGTTTAAACTTTGAGTTAGCTCTGGCTAAAGAGGCGATGAAACCAGCCAAAGGCAGGGCGAATGGCCATGGCTTTGGCCACGGCCAAGACCTGTGCGATACTTGTTCAATGATGCTCTATGCACCAATGAATGACTGGAGAGTCTTTGTCAAGGAGACGCAGGTTCTTTTGAGCCAAAAATCATATTTTCAAGCAGAGATCAAAATTCAAGAGGGTCTTTACAGCTACCCCTATCAGGCCAGTCTCCTTTCCGTTGCCAGCGCTGTCTATCGTGCGGCGGGCAGCCGAGAGAAGTCTTTAGAATGTGCACAGGCCTTGATCAGTCATCATCCAGGCAGCTGGAAAGGTTATGGCCTTGCGGCACAGGATCTAATTGCTTTGCAGAGACTGGAAGAGGCCAAGCTTCTCACTCAGCAGGGGGTGGAAAAGTTCCCTCAACAAGCCAATATTCTGACCATTGCAAATGATATTTATCGTACTTTAGGCGACCGCAACAAGTCCCTTGAATATGCTCTGGGCCTGATCTTTCATCATCCTGATAATTGGAAGGGATATGCTCGTGCGACGCAAGACTTGATTGCGCTCAAGCGATTTGATGAGGCGCGTAACAAGATCCAGGATGGCTTGGATCGCTTTCCTGGGCAGGCAAATATCCTTGATGTTGCATATGATGCTTATCGTGTTTCAGGCGACCGCAACAAGTCTCTTGATTGTGCTCTGGAACTGATCTTTCATCATCCTGACAATTGGAAGGGATATGCTCGTGCGTCGCGAGACCTGATTGCGCTCAAGCGATTTGATGAGGCGCGTAACAAGATCCAGGATGGCTTGGATCGCTTTCCTGGGCAGGCAAATATCCTTATTGTTGCAAATGATGTTTATCGTGCCATAGGCGACCATAACAAGTCCCTTGATTTTGCTCTGGGCCTGATTTATCATCATCCTGGCAATTGGATGGGCTATGCCCGCGCGACGCAAGACCTGATTGCGCTCAAGCGATTTGATGAGGCGCGTAACAAGATCCAGGATGGCTTGGATCGCTTTCCTGGGCAGGCCAATATCCTTATTGTTGCAAATGATGTTTATCGTGCCATAGGCGACCATAACAAGTCCCTTGATTTTGCTCTGGGCCTGATTTATCATCATCCTGGTAATTGGATGGGCTATGCCCGCGCGACGCAAGACCTGATTGCGCTCAAGCGATTTGATGAGGCGCGGGTAAAGGTTAAAGTGGGATTGTCGCGCTTCCCCGGTATCGGTAGCATGCAAGTGCTTGCAGCACAGCTGCATTGAGCTTGTGCATCATGGTTCATGGCGATTGGCCGGCCAAAGCGGTTTCGGCCATCTGCTTCGTGGGTTGGGGTGGCCTCCAAGTCGTGTGGGACACATTATCCCAAGAACTACAAAGCCGCGCAGGTTGAGGTGCTCAACTCTTACTTTGTCAATGAGTCTACAGTCACTGTTAACTCTGAGTGGGATGGCTAACTTGCTAATTCAGTGTAGGCCACTTTGAGAGTTCTTGACCCCAGTGAACAGTGAGGTCTTTCATGGCAGTTCTCCCAAGTAAAACGAGTTAGCAAGACCTTCGCATCCTAGCCATACTCATAGGTCCTGACATACGCCGCCCCAGAATTATGGTTCGCCACCGACGTTCCACCAAGCTGTTGTTAAAGTAGCGCTTCCGGTGGAAAGCTGACGAGAATGATTGGGCTAGAATGGAATGATGCTTGGTGGGGCCTCAAGAACCTGACCTTCAATTTCCTTCGTTATCTCTAGCGCTCTTCCCATGTAGCAACTGTTGCATGAATCTCCTGGAGAGGGTCCCATGATTCAAGCGATCTCGTCGATGGTTTAGATAAGATTCTCTTGCTCTGCCGCCTCTTCGGCGGCTTTTTCATGTCCGTAGAGACCTTGCAAATTGCTGATTATTCGAGGTGCTCATTGTAATAATGGTGCTATCATGATTGGACTGGCTTCTCATGTACCATACAGCTAAGTAATGCAGATGCCGCCGTAACGGAGTAATTCATCATTTCAACAGCGGTTTCTTGAAGTTGACGTGCAGTACGTTCGCGCGCTTCTTGGCTCATTGACTCAAAATTGAAAACAGCATTCCGGACTGATGCATGCATATCATCATTGCTTGAGAAGATATAGGCGTCATTAACGTTACGCATTTGGCCAGCTGGACCTCCGTCTTTATGGACTACTGGAATGCAGCCATTAACCAATGCTTCAAATACAGAAATCCCAAAATGTTCAAACTTTTCAGGACTCTTTTTGGGCTCCGATCCCAGTCCAGTAGCATGAATATAAATAGATGATCTCTGGTAGAAACTTAGAATAACTTCTCTTGACGCATTGGGGAGGACTTCCGCATGAAGACCGTCTAAGATTCCACATACATCAGAAAAGTGGCGAGTTGACGATCTCTCCGTATGATTTACAGAGCCGGCTATCACAAGCTTCCAGTCACTTGAAATAAATCCATTTGAAAGTAGATTTTTGAACATGTTGGCAATTAAATGCTGATTCTTGCAGTGACCGTCATAATTAAAGCGACCGATAGATAAAATTATCTTTTCCTTCTGAGCACTTTGATCTGTGTGCAAGAATGGCTTTTTGGCGATTTCCTTGTAAAACCCCAGAATTGGATTTATGACCATCATGCTGTGCTCACCCCAATACGTCTTTGCCCATTCCTGAGTGAAACTTGAATTGTGCAAGAACAGGTAGGAAGCCAAAAACTCTTGACTCACATTCTTATGCGGAAACGAAACGATATAATATGATTTGGTGGCGCGGGAAACCAAGTTTGATTGATATGTAGAATTTACAAAGACGTCAAATCTTTGTGTTAGGCTTTCCGATATGTTAGAAGAAATGAGCTTTTTGACACCCTCGAGATTTATGTTATAATACGTAGCCAGTTTGCGCCTGGAAAATCGTTTCTCCGATATGAGATAGACTTTGTAGCCAAGGCTCATCGCGAGACACGCGAAATCGAGTGCATGCTTTTCGCCTCCACCTAGTGAGCTCCAATATGAATTATAGATCCCAATAGTAAATTCTCCATGTGCTGATATAAGCTTGGAGGGTTGAATATTGATTAGGGCTGCATCGTAAGCCGAAAGTCTCTTGGTTAGGCCCGCATGCTTGCCTTCGCTAATCTGCATGTAATCTATGTGTAATCTATCGATTGCTCTCTGTCCTGAGCATGAGGTGATGGATTGGTAAATTATAGAGCTTCTATTAACGAGAGTATTCCACAGCCTGCTGCCCTCACTAGTACTCTCAGAATGCCTATGATAAACAATTGCAGATGGCACATAAAGTATATTCATCTTGTTTGATCTAATCCAAAAGCTGAGCTCTGAGTCCTCAAAGTAAGCGAAATATTCACTTATAAAGATTTTTCTGGCTACAAACAAATCTCTTCTTAGTAGTACGCAGCATCCGCAGAATGCATCGCGATAAGCCCTCTGTCCGTATTGTCCATGGTCAACTTCGCCAAAACCAACATCAAATACTTCCCTGCTTTCAGCGCGAATACCAGAGCCGCAGTTGTTGATCAAATATCTAGATGCTGAATGAATCTGGCGGCTTAGGTCAATCTTGTAAAGTCTTTTCTCAAGCGTAGCATCAATGTGGAAAGGAGTCTCACCGCTGCCTTCAAAGTCAACAGCTACATCCGCATGACTGCAGCTTGAATCGGAAAGATGTAGGAGGAATTCAATGCTTGAGCTCAGCTCGTCAATAGCTATATCTAATGAAATTCTCGAATTCTCGTCCGACTCCACAATCGAGCCTGCTTTTAAAGTCCCTTCCCTTACAAAGAACTTCTTGTAACTTGCGAATTTGAGAATGGGTGCAATATCTAGGGTAAAAGGTAGATGTCTTGTTGAGCTAATTGTAATCTTAGTAAATGGTTTGGAAAAGAAAATGCGCGGGGAAGCCGCAGCGGCAGTGTTGTCAATTGATATTGCGTGGACCAATTCTTTGAGCGTCTCACGCTGGAGCTCCGTGTCTGGGTTCAAAAGGAGAAGAAGCTCCCCCGATGCATACTCTAGGCCAATGTTATTACCTTCGGCAAACCCAGGATTGTCAGCTTGGACATAACGCAGGCTATCAACATGGTCTTGCACTAAAGAATACGTGTCTTCGTCCCCATTCTCAATGAGAACCAGCTCCCAGTTTAGATAGCTTTGCAGTGTAAGTGTCGGCAGAAGGCGCAACAGATCACGACCTGAGTTATAGGAGACAACTATTATGCTTACCAATGGCGATCCTTGGATTCCTCCAAGATCCCTAAGTTCTTGGTGCCAGGGATAGATGTAAGGGTGCGGTTCGCATGAAGTAACTTCTTCGCTTGCAAACGAATCAAGAATGCTCTTCGGGTAGCCTGCTTTGGTGAGCTCCTTGACTAACCGGCGAAGATCGCTCCATTGGCCATTGGCCTTTAGTTTTCTAAGCTCTAGAATTGGACTTGTCATTTTAGGTATTGGGTTTGTCTGACTGCCTGATTGGTTCGGAGGTGGGATGAGTGAAGGTATGCCATGAAAATTGGCAAACATCAGGACTGCTTGTGATGCAAAACCTGAGGCTTGCTTTGAATGGTAGCTGGTGTGGTGTCCTCATTGGTACTGGGAGAAGTGCCTTGGTACTATGCTTCGATGAGATACTATAGGCCTAGTCATAGTTTTTGTTGTGAAAGCAGTTGGCTCTGCTTCGCATTGGCTGCCAGCGGCTGCCGTAGCAGAAGGAATGATGCCAAGGTTCCCGTCAAACTCACCAAGGGGCTCTCCGGCATAACTGGCCCTATCACGTACATGGCTATGTCAATTCCAATGCTCCAAGATCCAGCGCATAGTGGTTTCCAGACATGCTTCAAAGCTGGGGCTTGGCTGTCAACCCAGCTCAGTGTTGACGCGCGTTGGCTAGTTGGCGTAATGGCGATCATTGCCCCAAGCTGATCACGATGCTGTGAGGATCCCATGCAAGCAACAACTAGTTGAGAGCGCTGTAGAATGCTGTAATCAATTGCTAATTTGTGGGTTCGCCATGGCCAACCACGCGGAAACTGCGGCCTAACTCTTCGAAGGCCGCTGCCAGTAGCTGGGCCTCGGAGTGATCTTCTACGTACAGTCAGTTGCTCAAGTTCTGGCCGTCGCCAAAGAGTGAGATCGGCTTGCCAGCCTCCGCCTTGAGGATCACCACCGGGATCTGGTTCACCGGAAATTGCCACGGGCGGTAGTTGCTGCTGCAGTCGGTTGTCACTAACGGTAGGCCAGAGGTGTGGTGCTAGGCGTTCAGCAGGTTGTCGCCCACCATCAAGGCCGCAGGCCCTTCCGCCAGGAAATCCGCCCCAATCAGGAAGGCCTGGGCTAGACCATCGGGACTGGGCTGGATGGCGTACCGGATGGCCATCCCCCAGGCCACTCCATCTCCCCAGCAGTCGCTTGAAGGCGGGCTGATCCGTTGGCGTGGTGACGATCAGCACCTCCCGGATCCCCCCAGCATCAGTGTGGTGAGGGGGTAGTACACCATCGGTTTGTCGTACACCGGCATCAGCTGCTTGCTGACGGCGCTGGTGAGGGGGGGCAACCGGGTGCCGCTGCCGCCCGCCAGGAGAACGCCTCGGCGCTGGGCTGAAGCCATCAATGGAGCAATGCTGCAGTAATGCAGATGATCCCACAGGAAAACCCGTTGGCGCTGCCAGCGAAGCCAAATTGTCGAGCGTTGATCCGAAAGGCACGGTCAAGGCACTTGGACACCGTCTCGATTCGCAAGGGCGTTCCTTAAAATCTGATTGGATTGGACGGGTTTCCCATGAACAGGCCAGTTATCAGAAAGAACCAGGCAAAAACTCGGGAAGAGTGACCAGGCATTGGCCGTGAATTGAACAGCCCCCATCAACCCACCTGCTGAACCCCCTCCAGCCAATGCCCAATCGGAGCCACTCGCCGCACAGCGGCCATCTTCAGGCGGCGCGACAATCGGACCCGTCGCTGCTTGTTGGCCAGCCTGTCGCAGTAGAAGGATTCCTGGATGGTCTGGCTGTTGATGGCCTGGAGGTGACGCAGGCAGCTCAGCGCATCGCAGAACTGGCCGTTGCTCCAGTTGAAATAGCGCGGATAGTGCCCCAGCATGATCGCGGCGAGTTGATGGAGGTTCAGTTGGCGGTCGCGGCCGGTCTGCTCGGCCCAGTCGTTGGTGAGCCCCCAGCCCGCGTAGGCGGGGGTGCCGTAGGTATGCACAGGCTTGGCGCGGATCAGCGCTTCCAGGCCGGCCGTGGAGGAGATCACGTGCACCGCATCCACGGCATCCATCCAATGGCTGATGTCGCTGTCGCAGGCCAGTTGGTCGCAATACTGATGCCATCGATGGGCACGGTTGCCGCGTAGGTAGCCCTTGCGTACATCATTGGGATGGGGGCGGTAGACAATCCACGCCTCCGGATGCTGCTCCCGAATCGCCTGGAGCAGGGCCTTGTTGCTGCGGATGGGGCTGAGGCTTTTGCGCAGGGCCTGATCGCCTTCCACCTGGCCCACGGCGAGGATCGTGGTGCGGTGCCGCGGAGGCAGTGAGGTTGTATCCAGGGCAGGCTGGGAGAGATTGCATTTGTTGAGCCGATGCTCGCGGATGAAGGCCACCAGCTCCTGGCCAAGCTGTTCGTCGGCCGTGCTCAACGGGTGCTGGTTGAGCAGCTGTTGCAGTTGCGAGGGGGCCTGGGCGTCGTAATGCACGCCCAGACGATCCAGCAGCAGGGAGTAATAGAAGCTGCCGGTCAGCCCCAGCCCGCGTGAACTGATGAAACCATCCTCCGCCGTGACGATCTTCAGGTGCGGATGGGCGGCCAGAAGCTCGTCAGGGATGGTCGTCTGGCGGCCCCACACCAGCAGGTGGTCGACCTGGCGGTAGGCCGAGGCGCTGCGGGGTAGCCTCGTGCAGAAGCGAACACTCGTGGCCCCGCGCAGATACTCCTGCAACACCACCCGTTTCCAGCGGCGGGCCACCACGCACAGCCAGCGGCCATGGTTGCTGGCCATGGTGGAGGCGTGGAGGTCGTCAGTGGCTGTGTTCACCAGGCCCTCGGTTGGCGGCGTACCTGCTCGATGGCGGCGCGGTAGCGGGGCAGCAGGTTGCTCCAGCCGAAACACTGGCCAACCCAGGCGGCTGCCCGCTCGCTCTGCTGTTGCCGCTGTTGGCCTGTCAGGGCCAGCTGGGCCTGAATCCCCTGGGCGAAGGCTTCCGCATCCCGTGCCGGCAGCAGTGTTCCGTTGGCATCGCTGATCACATCGGTGATGCCTTCAATCCGGCTCGCCAGGCAGTAGAGGCCATGGAGGCCAGCTTCCAGCATCACAATCCCGAAACCTTCCATATCCCGATTGATTCGCAGGTTTGGCATCACGAACAGATCGGCCAGCCGGTACACGCTGGATAAGTCCCCATCCTCTAGGAGTCCCAGCGGAAACACTCTGTGCTGTAGGTCACGTTTTTCTATGGCCCTGCGAATCTCACTGGCCTGGGGGCCGCTGCCCACCAGCCACAGGTGGACATGCTCCGGCAGCAGGGGCATCACCGCATCGACAAACCAGGCAAAACCCTTGCGCGGAATCTGGCGCCCCACGGCGAGGCACACAAACGTGCCGGGCACCTTGGTCGGGACGCGCTCGCTGCCGGTGACGGGGGGGAGTGATGACCACCGCTGGCCGATGCCATTGGGCAGCACCTCCAGGCGATCAGCAGGACAACCCCGCTCCAGGCAGGCGTGGGCGGTGGCACGGCTGACGCCGATCACGCCGTCCAGCTGGCCCAGGCTGCGCCGGATCCACCACTGCGCGATCGCTGGCCCCTGGGTGATGTCCAGCCCATGGGCGATGGCCATCAGCCTCAGTCCCCGGCGTCGCAGCAGCGGTGCCAGCAGGGGCAACAGCAGTGCCGGGTTCAGCGAGGCAAACAGCACCACATCGGCGCGCCCCAGCCAGACCTGCCTGATCAGCCGCCAGGGCAGGGCCAGAAAAAACAGGGGCACCCGCCAGCCGATCTCTCGCCTCGGGCAGGCCAGAACCACCCTGCTCAGCGTCACGTCGTCCAGGCTCCCCAGCTGGGTGAGCAGATCCCGGGCCGCCCGTTGCATACCCCCGGCGTTGCTGCTTGGGGCCCGAGCCGGCGCCATGCAGTGACTCACAAACACGAGCCTCAGGGCGCGTGGTTTCATGAGACTCTTGGCCCCGGCAAGCTTTTAGCCCATTGCGCCCGAACCTTAACCCAGGTGTATTTCTGCGCTCCCCCACCGGTGAGCAGCCCCACCCGGCCAGGCGGCGCCATCTGCTGCGGCAGGTGCCGGAGGTGAAACGCCTCTGCCGGCCCTACCCGATCACGGCCCTCTGGATCCTCGCCCTGGTGGCCACCCAGTGGGGGCTGGCCCTGGTGGCCGTCCCCCGCTTGCCCTGGCCGGCTGTGCTGCTGCTGATCTGGCTGGTGGGTGCGCCCCTCAGCCACGCCCTGTTTGTGCTGATGCACGACTGTGCCCACGATCTGGTGTCACGCCATCGCTGGCACAACCAGGTGCTGGCCATCCTCTGCGACCTGGCCCAGGCCATCCCCTCGGCCGCCAGCTTTCGGCGGTATCACCTGCGCCACCACGCGGCCATGGGCCAGCTGGGTGTCGATGCCGATCTGCCCACACCCCTGGAGGCACGGCTGGTGGGCCACTCCACCTGGCGCAAGGCGCTCTGGATGTGTGGCTTTGGCCTGAGCGTTGCCCTTCGGCCCTTCTCCAGCCAGGCCATGGCAGGGCCCAGGGGTTGGATGGCCCTGAATCTTGTGCTGGTGCTACTGGCCGATCTGACGGTGCTGAGGGCCGGAGGTGGTGTGGCCCTGGCCTATCTGCTCGCTTCCACCCTGGTGGCCCTGGGGCCCCATCCCCTCGCGGGCCGCTGGCTTGCGGAGCACTACGTGTTCTTCCCCGGGGAGCAAACAGCGTCGATGTATGGATGGGCCAATCGCCTGGCCTTCAATGTGGGATACCACATCGAGCACCATGATCTGCCTTCGGTGCCATGGGTGGCCTTACCCCGGATCAGGGAGTTGGCTCCTGATCTCTATCAACAGCCGTCCCATCGATCCTGGGGAGGCTGCCTGTGGCGATTCATCACCGATCCCAGCCTTTCGCCCTACTCCAGGTACCTGAATGAGCGTTCCTACTAAGCCGCTGAGCCTCGATGGCGTCCATGGGAGGTGAAGGCCCCCGCCTGAGCACAGACTTGACCGGTACCCACGACGAGTCCCTGCCGGAATTGCGGGTGGCGCTGTTCACCGGCAACTACAACTACATCAAGGACGGGGTGGCGCTGACCCTGAACCGGCTGGTGGCCTTTCTGCTGAAGCGCGGCGTGGCCGTTCTGGTTTTTGCGCCAGCCGGCCCCGTTGCGGCCTTTGAGCCCGCGGGCGAACTGGTCCCGGTACCCTCCATGGCCATTCCGGGCCGCTCGGAATACCGTATCGCGCTGGGCTTCCCCGCAGCCGCGCGGCTGCGGCTTGCGGATTTCAGGCCCACCCTCATCCACATCGCCGTGCCAGACATTCTCGGCTACAAGGCGCTGCGCTATGCCAAACGGCAGGGGCTGCCAGTTGTTGCCTCCTTCCACACCCGCTACGACACATACTTCCGCTTCTATGGCGCGGGCTTCCTGGAGCGGATGGCCACCGCCTATCTCCGCTGGTTCTACAAGCGGTGCCGGCGTGTCTACCCGCCCTCGCCCTCCATGGCCGACATCATCCGGCAGGAAGGCATGTCGGACCATATCGAGGTGTGGGCGCGGGGCGTGGACAGCGGGCTGTTCAGCCCTGCCCGGCGCGATCCTTCCTGGCGGCGCTCGCTCGGCATCGGCGCTGATGACGTGGTGATCAACTTCACCGGACGGCTGGTGAAGGAGAAGAACACCGATCTCGCCGTCCGTGTGCTGACGCTGCTCAAGAAGCGCGGCGTTGCGTTCCGCGCGCTGTTCACAGGCGATGGCCCCGAGAGGAAGGCGATGCAGGCCGCCTTGCCCGATGCGCTGTTTCCCGGCTTCCTGCATGGCGAGGAACTGGCGCGCGCCTATGCCAGCTCCGACATCTTCTTCTTTCCAAGTGAAAGCGAGACCTTCGGCAATGTGACGCTGGAGGCCATGGCGAGCGGGTTGCCGGCAGTCAATGCCTTGGCCAGTGGCAGCAACTCACTGGTGGTGCCGGGGGAGACCGGCTTTATCGAGCCTGCGCGCGATGCCGGGGCCTTGGCAGACCGGCTGGAATTACTGGTGCACGACGGAGCCTTGCGCAGCTGCATGGGCGAAAAGGCCCGCCAGCGGGCCCTCACCTTCAGCTGGGATGCGATCCTCGCCGGCCTCCTCGACAGCTACCGGCAGGTGCTGGTGGAAACCGGCCGTGGCCGCGGCGCCTGAGAACCCCTGCATTGGACTCCCGTGGCGCCGCCGCCCTGCAGGGCTGAGAAGATGACGTTTCCCCGTTCGTCGCCGTGTCTGCCCTCAGCCGCTGCTTGCAGGAAGAGGCGGCAGCCATCGCCCTCGCCGCCGATCGCCTCGATGCCGCCCAGGTGGAAGCCGCCTTGGAGCTGCTCGCGAGCGCTCGAGAGCACCGCGCCAAGCTGGTGCTTTCCGGAATCGGTAAGAGCGGCATCGTCGCCCGCAAGATCGCCGCCACCTTCTCGTCCCTCGGCCTGACAGCGGTGTTTCTCAACCCCGTCGATGCCCTCCACGGTGATCTGGGCATCGTGTCGGACAGGGATGTGGCCCTGCTGCTCTCGAACAGCGGCGAAACCGAGGAGCTCCTGGCGATCCTGCCCCACCTGAAGCGCCGTGGGGCCGCCTGCATTGCCCTGGTGGGTCGCCTGGCTTCCAGCCTGGCCCGGCACTGCGATGTGGTGCTGGATGGCTCCGTCGACCGGGAGGTGTGTCCCCTGAACCTGGCCCCGACCGCCAGCACGGCCGTGGCGATGGCCGTGGGTGATGCCCTGGCCACGGTGTGGATGGAGCGGGCGGGCATTTCCCCTGCCGACTTCGCCGTCAATCATCCCGCCGGGATGCTCGGACGGCGTCTCACCTTGCGCGTGGCCGATCTGATGGTGCCGGCCCACGAACTCACCCCCCTGGCGCCCGATGCGCCGCTGCCGCTCGTGATCACCCAGCTCACCCAGGGCAGTCCCAACCGAGGCAGCCTCGGCGCCACTTGGGTCCACGCCGAAGGGGACCCGCAGCGCCTGGCAGGATTGATCACCGATGGGGACCTGCGTCGTGCCCTGCAGCGCCATGGCCCCCACCACTGGGTGTCAATGACGGCCGTTCAGATGGCCACCGTCCATCCGATCACCGTGGCCCCCCAGACCCTTGCGGCCGAAGCCCTGGCGCTGATGGAGCGCAATCCGCGCCAGTCGATCTCCGTTCTGCCCGTGGTGCACCCCGACCAGCCATGGCAGCTCCAGGGGCTGCTCAGGCTCCATGATCTGGTCCAGGCCGGCCTCTGCCCTGGGGAGCGATGAGCCCTCCTGGCGCAGCAACGGTGCCCTTCCGCCTCATCGCGGGCCCTTGTGTGATCGAGAACCGCGATCTGGTGTTTCAGGTGGCGGATCAGGTCAGTACTCTCTGCCGCCGGCTGGGGGTGGAGTACGTCTTCAAGGCCAGCTTCGACAAGGCCAACCGCAGTTCCGGCCAGTCGTACCGCGGCCCCGGCCCCGACGAGGGGCTGGCCATCCTGGCGGAGGTGCGCGAGCACTTCGGGGTGCCGGTGCTCACCGATATCCACGAAAGCCATCAGGCGGCTGCCGCCGCCGAGGCGGTGGATGTGCTGCAGATCCCGGCCTTCCTCTGCCGCCAGAGCGACCTGCTGGAGGCCGCCGCCCGGGCGGTCGCCGGCACGGGGAAGTGTGTGAACGTCAAGAAGGGCCAGTTCCTTGCTCCGTGGGACATGGCCCAGGTGGTGACAAAACTGGCCGATAGCGGCCTGGAGGCCGGCAGCGGCCGGCTGTGGCTCACCGAACGCGGCAGCAGCTTCGGCTACAACACCCTGGTCGTCGACTTCCGCAGCCTGCCCCAGCTGCAGGCCCTGGGCTGCCCGGTGATCTTCGATGCCACCCATGCGGTGCAGCAGCCCGGCGGGCGCGGCACCAGCTCCGGCGGCCAGCGGGAATTCGTGGCGCCCCTGGCGCGGGCGGCCATGGCCGTGGGCGTGGACGGGCTGTTCCTTGAGGTGCATCCCGACCCGGAGCAGGCCCTCAGCGACGGCCCCAACATGGTGCCGCTGCATCGGCTGGAGGCGTTGTTGCGCCAGCTGCTGGCCATCCGCGCGGTGCTGGCAGGCGGTACGGCCGACAGCAGCCTCTGAGATGGAGAGTCTGGGCGGCCTGGGTCTGCGCTCGTTGTTGCAGCGGCAGCTGCTCACGCCACGCCTGCGCCAGATCCGTCTGCTGGTCTGTGATGTGGATGGCGTGCTCACCGATGGCGGCCTCCTCTACGACGAGGACGGCCGGGTGCTGAAGCGCTTTGACGTGCGCGATGGACTGGCGGTACGGATGTTGCAGCGGGCCGGCATCTCCGTGGCCCTGCTCAGCGGCGGCCGCGGCGGCGCCACGGAGCAGCGGGCCCGTCACCTGGATATCGAACACTGCCGCGTGGGTGTGGGCGACAAGCAGCAAGGCCTCGTGCAGCTGCGGGCCGACCTGGGCCTGGACCGTGACCACACCGCCTTCATCGGTGACGACCTCAACGACCTGGCCGTGCGGCCGGTCGTCGGTCTGCTGGTGGCGCCGGCCGATGCCGCCCGGGGGCTGCGCCGCCAGGCCGATTGGGTGTTGCGCCACCGCGGCGGCGCCGGCGCCCTGCGCGAATGCGCCGAAGCCCTGCTCGCCAGCCAGGGGCTGCTGGCCGCGCTGCACCGCCATGGCTGGCGGGAAGGCAACAGCTGATCAGGGTCCTCAGGCCTGTGACAGGAACAGGGCACGGGCCTGCTCCAGCTGGGCGGGGGTATCCACCGCAAAGCAATCGGCCGCCACGCGGAAGGTGGCGATGGGGATGCCGGCTTCGATCAGGCGCAGCTGCTCCAGCTTCTCCAGCCGTTCCAGCGGTGACGGGGGCAATCCGCTCCAGCCGGCCAGGACATCGGCCCGATAGCCGTAGATGCCCACGTGGCCCCAGTAGGTGGTGCGGCTGTGCCAGTGCTCCGGCGTCAGGTCGCGCACGTGGGGCAGGGCACTGCGGGAGAAGGTGATCGCCCGGCCATCGCTGGCGCGCTGCACCTTCACGATGTTGGGATCGTGGATCTTGTCTGGAACGAGTGGATAGACCGGTGTGATCACCGGCAACCAGACGGCCGCCCCAGCGGCCTCAGCCGCCGCTCCAGAGGCCTCAGCGATCATCGTTTCGAGAATGGCTGGATCCAGCAGGAGCTGATCAGCCTGCACATTGATCACCAGGGTGCGCTCCGCCGGCGCGCCACCGGCAGCCACCAGGTCCGCCACCACGCTGGCCAGCCGCTCGCTGCCGCTGCCGCAGTGCTCAGAGGTCGCCAGGGCTTCGTATCCCCAGCGTCGGACCGCTTCCAGCACCGCGGCGCTGTCGCTGCAGGCCAGCACCGCCGCCACGCCCCGAGCCTGGCCGCAACGCTCCAGCACGTGGCGCAGCATCGGCTGGCCGCCGACATCGGCCATCACCTTGCCCGGCAACCGTGACGAGGCCAGCCGCGCCGGCACGGCCACCACAACAGCAGAGGCGGATCTTCGCTCAGCCATCCACCCGGTGCCTGGACAGTGGACCGGAGCGTAGGCGGCCAGAGGTGGCAAGATGGGAGAGCTCGTCTTCGGACGAACTAGGTGGTCCACACCAGTGTCTCGGACAGCGGTTCGATTCCGCTCAGCTCCATTCCCCCCCGACCCACCGGTCATCACGGGGCTGCAATGGTTTCGACGGGGCATGAGGAGGGTGACTGAAGCCTGCTCGGTAAGAGCGAACCCGTAACAGCGAACAACATCGTTCGTTTCTCCCGTCAAGCCGCCCCTGTGGCTGCCTGACACTCTTAACGGAGACGGGGTGAGGTCAGCCTTGTCACCCAAATGACCCATGGGGCCTGGAAGGGCCCTTTTCAGTCGGTGGCCACCTGCCGGGGTTCCGAATGACCAGCCAGCGCCCCGATCCCATCGCCGTCCTGCGCCAGCAGGAAGCCCATCGCTTGCCCTGGCTGCTGCCACTGCGCCATGCGCGCATGGCGGAAAGCCCGCTGGCCTTCTTCCGTGGTGCTGCGGCCCAGATGGCCATCGACCTGGCCTGGCAGCCCCCATTCGGGGGTGATGGTCCAGCTCTGCGGTGATGCCCACCTGATGAACTTCGGCTTCTATGCCTCCCCGGAGCGCACGCTGGTGTTCGGGGTCAATGACTTCGACGAGACCCTGCCCGGCCCCTATGAATGGGACCTCAAACGGCTCCTGGGCAGTGTGAGGCTGGCGGCCGACAGCCTCGGGATCGCCGCGGACGACGCCCGTTCGATCGTGCGCCAGAGCGCCCGCCGCTACCGGCAGACGAACCGGGATTTCATCCAGCTCGGCTATCTCGACCTCTGGTATTACCGCGTCGATGTGGCGGCCTACCGCGAGGGGGTGAAACACCGGCCCCTGCGGGAGTCCCTCGATGCCATCGCCGAGCAGGCCCAGCACAACGACAACCGTCGGGCGGCGCGCAAGCTCTGCCAACGGGACGCCGAAGGCGTGCTGCGCTTCCGCCATGACCCGCCCCTGCTCTGGAGCCTGGAGTCGTTGGCCGGCCAGGGCGCTGACCCCAGCCAGCTGCGCCGGTTCGTGCAGCACTCCATCGAGCGCTACAGCGCCTCCTTGCGACCGGAGATGCAGTGGCTGGTCGGGCGCTACAAGGTGCTCGACTTTGCCCTCAAAACCGTTGGCGTTGGATCGGTGGGCACCCGCTGCGCCATCGTGTTGCTGCAGGGCCGCGATGACGACGACCTGCTGATCCTGCAAGGCAAGGAGGCGGGAGCTTCGGTGCTGGAGGCCCACCTGGGTGCGAGCACGGCGGGCTCCCCGGGCGAGCGCGTCGTGCGCGGCCAGCGGCTGATTCAGACGGTGAGCGACAGTTTCCTCGGCTGGGTGGAGGCCTCCCCCGGTGGCGTGGCCAGCTATTGGCGTCAATTCCGCGACTGGAAGGCCATGGTGCAGCTGGAGAACCTGGATCAGGAGGCTCTCGCCGACTACGGCGCCCTCTGTGCCGCCGTGCTGGCCAAGGCCCACGCCCGTTCGGGCGATGGCGAGGCCATCGCGGCCCATCTGGAAGCCCAGGGCGACGCCGATGACGCCCTGGCCGACGCCGCCTCGGCCTCTGCCGACCAGACCCGCGCCGATCACCAGCGCCTGGTGGCGGCGATCGCGGACGGCGAACTGGAGGCTCAGCCGCTGGGCTGAGCGGGAGGCCCAACCGGGGGCCGCTCGATCACGAGGTGGGGGTAGGGCAGCGCGATGCCCAGCACCTGGAACCGCTCCACGATGGACTGGAAGACGGCGCTGCAGAGGCTGCGGTTTTTGAACGGAGTGGCGATCCAGAACTTCAGCACGTAGTCCGCTCCGCAGTCCCCCATCCCCTGCAGGTAGGCCTGCGGGGGGAGATGGGTCTCCACACCCGGCACGGCGGCGGCGATCTCCTCCAGCAGGCCCAGGATGGTGCTGATCGGCTGGCTCTCATCGACGCTGATGGCGATCTGGGTGCGAAAGAGGGTGCGGCCGACGCTGAATTCAACGGTGCTGCTGTTGAAGAAGGTCTGGTTGGGGATCACCAGCTCGGCATTGTCACGGTCGCGCCAGAGCCGCGTGGCCCGCAGGCCCAGGCGCCGCACTTCGCAGAAATCGCCATCCAGGGCCACGATGTCGCCCGGCCGCAGGGAGCCCTCGAACAGCAGCCACAGGCCGCTGACGAAATTGCCGAAGACCTCCTTGACGCCAAAGCCGAGGCCCACCGACAGCCCCCCGGCGATGGCCAGCACGGCGGTGCTGTTGAAGCCGATCGTTTCCAGCACCGCGATGGTGCCGAGGGTGATCACCGCGTAGCGCACCATCAACCCCATGGCGCGCACACTCACCCGTTCCAGGGCAAAGACCCGTTTGAGCAGCCAGGCCACCCCCAACGACGGTGGCCCCGAAGAGACCATGAGCAGATAGAGGGCCACCACCAACCGCGTCAGGTCGCCGACATTGACCGTCGCTCCCACCCACCGCCCCAGCGGGATCAGCGCCAGTTCGGCGCGGGTGTCCAGCAGTTCGATCAACGACCACACCAACCCACCGAACAGGAAGGGGCGGATCAGCAGATAGCGCAGCGGCTGCATCTGATCGGCGGGGAGCCAGCCGGTGCTGCGACGCAGCAGCAACTCCGACAGCTGCAGGCTGGCCACGAAGGCGATCAGCAACAAGGCCAGCGTCACCGGCTGCTGGGCGATGGCCAGCAGGCCGCAGCCCAGGCCTCCCATCACCACGGTGGCACCGAGCTCCAGCGCCCAGTGCCGAGTCGTGCGCCCAACGCGCCTGGCCAGCAACTGACCGCCCACCACGACCAGGCCCACCAGGGCGAGCTGGAGGAGCACCTGGGGCCGGCTCAGCATCGGCAACCAGCCCAGGATCTGGCCGAACAGGTCGTTCATGGCGCCGGAGCCAGGGCCTTGATCACAGCTGCGGTGGCGTCCGTTGCGGTCAGCTCACCGAAGGCCACGGCGGTCACGAGGCGACTGAGGGCACGGTCGCGCGGTTCACCGGCAGGCAGCAGCTTGGAGATGGCATCGCTGGCGTCGGCCTGCTCGACGGACCGTTGCATGGCCTTGAGCACGGGGGTGTGCAAAGCCGAGGGCGGCACGAAACGGTTGGTGGGCAGCATGTCCTGGTTGTTCGTGGTCAACGTGCTCTGGATCCAGGGATTCAGTGCAAAAAGGGCCAGGGCTTCCGCCACGTTTCGCTGCCGGGCCGTGGAGCCCGTGCCGAAGGCCAGCACCCGCAGTCGCGTGATCGGCGTGGCTGGTCCGTGGGGACCACTGGGAAGCTCGCTCACCCCGAGGGCGGTCCCCAGGGTCTCGCGCAACCGGCTGAGGTTGCCGCTGTTGCAGGGAATCCAATCCAGGCGCCGCTCCAGCAGACCTTGCACCAGCGCCTCCTGGTCGGGCTCAAGGAAGACCTGTTGGTTGAAGTTGGCGGCGGAGAGCCATTCCAGCCAGCGCATCAGTCCCTGCCGTTCGTCGGCCTTCAGGGGGCGCCCGGCCGCGGCGGCAATGAGCGCCTGATCGGCCCCCAGCGGGCCGGTGCTCCAGAAGAGGCTGCGCGATTCCACCGCCAGTCCCACCCGCAGTCCCCGGCGGGCCTGGTTGATCAGGGCGACGGTGGTGGCAGGGCTGGCGGCCACTCGGTCGCGGTTGTAGCAAGCCAGTTGTGGTCGCCTCAGGATGGGCAGTCCCGCCACAGTCGTGGGCGTGATCTCCAGTCGCGCCAGGGAATCCGGGTCCAGCTGGTTGCGGGTGGCCCCGGGAAGCCTGAGCCCCCTGGCCAGATCGGCGTCCACCAGGGTGTGGGCGGTGGAGCCAGGCAACAGCATCAGATCAGGGCCGAGGCCTGCGGCCTGGCGCCGGCGCACCTCCGCGATGAATTCACTTTCGCGAAAGAGGTTTGTTTCGATCGCCACATGGGGGTGCAGTTGGCGAAAGGCCTCGACGATCGTCTGTGCCTGAAGCACCTCCTCCTGCAGGATCGCTTTGGTCAGCGGCTGGTCGCCCTCGACGCTGATGGCCAGATAGGCGGTTCCGCTCACGTCCTTCGAACCGAGGCCGCAGGCGGAGAGAAGGGTGAGGGGCAGGACCACCAGCAGGACAGCCTTGGTTGTTGCTCTCATGGGAGGCAAGGAGCGTGCAGCGAAGGCCGGGTGGTTGGCCTGGGGGGAAGCCGACGAACGTTGTGGTCAGGGTTGTTGCCCATGCTCCTCTTGCTCTCTGCCGTGGTCCAGACGTTCTGAAGGGAGTGGTCGATCGATCCTGGGGTCTTCCCTGCGTGGATGGGCCGTGAGGGACCTGGCATGTGGTGCTGTCTTGATGGTATGAGCAGCCTTTCGCTATGGACCTTCCTCGCGCCTGGCCTGCCGGCTCTAATCAGGAGACCGCCGCGTGGAGATTGACAGAGTGAGGAGCCGATCTTGCTAGGAGAAGGTTCTGTCTCGAATCTCACGGCCATGAAATCCTTCAAGCACTGCAGCGCTCTGGCGTTCGCGGTGGCCGCCCTCGCTGTGGCGATCCCCTCGCTCAGCCATGCACGACCCAACCCCGGCGGGGTCGGTGGTCCCGCCTCGGGAGCCGGGGTGCGCCCTGGCCTGGGCTACGGGGCTCCCGGGGCGGGGATGGATCGCCGCTGATCCCTGCGGAAGGCGTCGGCGAGTGCCGTGTTGCAACCATGCCGAGACAGAGCGTGGCTGTGAGGGTGGAAGGGCGCAGCGTCATGGCCGCTGTCGCGTTGACGCCGAGAGGACTGGCGAACTGACCAGATGTGACTCGAAGGCGGGCACAGTCCTGACTGGTTCAGGCAGGGTCCGTTTTGATCAACAACCTTAGAAATGTCTTGGAAATGTCGAAGCCCTCCTCAAACCTCAGCCCGATGTAGTGGGCGCCCCTGAGTTGGTTCATCCAGACCAGCTCTCCCCTGGCCTCGATGAACTCCGCCTCGGAGGGGTCGTGGAAACGGATCTGGGCCGGCGATCCCAGGGGAACCTGCTGGAAGCTGCGGATGCAGGCCCCGGAGCGACTCACATCCCAAAGGTGTCCTAGATAACAATCATCCTGAAAAATTACCTCAACTTTTATGAGAATCTGAAAAAAAGGTGCTGAAAACTTCGGTTCTCGGGCCGGAAGTGTTGATTCCTTCATGTCCCTGAGGTGAGGAGATTGGCTCCAGACAGGTTTCAGTGTTCTGCAGAAATCGGTTGAAAGACTCTACCAAAAAAAGCAATTTAGTCTACCCGGACTTCCGCGCTATGGCGCCACTTGGGTGGCGCGTTCAGCACAGCCAATCGCACGCCAGGCCCTGGTTCAGGGAGTGCCGCTGGCCGGCGTCTGGGAGAAACCGCTCCAGCGCTTCAGCTCTTCGATCGTCTGCACCCCTTCCACCCGTTTGCTCCCCAGGACCCAGGTGGGGTAGGCCTTGATGTCAGCTTGCTGGCAGCGCTCCCGACCCTGCTTGGTCTTGTCGCACTCCACGTAGGGCAGTTGATTGCCCGCCTGCTGGCCGAAGAGGCTTTTCTGGCGGAAACAGGCCGGGCACCACCAGGCGCCATAAAAGACCGCCCCGATACGACGCAGGTGCTCCGTCAGCTCCAACTGGGCGCTATCGGATGGTGCCAGGGCCTCCCCCAGCGTGGGGGTGGTGGAGCTCCCGGCCTGACCCCCATGGGCGGGGGTGGTGAGGGTCAACGCCCAGCCCAGCAGGGTGGGCAGTCCGCCCAGAAGCAGCAGTGTCCGCAGCGCCGATGCTCGGGTGGCCTTCTCGGAGGGGGAGGTCAAGCGCTTCGGCGGGCGAACTCGGCTGAAAATCTAGGCCGCACCCCTGGCCCCGTACGGGCTTCCGCCCTGCCAGGGCGTGGGAATTCAGCGACCGGACTGGGACAATTTTCTCGATGAACGGTGACCGGCGCCCTGGCGACATGAGCGTGACGAGATGAGTGCCAACGGGTACCGCGACTATTTCAAGGTGCTTGGCGTCGAAAGGGGCACCGATGCCGATGGCATCAAGCGGGCCTTCCGCAAGCTGGCCCGCCAGTACCACCCGGATGTGAATCCCGACGATGCCTCCGCCGAGGGCCGTTTCAAGGAGATCAGCGAGGCCTATGAAGTGCTCTCCGATCCCGAAAAGCGACGTCGCTACGAGCAGTTCGGCCAGTACTGGAACCAGATGGGTGGCGGCGGCGGGGCTCCCGGCGTCGATGTCGATTTCGGCCGTTACGGCAATTTCGACGACTTCATCAACGACCTGCTGGGCCGTTTCGGCGGCGGGGCTGCAGCCGGTGCCCCCGGCGGCTTCGGCTTCGGCAGCGGTTTCCCCGGCGGTTTCGCCTCCGGTTTTGGTGGCCCCGCTGCCGCACGCGCCACCCAGGTGCAGCTCGATGCGGAAGCCACGATCAGCCTGCCGGTGGCCGATGCCTTCCGCGGCTGCGAGCGCACCCTGGCCGTCAACGAGGAGCGGGTGCAGGTGCGCATCCCCGCCGGTGTGAAGGACGGCAGCCGCCTGCGGCTCAAGGGCAAAGGCAACCTGCAGCCCGGCACCGGGCGTCGCGGCGACCTTTACCTCACCCTCAAGCTCCAGAGCCATCCCGTCTGGCGTCTCGACGGCGACCAGCTGCGGGCCGAACTTCCCTTGAGCCTCGACGAACTGGCCCTTGGCGGTGAGGTGCGGGTGGCCACCCCCGATGGGGAAGCCACGATCCAGGTGCCCCCCGGCATGACCCTGGGCCGCAGCCTGCGGCTCAAGGGCAAGGGCTGGCCGGTGAAGGACGGCAGGGGAGATCTGCTGTTCACCCCGACCCTGAAGCTGCCCGACAGCCTCAGTCCCCAGGAGCGGGACCTGCTGGAGCAGCTGCGCCAGGCCCGCAGCGTCGACCCCCGCAAGGACTGGATCAGCGCCGCCCTGCTCTGACCCCCCAACCGGCCCGCCGATCAAGCGCCGGAAGGGCTTTCCGTAGGATCCGGCCAGTCAGAACGGCCCCATGGAGCTCACCTATCGGCCCCGCCGGCTGCGTCGCACGCCGGCCCTGCGGGCCATGGTGCGGGAATTTCAGCTCAGCGCCGCCGATTTCATCTATCCGCTGTTCGTCCACGAGGGCGCGTCCAACGAACCGATCGGCGCCATGCCCGGCGCCCAGCGTTGGAGCCTGGAGGGCCTGGTGGCCGAGGTGGGCCGGGCCTGGGATCTGGGCATCCGCTGCGTCGTGCTGTTCCCCAAGGTGGCTGATGGCCTCAAGACCGAGGACGGCAGTGAGTGCTTCAACGAAGGTGGGCTGATCCCCCGGGCGATCCGCCGCCTCAAGCAGGAGCACCCCAACATGGCGATCATGACGGATGTGGCCCTTGATCCCTATTCCTGCGACGGCCACGACGGAATCGTGAGTGCCGAGGGGGTGGTGCTCAACGACGAGACCATCGCCCTGCTCTGCCGCCAGGCGGTGGCCCAGGCCCGGGCCGGAGCGGATCTGATCGGCCCCAGCGACATGATGGACGGACGGGTGGGGGCCATCCGTGAAGCCCTCGACGAGGAAGGCTTCGAGCACGTCGGGATCATCAGCTACACCGCCAAGTACGCCTCCGCCTACTACGGACCCTTCCGGGAGGCGCTGGATTCCGCCCCCCGGGCCGTGAGCACCAAGCCCATCCCGAAGGACAAGAGCACCTATCAGATGGATCCGGCCAACGGCCGCGAAGCCCTCACCGAAGCCCTGCTCGATGAACAGGAGGGGGCCGACATCCTGATGGTCAAGCCCGGCCTGGCCTACCTCGATGTCATCCATCGCCTGCGCGGCGAGAGCGAGCTGCCCATCGCCGCTTACAACGTCAGCGGTGAGTACGCCATGGTCAAGGCCGCCGCCGAGCGGGGCTGGATCGACGAGCGGGCGGTGGTGCTGGAAACCCTGCTCTGCTTCAAGCGCGCCGGCGCCGATCTGATCCTCACGTACCACGCCTGTGACGCCGCCCAGTGGCTGCGCGACGGCTGAGCCGCACCGCTTGAATGGGGGAATGAACCGACGTTTCCCCTTCCGATGACGCGTCTCGGCCACGTGGCGGTGCGGGTCCAGGACATGGAGCGTGCCAAGCACTTCTACGAAGGGCTGGGGCTGCGCCTGACCTGGGACGCCCACGACTGGGCCTACATGCAGTCGCCCGGCAACGGCGACGGCATCGCCCTGCTCAGCCCCACCTACACCGCCGCCGGCCCCCACTTCGCCTTCCACTTCAGCGACCGCGCCGAGGTGCAGGCGGTGCACGACCGGCTTGAGGCGGCGGGCCACCGGGTCGGACCGGTGCACGACCACCGCGACGGCACCGCTTCCTTCTACCTGCAGGATCCGGATGGCAACTGGCTGGAGATGCTCTACGAGCCCGCCGAAGGCATTCCCTCCAACGTCGGAGTCGCCGCCATCCCCGCTCCAACTTCCCTCGCGCCGGCTGGGTGAGCGAGATCCATCAGGACACGCTGGAGCTGCTGGAGTGGCCCCGTCTGGCCGCCCACCTGGCCGGCTTCGCCAGCACCGCCGCCGGCCGGCGCGATTGTGCCGGGCTCGGCCTGCCGGACCAGCCGGCCGAAAGCCGCCGTCTGCTGCTGGAAACCACCGAGCTGCTGGCCCTCGATGGCCTCAGTGAGGGCGGCCTCAGCCTGCAGGGGGCCGGGGACATCGCCGCCACCGTGGCCCTCTGCGCCAAGGGTGGCTGCGCCGGCGGCGAGGAGCTGCTGGCCGTGGCCGCCACCCTGGCCACCGCCCGGCGGCTGCGGCGTCAGATCGAGGACCCAGAACTGCGGCCGATCACCACGGCCCTGGTGGCCGAATTGCGCACCCTGCCGGAGCTGGAGCAGCGGCTGCACTTCTGTCTGGAGGAGGGCGGCCGGGTGGCGGATCGGGCCAGCGGCTCCTTGGAGGCGGTGCGGCGCCAGCTGCTGGGCCTGCGCGCTGAGCGGCGCGAGCGGCTGCAGGAGCTGGTGCGTCGCTACGCCTCCCTGCTCCAGGACACGGTGGTCAGCGAGCGCAGCGGCCGGCCGGTGCTGGCGGTCAAGGCCGGCGCCGCCGCCCAGGTGAGCGGCCTGGTGCACGACAGCTCCGCCTCCGGCAGCACGGTGTATGTGGAGCCCCAGGTGGTGATCCCCCTGGGCAACCGCATCCGTGATGCCGAGGGCCAGGAACGGGAGCAGGAGCGCCAGGTGCGCAGCGAACTCAGTGCCCTGGTGGGAGAGCAGGCTGAGCCGCTGGGCCATCTGCAGCAGGTGTTGGTGCGGCTCGATGCCGGCCTGGCCCGGGCCCGTTACGGACAGTGGCTGGGGGCTGTGCGGCCCGAGCTGGCCGAGACGGCCGACGCCCCGTTCGAGCTGCGGGAGCTGCGCCACCCCCTGCTGCTCTGGCAGGAGCGGCGCGAGGGCGGCCGGCCCGTGGTGCCCGTGAGCATCAGCGTGGGCCCCGAGCTGCGGGTGGTGGCGATCACGGGCCCCAACACCGGTGGCAAGACGGTGACCCTCAAAAGCCTCGGCCTGGCGGCCCTGATGGCCCGCGCCGGCCTGTTCCTGCCCTGCGGCGGCACCCCCCGGCTGCCCTGGTGCGGCCAGGTGCTGGCCGACATCGGCGACGAGCAGTCGCTGCAGCAGAACCTCTCCACCTTCAGCGGCCACATCCGCCGCATCGCCCGCATCCTGGCGGCCTTGGCGGACGGGGCCACCTTGGCCCAGGGTGCCGCGGCGCTGGTGCTGCTCGATGAGGTGGGGGCCGGCACCGATCCCACCGAAGGCAGCGCCCTGGCCGCTGCCCTGCTGCGCCACCTCGCCGATCGCGCCCGCCTCACCGTCGCCACCACCCACTTCGGCGAGCTCAAGGCGCTCAAGTACGCCGATTCCCGCTTCGAGAACGCCTCGGTGGCCTTCGACGTGGAGACCCTCTCGCCCACCTACCGGCTGCAGTGGGGCATCCCCGGCCGCAGCAACGCCCTGGCGATCGCCTCCCGCCTGGGCCTCGACCCTGCGGTGCTGGCGGCGGCCGCCGCCCAGCTGGAGCCCGGCGGTGAAGGCGACGTGAACCGGGTGATCGAGGGGCTGGAGCAGGAACGCCAGCGCCAGCAGGAGGCGGCCGAGGCGGCGGCGGTGCTGCTGGCCCGCACCGAGCTGCTGCACGAGGAACTGCTGCAGCGCTGGTCGCAGCAGAAGGAGCAGTCGGCGGAACTGCAGGAGCAGCGCCGCCAGCGGCTGGAGCTGTCGATCCGGGAGGGTCAGGGGGAGGTGCGGCGCCTGATCCGGCGGCTGCGCACGGTGGGTCAGGAGGTGCGCGTCGGCGGGCGGGTGGCGGGGGAAACGGCCCGCCAGGCCGGCCAGCGCCTGCGCCGGCTGGAGCAGCAGCACCGGCCCCTGCCGGAGCAGCGCGACCACGGCGGCTGGCGGCCCCGGGTGGGCGACCGCATCCGGCTGCTGGCCCTGGGCAAGGCCGCCGAGGTGCTGGCCATCTCGGCGGAGGGAACGGAGCTCACGGTGCGCTGCGGCGTGCTGCGGCTCACGGTGGCGCTGGCGGCGATCGAGGGACTGCACGGCGAGAAGCCGGCGCCACCCGAGCCGCCGCCCCAGGTGCGCATCCGCAGCCGTCGTTCCCCCGGCAGCCGCGGCCCGGACGTGCGCACCGAGGGGAACACGGTGGACGTGCGCGGCCTGCGGGTGCATGAGGCCGAGGCGGCGGTGGAAGAGCGCCTGCGGGGGGCCAACGGGCCGGTGTGGGTGATCCACGGCATCGGCACCGGCAAGCTCAAGCGGGGCCTGCGCGAGTGGCTCTCCGGCCTGGCCTGGGTGGAGCGGGTCAGCGATGCCGAGCAGGGGGATGGCGGCCCCGGCTGCAGCGTCATCTGGGTGAAGTGAGGCCCGGGCCGCGCCGCTCAGTGGCTGATGGGGGGCAGCTGGGGTTCCTTCCGCGCCGCTGGGGTCACCTCGGCCGGCAGCAGGGCGGCCCCGAGCCCGTCGAACAGGCGCCAGCCCGTGGGGTCAACGTCGAGGTGGACGGTCTGGCCGACGCTCACGCTCTGATCTGGTGTGGCCCGCACCAGCACCAGGTGGCTGCCCTCCAGCAGCCGGCAGGTGAGCAGTTGCTCGTTGCCCAGGGCCTCGCAGTGGCTCACCTCCGCGGCCAGGTTGCGGTTGGTGGCGGGGGCCAGCCGCAGGTGCTCGGGCCGCAGGCCGCCGGTGATCCGGTGGCCGATCCAGTTCCCCAGCAGGTCCGCCATCGGCCCCTCCACCGGGAAGCGCCGTTCCCCCAGCAGCAACTGGCTCGTGCTGGCCACCTCCACCGGCAGCAGGTTCATCGCCGGGCTGCCGATGAACTGGGCCACGAACAGGTTGGACGGCCACTGGTACAGCTGCATCGGCGTGCCCAGCTGCTGCAGCCGGCCCTCGTTGAGCACGGCGATGCGGTGGCCCATGGTCATCGCCTCCACCTGATCGTGGGTGACGTAAAGGGTGGTGGTGCCCAGGCGCCGCTGCAACTCCACGATCTGGGTGCGGGTGCCGGTGCGCAGCTTGGCGTCGAGGTTGCTGAGCGGTTCATCCATCAGGAACACCGCCGGCTGGCGGGCGATGGCCCGGCCCAGCGCCACCCGCTGCTTCTGGCCCCCGGAGAGCTCCTTGGGCCGGCGCTCCAGCAGCGGCTCCAGCTCCAGGGTGGCGGCCACCTCATCGATGCGCGCCGCGATGCGGCGCTCCCGCTCGGAATCGATCCGCAGGGCCGCTGGCAATCCGCGGCTGGCCCGGTGCAGGCTGTCCTGCAACTGCTGGCTCAGGCTGCGGTGGCGGCTGCGCCGCAGGCCGAAGCCGATGTTGTCGGCCACGCTCAGGTGCGGGTAGAGCGCGTAGCTCTGGAACACCATCGCCACATCCCGCTGGGCGGGCCGCAGGCGGCTCACGGGCCGCTCGCCCACGTAGATCTCGCCCGACGTGGTGGCCTCCAGGCCCGCCAGCAGCCGCAGCAGGGTGCTCTTGCCGCAGCCCGAGGGGCCCACCAGCACCAGGAATTCACCGTCCTTGATGTGCAGGTCGAGCTGGCGCAGCACTTCTACCGGGCTGCCGCCGCGACGGGGCGGGTAGGTCTTGCCGACCTTCTGGAAGCGGACCTCGGCCAAACAAGCGCTGCAACCGGGGGATCCTAGGGTTGTTCCTCATCAGAGCCCCGGCCGAAACCCTTCCTTGCAGTTCATCGATCAGGCCCGCATCGCCGTTCGCGCCGGCCGCGGCGGCGACGGCATCGTGGCCTTCCGTCGTGAGAAATACGTGCCCGCCGGGGGCCCCTCCGGCGGCGACGGGGGTCGCGGCGGAGACGTGCTGCTCGTGGCCGATTCCAACCTCCAGACCCTGCTGGATTTCAAGTACCGCCGCCTGTTCGCCGCCGATGACGGCCGGCGCGGCGGCCCGAACCGCTCCTCCGGAGCCAGCGCCTCCACCCTGACGATCCGGGTGCCGTGCGGCACGGAGGTGCGCGACTGCCGCACCGGCATCCTGCTGGGGGATCTCACCAACGCCGGCGAGGAGCTGCTGGTGGCGGCCGGTGGCCGGGGCGGGCTGGGCAACGCCCACTACCTCAGCAACCGCAACCGGGCCCCGGAAAAGTTCACCGAGGGCAAGGAGGGGGAGGAATGGAAGCTGCAGCTGGAGCTGAAACTGCTGGCCGAGGTGGGGATCATCGGCCTGCCCAACGCGGGCAAGAGCACCCTGATCGCCGTTCTCTCGGCTGCCCGGCCCAAGATCGCCGACTATCCCTTCACCACCTTGGTGCCCAACCTGGGCGTGGTGCGGCGGCCAAGCGGCGACGGCACCGTCTTCGCCGACATCCCCGGACTGATCGCCGGTGCAGCCCGCGGCGCCGGCCTGGGCCATGAATTCCTGCGCCACATCGAGCGCACCCGGCTGCTGCTGCATCTGGTCGATGCGGGCGGCGAGGACGTGCTCAGGGACCTGCTGGTGGTGGAGGAGGAGCTGGCCGCCTATGGCAACGGGCTCAGCGAGCGCCCCCGCCTGGTGGTGCTCAACAAGATGGAGCTGTGTGATGACGAGGAACTGGAGGAGCGGGTGGCCGCCATTGCCGCCCATACCGGCCAGCCCCCCCTCGTCATCTCCGCTGCCGCCTCCCAGGGTCTCCAAACCCTGCTGGCCGCCGTGTGGCAGCAGCTGGGCATCGTCTGACGCTGGGCCTCAGTCGTCGTAGACCCGACACTCGGGCGCTTCGGGGTTGAGGTCGCAGTACACCTCCAGGGGGCTGGGGTCGTGGCTGTCCTCGGGGTGGTGCTCCTTGTACTCGTTGAGGGCCTTGAGCTCCTCCTCGAGATGGCGCACCTTGCCGAGATTGCCGTCGGCCTTGGCCGACGCAATCTCGACCTTGTCCTTCTCGATGTGATCGTCGATCGTCTTCATGCAAAAACCGGCCTTCACGAGCCGGAACTCACCGGAGACACCATACGGTCGTGGCAGGGGCGCCGCCTTTTCCTGTGGGTTCCCGCACACCCTTGGTTGAGGCACCGGCTTCAGGTGGCCAGCTCGCTCAACGCCAGCCAGCGCTCCTCCGCCGCGTGGATCCGCTCCACCAGGGCCGCCAGCTCGTGGGTCAGCTCCTCCAGCCGGGCGTAGTCCGGGCCGCTGGGGGTCGCCAGGTGCTGCTCAAGTTCCTGGCGTTGCTGTTCGAGCTGGGGCAGCTCGGATTCGAGGCGCTCCAGCTCCCGGGCCTCCTTGAAGCTGCGCCGCCGGGGTCCTGCCGCCGCCGCCCTGGCCGCTGGCGTCGATCGCCCGGCGGCCAGGGCGGGGGCGGTGGCGGGGGCGGTGGCAGGGGCCCCTCGCTCCAGCCAGCTGGTGTAGTTGCCCTCGAAGCGCTCCAGCCGGCCGTCCTCGAAGTGGAACAGGCGGTCGACGGTGCGATCCAGGAACCAGCGGTCGTGGGAGACCACCACCACACAGCCGCGGAAATCGTCGAGGAACTCCTCCAGCACGCTCAGGGTGTGGACATCGAGGTCGTTGGTGGGTTCATCCAGCAGCAGCACGTTGGGGGCCTCGATCAGCAGCCGGCAGAGGTGCAGGCGCCGCCGCTCGCCCCCCGAAAGCTTCGCCACTGGTTGGTGCTGCTGGGCGGGGGGAAACAGGAAGCGCTCCAGCAGCTGGGACGCCGTCAGCTCCACCCCGTCCACCTGCACCCGGCTGGCGGCCTCCTGCACCACCTCGATCACCTTGCGCTTGCCGTCCTTGGCCAGCAGCACGTCGCTGTGCTGGTCGAAGTAGGCCAGCTTCACCGTGGACCCGAGCTCCAGCAGGCCTTCGCTGGGGGGGCGCCGTCCGGCGATCACCTCCAGCAGGCTGGATTTGCCGACCCCGTTGGGCCCGATGATCCCCACCCGGTCCTCGGGGCTGAAGTCGTAGCTGAAGTCCCGCAGCAGGGTGCGTTCGCCCACGGCCACCGCCAGCCCCTCGGCGGTGATCGCCCGTTTGCCGATGCGCCGGGCGGTGGCGGCCATGGCCAGGCTGGTGCGACCCTGACGGGCGGGCGCCTCCAGCAGGGCATCGATGCGTTGCAGCCGCGCCTTCTGCTTGGTGCTGCGGGCCTTGGGGCCCTGGCGCAACCAGGCCAGTTCCCGCCGCAGGGTGCCCTTGAGCTTGGCGGCGGAGGAGGCTTCGGCCTCCTCTTCGGCCGCCTTGAGGCCCAGGTAAGTGCCGTAGTTGCCCTCGTAGGGCCGGGCCTCGCCCCGCTCCACCGCCACGATCCGGCGGGTGACCCGATCCAGCAGGTAGCGGTCATGGGTGACGAGCACCAGGGCGCCGGCGAAGCGATCCAGGTAGCTCTGCAGCCACTCCACCCCCTCGGCATCAAGGTGGTTGGTGGGTTCATCCAGCAGCAGCACTTCCGGTTCGGCCACCAGGGCCGCCGCCAGGGCGACGCGGCGCCGGTTGCCGCCGGAGAGTTCGCCGATCGTGCGCTCCTGGTGGGCCGCGTCGATGCCCAGGCGCTCCAGCACCTCCCGGCAGCGGCGCTCCAGGTCCCAGGCCTGGCAACCGTCCATGCGGTGCTGCAGGGCGCTCAGGCGGGCCAGCAACGGGCCATCCTCGGTGCCGCTGGCCAGCTGGTGGCTCACGACGGTGTACTCCCGCAGCAGGGCCATGGCTTCGCCATCCCCGGCGAACACCTGCTCCAGCACGGTCAGCGAGGGATCCAGGCGGGGCTCCTGGTCGAGCAGCACCACCCGGGTGCGGGAATGGCAGCGCCGCTCGCCCCGATCGAGCGGTTCGAGACCCGCCAGCACCCGCAGCAGGGTGCTCTTGCCGGCGCCGTTGGGGCCGATCAGCCCCAGCCGGTCGCGCTCGCCCACATGCAGGTCGAGATCGGAGAACAGGCTGCGCAGGCCGAAGTCCTTGGCGGCCCCCACCAGGCTGATGGCGCTCATGGGGTGTCGCCGTTCTGGCCCAGGCCCAGGCGCTGCTGCTCCAGATGGGCGAAGACGCTCTTGTCGCCCACATCAGCGGCCGCCGGCATGGGGAACTTGCGCAGGCAGAGCACCAGCAGCAGCAGGGCTTCGGCGGCCAGCAGGCTGGCGGTCGTGGCCGTGCTCAGCACACCGGCCAGGCGCCCGAGCAGGGCCAGGGGCAGCAGCAGGGTGACGCCGATCGCCTCCGGGCGCTGGAAGCAGAAGAACTCCTTGAAGCCGATGCCGGCCAGGGCGGCGAAGAAGGGCCCCACCGCCAGGATCCACAGGGGTTGCTGCGCCAGGGCGGGGAGCATCTGGTCGGGGCCGGCCCGCAGGGCCAGCAGCAGCCCGCCCAGGCAACCGGCCAGCCAGAACAGCTGCAGGGCCCGGTGCAGGGGACGCAGGTAGATGTGGATCCAGCGCAGGGCCAGCCCGAGGCCGGCCGCCATCACCAGCAACCAGGGCCAGAGCCGGTCGGGGCCGAGCTGGCGCCACTGGGCCAGCAGGGCCAGCTGGCCCAGGGCCACGGCCGTGAGGGCCAGCCGGTAGCCCAGCACCTCGCGGCGGTCGGTGGCGGTGATGCTGAACGTGCCGTAGACCCCTTCGAAGACGGGGTCGGTGCCATCCGGGGGTGCCAGGGTGCTGCTCATCGGGTGGGGGCGCCGGGGGCGGCAGGGGGCGGGCTCGCCACCAGTGTGGCCAGGTCCGGTCCCGCCGGAACGATGCCGGAGGGGTGCAGGGGGAACAGGGCCCCGAAGTAGTCGCGGCGCCAGGCCGTCGGGAAGCAGGTGGCCGCCACCCCCTCCAGGCCATGGAAGCGTCGCCGCCAGTCCCACAGCCGGGGCAGTTGCCACAGGGGCCGGCGGCTGCAGCCGAACAGCGGCGCATAGACCAGTTCCATCCGGATCAGGGTGGGAAACAACACCACGTCCGCCAGGCTGGGCTGGGTTCCGCCGCAGAGCCAGCCGCTGCCAGCCTCCCCCTGGGCCACGAGGCTGGCCTCGACGGCCTCCAGGGCGGCGAACAGGGCCGTTTCCGCTTCGTTGTAGGCCGCCTGGTTGCGGGCGAAGCCGCAGCGGTACACCCCGTCGTTCACGTCCCCCTGCAGCCGCTCCCGCCAGGCGGCGATGGCGGCTTGATCCTCCGGGGGCTGCAGATCCGGGGCCTCACCAGACGCGGGCCAGGCGTTGAGCAGCTCGATCAGGCGGGCGCTCTCGCTGACCAGGATCTGCTTCTGGCGTCGGGAATAGAGGGCCGGCACGGTGGCCCGGGCGCGGGGATCGGCGCCGCTGCGGCGGTAGAGGTCGATCAGGGTGTGGCAGCCCTCAAAGGGGGTGGCGAAGCGCCAGCGGCCGGCGGCCGGATCGGGATCCACCACCACCGTGTCGATCGTGGGCGCCAGGCCGCGCAGGCTCCAGGTGAGCCAGGCCCGATGGGCCCAGGGGCAGCTGCGGCCCACGATCAAGACGTGGCCGCCGGGGTTCGCGGCGTCCTGCGGCAGTGGCGGCAGGCTGGTGAAGGCCCCGGCCGGCCGGCGGTAGCGGCCCTGGCCGTCGGCGGGGCCGAGCCCGCCCATCAGCAGACGCCACTGGCACTGCCAGAGCTGCCGAGCGGTGCGCACCAGGGTGGCGGGCGGGGCCATGGACATCAGTGCAGTGCAGCCATGACTCTGCGCCAGGCTGGAGCCCTGTGAGCGAGCAGGCGATGGCGGCGGGCAGGGTGATGGTGGTGGGGGGGACCCACGGCAACGAGCGCAACGCACCCTGGCTGCTGGAGGCCTGGCGGCAGCACCCGGCACTGCTGCAGCGCCATGGCCTCGCTCTGGAGCTGGTGCTGGGCAACCCCGCCGCCCACGCCGCCGGCCGGCGCTATCTGGACCAGGACCTCAACCGCAGCTTCGTGCCGGCCCTGCTGGACGCTGACGAACCGGGGGACCGGGAGCTGCAACGGGCGCGGGAGTTGCTGGCCCTTCATGGGCCCGAAGGCAGCGCCCCCTGCCTGGTGGCCCTCGACCTGCACAGCACCACCGCCGCCATGGGCAATTGCCTGGTGGTGTATGGCCGGCGGCCGGCCGATCTGGCCCTGGCGGCGGCGATGCAGCAGCGCCTGGGGCTGCCGATCTACCTGCACGAACAGGATCAGGTCCAGACCGGCTATCTGGTGGAACGCTGGCCTTGCGGGCTGGTGGTGGAGGTGGGCCCGGTGCCCCAGGGCGTGATCCAGGCCAGCCTCTGTCTGCAGAGTCAGCTGGCCCTGGAGGCGGCCCTGGCGGTGCTGGCGGAGGCTCGGGCCGGAGCCTTGCGCCAGCCGGCCTGGCTGGTGGTGCATCGCCACCAGGGCAGCCTCGATCTGCCGCGCCATGGCGATGGTTCCCCGGCGGCGGTGGTGCACCCCCAGCGACAGGGTCGCGATTGGCGGCCGATCGGCGCTGGCGAGCCCCTGTTCCTCACGGCGGAGGGCACCACGATTCCCTTCCACCCCTCGGGGGATCAGGTGGAGGAGCCCGTCTGGGCCGTGTTCATCAACGAGGCGGCCTATGGCGAGAAGGGCATCGCCCTCAGCCTCACGCGCCGGGAACGTTGGCCCGTGGCGCCCGCCTGGGGCCAGGCGCTGACGGACCTGGCCCAGAACCTTCAGAGTCCAGGCTGAACCTGGGGCTGCGACCGGGGCGGGCCGTTGTAGAGCACGCTCACGACGGTGCGACCATCCGGGGAGACGAGAATCTCGCTTTCCACGGTCGGCGGCTGGCCGAGCTGGGCCCAGCCGGGGCCGCCACCGTAGAAGCGGAACAGGTGACCTTCGGCGTCGGAGCGCACCAGGCAGTCGCCGCCACTGCGTTCGTACATGCAGGCAGCGGGCCGGTAGACACCGAGACCGCCGTTGATCACCTCGGCCCGCATGCGGGCCAGGTTGACGGCGCGGCCGCGCTGGAAGGCCAATTCCTGGGTGGTCTGGGAGAGGACGGGGGCGTTAGGCGCCAGGGGGGTGGCCAGCAGCAGGGCCAGGCAGCCCAACAGGGGTCGCAGACGGGTGGAGGGCATGGTCAGCCGCAAACGAGGGTGGTCTGTTCCTTGGTGCAGGGGAGATCGGTCTTGCTGCCGTCGGCCCAGTAGATCCGCAACCGGTCGTCCTCGGTGTCAGTGCGCAGGGTCAGCGACTTGACCACGCCGGCCGGGGGCTTGCCGGCCGGGTCGGCGGTGTCGGGGCGCAGGTTGGCCTTGTTCAGCCGCTGCTCGAGCTGCTGGATCTGCAACTCAAGCTGATCGATGCGGCGGCTATCGGCATTGGGCACGGCCTGGCAACCCGCCGCCAACAGCGGCAGGACCAGCAGGGCAGGGGACAGCCGGCGCAGGCGGGAGCCGGCACGACGCGGTGGCTGGGGGGAGAGCGACGAACGCGAGACCATCGGCGGGCGGGCGTGATGACCGGTGCAACTCACCATCTAGCAGCGGCAGGGCGGGGCAGGCCAAAAAGGAAGCTCAGCTTTTCTTCATGAAGGGCCACTCAGAAGCTGCAACAGTCTGTTACAGTCTGGTCAAGCGATTCGTCGCTCTTCCTTACGCCCACGGCCAGCGCAGCTGCGCTTGCGCCTGACGGCACTCTTCTCTCGCACTCATGACCGCCACTCTCCAGCAGCGCTCCGGCGCTTCGGTGTGGAACCAGTTCTGTGAGTGGGTCACCTCCACCAACAACCGCCTCTATGTGGGTTGGTTCGGTGTGCTGATGATCCCCACCCTGCTGGCCGCCACCATCTGCTTCATCGTCGCCTTCATCGCGGCGCCCCCTGTCGACATCGACGGCATCCGTGAGCCCGTCGCCGGCTCCCTGATGTACGGCAACAACATCATCTCCGGCGCCGTTGTTCCTTCCAGCAACGCCATCGGCCTGCACTTCTACCCCATCTGGGAAGCCGCCAGCCTCGACGAGTGGCTGTACAACGGTGGTCCTTACCAGCTGGTGGTCTTCCACTTCCTGATCGGCGTCTTCGCCTACATGGGCCGCGAGTGGGAGCTTTCCTACCGCCTCGGCATGCGCCCCTGGATCTGCGTTGCCTACTCCGCCCCCGTGGCGGCTGCCAGCGCCGTGTTCCTGATCTACCCCTTCGGTCAAGGTTCCTTCTCCGACGGCATGCCCCTCGGCATCAGCGGCACCTTCAACTACATGCTGGTATTCCAGGCTGAGCACAACATCCTGATGCACCCCTTCCACATGCTGGGTGTGGCAGGCGTGTTCGGTGGCTCCCTGTTTTCCGCGATGCACGGTTCGCTCGTCACCAGCTCCCTGGTGCGTGAAACCACCGAGAGCGAGTCGCAGAACTACGGCTATAAGTTTGGCCAAGAGGAAGAGACCTACAACATCGTGGCCGCCCACGGTTACTTCGGTCGCCTGATCTTCCAGTACGCCTCGTTCAACAACAGCCGCAGCCTGCACTTCTTCCTGGCAGCCTGGCCTGTGATCGGCATCTGGTTCACCGCCCTGGGCGTGAGCACGATGGCCTTCAACCTGAACGGTTTCAACTTCAACCAGTCGATCCTCGACGGTCAGGGCCGGGTGATCAACACCTGGGCCGACGTGCTCAACCGTGCCGGCCTCGGCATGGAAGTGATGCACGAGCGCAATGCGCACAACTTCCCGCTCGACCTGGCGGCTGCCAGCGCCACCCCTGTGGCCCTGACCGCCCCGGCCATCGGCTGATCTTGCTCTTCCACGAGTCCATGACCCCCTGCTCCGGCAGGGGGTTTTTTGATGGTTGTCCGCCGCAGCCATCACGTGCTGCCGCTGCAGAATCGAGCCATGCACACCTTGCCTGCCATGACAGCTGACGCTGGCCATGACCCCTTGCCCTCCTGGCGGGAGGGCGCGCTCAAGACCAACCTGCTCGCCTTCGTCGAGCGCGTCAGTGACCCTGGCAGCCCCGACTTCGTGGCGCCGCAGGAGCGGATTGCCGTGTTCGACAACGACGGCACGCTCTGGTCCGAGCAGCCGATGTATGCGCAGATGGCCTTTGCCCTGGATCGGGCCCGCCAGTTGGTGGCGGAGCGCAGCGACCTGGCCCGCGATCCGCTGGTGGCCGCGGCGGCGGCCGAAGACATGGACACCCTGCTGGGCCAGGGCATGCGGGGCCTGCTGGAGTTGGTGGCTCACACCCATGCTGGGATGACCACTGCGGCGTTCGCGGACCTGGCCCGCGATTGGTTGCGCGACGCCCGCCATCCGCAACTGGGTGTGCCCTACACCTGGCTTGTGTACCAGCCGATGCTGGAGCTGCTGGCTTACCTGCGGGCCAGGGAGTTCAGCAACTGGATCGTGACCGGCGGTGGTGGCGAGTTCGTGCGGCTGTTCGCCGAAGAGATCTATGGCATTCCCCCGGATCGGGTGATCGGCTCGACCTTGCTGTTGCGCTACGCCGACGAGAACGGCCAGCCCACCCTGTGGCGCGAGCCCGTGGTCGACTTCATCAACGATGGTGACGGCAAACCGGTGGCCGTGCAGCGGGCCATCGGTCGCCGCCCGATCGCGGCTTTTGGCAATTCCGATGGCGACCTGGCACTGCTTCGCTGGACCACCGCCGGTCCGGGGCGGCGGCTGGGGTTGCTGCTGCACCACGATGATTCCGAGCGGGAGGTGGCCTACGACAGGAACTCCCGCTTCGGTCGGCTGGATCGGGGGCTGGAGCTGGCAGCGCAGAATGGCTGGAGCCTGGTCAGCCTGCGCCGTGACTGGAGCCAGGTGTTTCCCGCTTCCCCTGCCAAGCCGTGACCCTTCGATGACCAGGCGTCCTCCCACCTCCACCTGGCACGACCGCCAGCGGCAGCGGCGCGCTTCGCCCTTCTTCCGTCTGCTGGACCGTTCCTTCGGTTTCCGGGTCCTGATCGCAGCCGCCCTCTCCTTTGGCTTGCTGGCCGCCGTCAACCGTTTCGAGAACTGTCACGATCCCTCGTCGCAACCCGATTGCCTGACCACCGACTTTCTGGACATCATCAGCATCGGCAATGTCGAGTCGTTCAGTATTATTACGGCCGCGATTGTTTACCTTCTCGAAGCGGGCAAGCGCAAAGAGTGGGAGCACCATGAAATGTTCGAACTCCTGCTCGCCCAGCGCGAGGCAAGGGCGTCCAACAGCCTCGGCCGCTTGAGGGCTCTGGAACATCTCTCTGCCGCCGGACTCTGGCAGGACGATTTCGATCTGCAGGGGGCCAATCTTGAGGGTCTCAGAATTCCATTCAGCCGTTGGCGGGGGGCAAACTTCGCCAACACGGTGCTGTGCCAAGCCGATCTCCATGGCGCTGATCTGGCCAGGGCTGATTTCAGCCATGCCGATCTCACCGGCGCCGATCTCAGTGGTGCCGATCTTCGGGCCGCCAGCTTTGTGGGCGCCAAGCTGAGCCTGGCGGATCTCCGAGGCGCCAAAGTCGATGGGGCCAGTTTCCGGGAGGCTGAACTGAACCAGACACGCTGTGACGGGCCGCTTCCCGCTCAGCAGACAAGCCTGGTCAGGGATTCCGCCGACAGCGACGAACTGATGAAAGAAAGGCCCACGTAGGTCCAGAATCCAGTGGCCCTCACCCAGCGCACCTTGCAGCGGAGTTTGATCGTCGCACCGGAGTCGTAATTCCGGGCCTCGAAGATGACGTCATCGTCCTTCTTGACCTCAAGAGTGCCTTGACGCAGCACGCAGGCTCCCTTCTCGCTGACGTCGCGGAGATTGACGAACACCGACTGCTTTGTGGGCAGGGTGAGGCTGACGGAGACGCCCACGGGGACATGAAGCCTTGGGGTGCTTCGTTTTCCCTCGGGATGTTGGTCTTGGGACATGAATGGCGCGACAGGTCATCGCCGTGGAGCGATTTACGAGCCTTTGTCAACTGTAGGCCTGGTTTTTCCCTTGGCCACCGCCTGATTTCGGTGGATTTCTGAGCCGGCCCGGCTGAAGCGGCGCCAAGACCGGCTATGGTTTTTATCTTCGGCAGAAGCCGGCGAACCTGGTGTTCGCCTTTGCCGGAGCCAGCACCGAGCCGCCCCGCGCTTCCTGGGGACGGTCCACCAGGTCCAGCAACGGCTGCCGTGTGCGATTCCCCGCGTGGGAACGGCAGCCTCCCGGTGCGAGATCCATATCCCCTTGTTGTCCTTTCCCATGAACACCCTTTCCAGGCGTCCGTCGCCCTCGACACGTCCCAGTTCGTCCCCCGCCGTCTCCGGCAGGGGCACTGCCTATCCCAGTTGCCTGCTGGTGGCCAGGCCACCGCTCCATGACCCATCCCAGCACCCCCTCACCTGGGAGGACCTGCTCGGTCGCCGCTGAAGCTCCGGCTCTGATTGGCCCTCAATCGTCGTCGTCACCCCAGCCACGGCGCTTTTCCACCCCGTAGCCGAACACCGGCGGCGTGCCCTGGTAGCGGAGGCTGATTGGCCCGGCGTAGCCCGGTTGGCCCAGCTGCTGGGTCAGGGAGTTCTGGGCTGGGCCGGGGCCTAGACGATGCCGGCGCCACAGACCACCACCAGGGCGGCATGGAGCAGGCGGATGACTCAGCGCTGACAGGGGTGGGGGGGCACCTGGGACCGGACGTGACTAGTCGGCGCGTCATCGGTCCGCAGCAAGGGGCTCCAGCAGGCCGTAGGGGGAGTAGCGGCGTTCGATCCGACAGCGAACATCGGCGTCGACCTGCCAGGTGAGCGAGACCTGCACGGGCCCCGGCGGGGTGGGGGGATGAACGATCACCACCTCGACGTTCTCGTCCAGGCACCAGCGGCTGGCCGCTGCGCTGTCCGCCTCGACGGCCTGCAGGCTGGCGACCAACGGGGTGGCGGGGCCTGCTTCGGTGACGCCCGGCCGCCATTCCCTGGCGTAGGTGAGGCTCTCCAGGGCGTCGACGCCATGGCGCAGCACGATCCGGCGGCGGCGGTCGCCATGGGCGACGCACAATTCGGCGATCCAGGGCCAGGGACCGGTCCGATCGATGCCCAGGCTCCAGTGGCCGGCGGCGCTGATCTGCATGGCCGCTGGCGGCTCGTTGAAGCGCATCGGCACGGTGCGCCCGGAGTTGAGGTAGGTAAGGGCGGCTTCGATGCTGCCGTCCTGGTCGGTGACGAGCAGGCGGGTGGGGAACCGTTCGATCTCGCGGCCATCGGGGCCCAGGCGAACGAACAGGCCCTCCCAGCAGCCGCCGTTCACCTCCAGCAACCTCTGGCGGGGTGGGGTACTCAATGGCATGGCAGGCAAGGGAGAGGAACCCCAGCATGGCGACACCATTCGTGCCCTCGGAGCTGATCAGGTGATGGCCAGGGGTTGGCTCTGGGCTTGCCGGGGCGGCTGCGGCAGCCTCAGGCTCACCAGGGCCGCCAGTCCCACCAACAGGGCTGAGGCCCAGAGGCAGGCCTGGATCCCGCCGACCAGGAACAGGGCGCCCGAAAGCAGGGTGCCCACCAGGCGGCCAGCGGCGTTGGCCATGTAGTAGAAGCCCACGTTGAGGCTCACCGCATCGGCATCGGTGTACGCCAGCACCATGTAGCTGTGGATCGAGGAATTCATGGCGAACACCACCCCGAACACGGCCAGTCCCACCACCACCGTGAGCCCGGGGTTGCCCACCTCGCGCCAGAGGGTGATCGCCATCAGGGCGGGGATGGCGGTGAGCAGGGCGGCCCAGAACTGCACGGCGCTGGGCCCTGGCGGTCGGGACTGACCCCAGGCCTGGCGCAGGCTCGGCGCCGACCCCTGCACGATGCCGTAGCCGATCACCCACAGGCCCATGAAGCCGCCCACCTCCCAGAAGCGCCAGCCCAGGCTGGATTGCAGGAACACGGGCAGGGCCACCACGAACCACACGTCGCGGGCACCGAACAGGAAGAAGCGGGCCAGGGAGAGCACGTTGATGCCCTCGCTCTTGGAGAACAGCGCCTTGAAGGCCGGCTTGCTCTTCATCCTGCCGATGTCCTGCGGCAACAGCAGCGTCACCAGAAAAGCCAGCGCCAACCAGGCCGCCATCACGATCACGGCTTTGTTGAACCCCACCGTGTAGAGCAGCAGGCCGCCCACGAAGAAACCCAGGCCCTTGAGGCCATTCTTGGCGCCGGTAAGGATGGCCACCCAGCGGAACAGCTGCTGCTCCCCCCTGGCCTGATCCTCTGGGGTTTCCGGCACCACCACCCGGATGGCGCTCTTGGCGCTCATCTTCTCCAGGTCCTTGGCGATACCGCTGATCGCCTGGGCCCCCATCACCCACCCCACCGACAACGCCTTGGGCCAGGTGTCGGCCACCGGCACCAGCAGGAGCAGGGCCGCGATCTGCAGCAAGGTGCCGATCCAGAGGGTGAGCTTCAGGCCGAAGCGGGCCCCCAGCCAGCCGCCGTAGAGGTTGGTGAGAATCCCGAAGAACTCATAGAAGATGAACAGGAAGGCGATCTCCAGCGTGGTGTAACCCAACTGCAGGAAGTGGAACACCACGAGCATGCGCAGCGCCCCATCGGTCACCGTGAACGCCCAGTTGTTGGCGGTGATGATGGCGTACTGCTGCAGGGGGGACAGCGTGCGCATCACGTCTCCTCCAGGCTGGCCACATGGCAGGCCAGATCAGCCATCCGGCAGCTATAGCCCCATTCGTTGTCGTACCAGGCGAACACCTTCAGCTGGGTGCCGCCCGTCACCATCGTGGAGAGGGCATCCACGATCGAACTGCGGCTGTCGTTGAGATAGTCGACCGACACCAGGGGCCGCTCCTCATAGCCGAGGATGCCCAGCAGGGGGCCTGCCGCCGCCGCGGCGAAGGCGCCATTCACCTCCTCCACGGTCACGGGGCGCTCCAGCTCGAACACCGCGTCGGTGAGTGAGGCATTGAGCAGGGGCACGCGCACGGCGTGGCCGTTGAGCTTGCCCTGCAGCTCCGGAAAGATCAGGCCGATGGCCTTGGCCGAGCCCGTGGTGGTGGGAATCAGGCTCTGCAGGCAGGAGCGGGCCCGGCGCAGATCGCTCTTGAAGCTGTCGATCACCACCTGGGTGTTGGTGATGTTGTGCAGGGTGGTGATCGAGCCATGGCGGATGCCGAAGCTCTCCTGCACCACTTTCACCACCGGCGCCAGGCAGTTGGTGGTGCAGGAGGCGGCGGTGAGGATCCGATGCCGCTCAGGGCTGTAGGTGGCGTGGTTGATGCCGAAGACGATGTTGGGCACCTCGACGCCGTCCAGCTCCCCTTTCACGGGGCAGGCCACGATCACCCGCCGTACGCCGGCCTGCTGCAGGTAGGGGGCGAGGGTCCCGGGGGTCTTGACCTTGCCGCTGCACTCGAGCACCAGCTCCACCCCCGCCACCTGCCAGGGCACCTCGGCCGGATGGCTGAACGTCGACCAACCCACCCGGCGCCCCTCGACCGTGAAACCCCCGCCGTCGGCCTCGGCCAGCACTGGCCGGCTCCAGCGACCATGCACCGAGTCGAACTCCAGCAGGTGGGCGGCGGTGGCGGCGTCACCACCGCTGTCGTTGACGTGCACCAGCTCGATGCCGGGCCGCCCCCAGAGGGCGCGGAACACCAGCCGTCCGATGCGTCCGAAGCCGTTGATGCCGATCTTCACAGCGCCTGCCGCGACATCGCCCTATCGTCACATCAGCCGGAGTTGATGGATTTATGGCCGGGTTAAGGACAGCCCGCTCTGGGTCGGCGCTCTGCGAGCCGCCCCCCCTGCAGCCCGAGCAGGCGCGCCTGCTGCTGCGGGCCCTGGCCGATCCGATTCGCCTGCAGGTGATCGAGGCCCTGGGCGATGGGGAGCGCTGCGTCTGCGACCTCACCAGTGAGCTGGCCCTGGCCCAGTCGAAGCTGTCGTTCCACCTCAAGGTGCTCAAGGACACGGGCCTGCTGGCCGACCGTCAGAGCGGCCGCTGGGTGTACTACCGCCTGCAGCCCGACGCCCTGGAGCGCCTGCGGGCCTGGCTCGCCACCCTGGCGGCCAGCTGTATCGCCCCGGCCCCACCCTGCTCCTGATCCCTCCACCAAGCGAGTCCCGATGGGAATCTTCGAGCGCTTTCTGAGCCTGTGGGTCGCCCTGGCGATCGTGGCCGGTGTGGCCCTTGGCGCCTTGATGCCCCAGCTTTCCGAGGCCGTGGCGGCGTTTGAATTCGCCCGCATCAACCTGCTGATCGCCCTGCTGGTGTGGGGAATGATCTTTCCGATGATGCTGGCGGTGGACTTTGGCTCCATCGCCGGCCTGCGGCGCCAGCCGAAGGGATTGGTGGTCACGGTGGTCGTGAACTGGCTGATCAAGCCGCTGACGATGACGGCCATCGCCTGGCTGTTCATCCGCGGCCTGTTCGGCGCCTGGATTCCGGCCGCCGTGGGTGATCAGTACATCGCCGGCATGATCCTGCTGGGTGTGGCGCCCTGCACCGCCATGGTGTTCGTGTGGAGCCGGCTCAGCAACGGCGATCCCAACTACACCCTGGCCCAGGTGGCGATCAACGACCTGATCATGGTGTTTGCGTTCGCGCCGATCGCCGCCCTGCTGCTGGGGGTGAGCAATGTGCTCGTTCCCTGGGACACCCTGGTGACGGCGGTGGGCCTGTTTGTGGTGGTGCCCCTGGCGGCCGGCTGGCTGACCCGGGTGCTGCTGCGTTCCCCCACCCGGATCGAACGCCTGGAGCAGCGGCTCAAGCCGGTGGCGATCGTGAGCCTGATCGTCACGGTGCTGCTGCTGTTCATGGTGCAGGCCCAGGCGATCCTCTCCAACCCGCTGGCGATCGTGCTGATCGCCATCCCCCTGACCCTGCAGACCTACCTGATCTTCTGGATCACGGCCCTGTGGATGCGCTTCTGGCACCAGCCCCACGCCATCGCCGCCCCCGGTGCCATGATCGGTGCCTCCAATTTCTTTGAGCTGGCCGTGGCCGTGGCCATCAGCCTGTTCGGCATCGATTCCGGAGCGGCCTTGGCCACCGTGGTGGGTGTGCTGGTGGAGGTTCCGGTGATGTTGTCGCTGGTGGCGATCGCCAACCGCAACCGGCGCCTGTTTCCTGCGGCCGTGTCCTGAACGGACGGGGATGGGGCGCTCCTTGCCGCCATGCTGGAGACAGCACCGGCCCTCCCCCCATGCTGCGTTTCCTGCTCAACGTCCTCTGGTTCGTGCTCGGGGGCTTTGTGATGGGCCTGGGCTGGTGGCTGGCTGGCCTGGTGGCGGCGATCACGATCGTGGGGATTCCCTGGGCCCGGGCCTGCTTCGTGATCGGCAATTTCTCCTTCTGGCCGTTCGGTTACGAGGCCGTCAGCCGTCGCGAGCTGACCGGCCGCATGGATTTCGGCACCGGCCCTTTGGGGCTGATTGGCAACGTGATCTGGTTCCTGCTGGCCGGCTGGTGGCTGGCCATTGGCCATCTCAGTGCGGCGGTGGCCTGTTTTGTGACGATCATCGGCATCCCCTTCGGCCTCCAGCACATCAAGCTGGCCCTGATTGCCCTGGCTCCGATCGGTCTGCAGGTGGTGCCGGTGCGGCGCTGAAAGAGCGATCAGGTTCAGGGAGCGGAAGCCGTTCAGCACCAGATGGGTGAGGTCCGAAACCTGGCTGGTTCTACGGGTGGGCGACGGCCCCGGGCAGCTGCCGCACCAGCGAGCAACAAGCCGATCGGCAGCAGGGCAAAGAGCTCGCGCAGCACGCCATCCGCTCGCGACGATTTCTTGCTTTGCCAGGCGGGAGGCGGACGCCAAGGCGGCCTGAATCTCTCAGTGGAGCGGCTGCGCGGGTGATCGGAAGAACAGCCAGAGGGGAGGAAGGGCAGAGCGGAGAATGGCAGACGATTGCACGCACCGGCCTTGATACCGTCCGTTCCAGCCTTTTTGGGTCGTCTCTGGCCCAGGCAGATCGGCAACCAATGCCTGCTGCTGCTGGCCGCTGGCATCCTGTTTGGTCTGCTTGCGCCGGCCCAGACCCCTTGGCTGCAACCGCTGGCGACGGTGTTTTTGCAGGCCTCACAGATCGTGGTGATGCCATTTCTGATCTGCGAGCTGATCGTCGGGTTTGGGCGGCTGCGCGAGGGATCACTCAGCGAACTGGCGAGCAGGGGCGGGGTGGTGCTCCTTGGGCTCTGGCTGGCCGCATCGTTGCTGGTGGTGGGGTTGCCCCTGTTTCTGCCGCCCCTGGTGACCTCAGAGTTCTTTCACGCCGGTCTGTTTGAAACCAGTGAGACCGCCGACCTGCTCACCACCTATCTGCCCGACAACATCTTTGGAGCCCTGGCTGCGGACAACTTTCCCGCCGTGGTGTTGTTCAGTTGCCTGCTGGGCATTCTGCTGCAGGGGATCGATCGCCGCGAAGATCTGCTCAATCCCCTGGCGGTGATGCGCACGGTATTCGGCAAGCTGAATAAGCTTGTCGTCCGTCTGATTCCCTTCGGTATTTTTGCACTCATCGCACTCAATGTATCCAGGCTAGACTTGCAGCAGTTGATCCGGATTCAGGGTTTCTTTCTGATCAGTCTGATCGCTTTCTTGGTCTTGAGTTTCGGCTGTGCCATGGCGGTCTTGGCCTTGACACCCTTGAGCCCCATGGCCCTCTGGCGGATTGTGCGGGGCCCCTTGGCCCTCACGGCCAGCAGTGCCAATCTGCTGATCTCGCTGCCGATGCTGGTGAGCAATCTGCAGGAGCAGTTACCCGCCCAGCTGAATCAGCAGGCCAGGCCGGATCTGGCCGCTGAGAGGCGTGATGAGCTGGCACCGTTGGTGTCGCTTGGCTTTGCCCTGCCCAACCTGGGCCAGGTCGCCAGCTTGATCTTCATTCCCTTCTCCGCCTGGTATGTGGACCGGGCCCTGGAGCCCGCCACCACCGCCCGCATGTTGCTGAGCGCGATTCCAGCGTCGGTCTCGGGGCTCAAGGCGGTGATCCGGCAGGAATTGCTGCATCTCGGGTTGCCGATCGACCTGCTGCAGCTTGTGTACATCAATGGTGAATGGCTTTACAGGATCGAGAAGGTGCTCTCCCTCGAGGGCTTGGTGGTACTGGCGGTGCTCGTTTATGCCCGTGGCGTAGGAGCGTGGAGACCGCGGCCGCTGCTGGTGCTGGGCAGTTTCGGTGCGGCCTTGGCCCTGGCCTTTGGCCTGGGCTGGGGTAGCCGCCTCGGCCTGGCGGCAGCCCTGGAGAATTCTTACCGTAATGATGACCGTTTGCTGGCCCTCGCCACGGCGCGTAGCGGCGGGCAGCCCCAGGAGCTGCAGGGCGTACAGCCAGCCCAACCCGTCAGCTTGGAGGCCATCCGGGCCCGTGCTCTCTTGCGGGTGGGCTTGCGCCAGGACGGCCTGCCCTGGGCCTTTCGCAACCAGGCCGGCAAGATTGTGGGCTTTGACGTGGACCTGCTGAAAAGCCTGGCCTCCAACCTGGGAGTGCGACTACAGGTTCAGGTGGCACCGATGGCCCAACTGGAGCAATGGCTCGCGGATGACAGGATCGATCTCGTGGCCGGTGGCATCCAGACGAGCCCACGCCATGCGATTCGCCACGAGCTCAGCATCGGCTACCTTCCGGTGCACTTGGCCCTGGTTGTGGCCGACCGAAAGGTCAAGGAACTGCAGCGCGGATTCACACACTCCCAGGAGCACACAGTGACCCTGGCCGTGCGTGATGCCGCCATGATCAGCCCCGGCCTCCAGGACCAAATCGCAAAGTATCTCGGTGACGGTCATCGGCGTGCCAAGGTGGAGTTGATCCCAATTGAATCCAAGCAAGATTTCTTTTCAACAGCAGGCCAGAGGAAGTTTGATGGTCTACTCACAACGGCTGAGTCGGGAGCCGCCTGGGCCGTGTTGTATCCCCGCACGTCATTGATCACTCCCTTCAGCGACGATCTGAGCAGCGAATTGGTGCTCTTGATTGGTGGTCAGGATGCCACCCTACGCCGCTACCTTAACGGCTGGCTCTCCCGCGAAAGGGCTCAAGGCCGCATCGACGAACTCTTCAATTATTGGATCTTGCTCAAGGATTGAAAGCCCAAGATCTACGCCCATACCGGACTGCCGTCGGTGATGCACTCAAGGTGGACGAGGAGTTCCAGGAGTGCCCATAGGCATAGGCCTTGAGCGGATCCAGCGACAGCGGTGGCACAGTTCACGCTCCAGTGGCGGACCTTGCTTGTAGCCTGCTCGTCAGGGATGGGCTGTAGAAGCAGATGAAGAATCAGAACCACCTAAAATAGCTTGTGCAAAAACCGTCGTGTTGATTCCAACGTTGTGGGAATCGTTAATGACATGGCAATAAGCTTGTATCGGCTATGTTTTAAACGAATTATATCCATCATCATGCCGTTCCTGCAGCCTAAGGCCCACCAGCCACAAGCCCTAACGGCTTCCGCTTTGATGGGCGGCCTGGTCGTGGCGGCGGTGGCGGTCTGTGGCGACGGCTTGGCAAAACCGATGGCGTCCATACCGCGGGTGGAAGCCACCGGAGGTCTGGTGTTCCAGAGCCAGGGTGGTGGCACCCCCAACACCATCACGGGCTATCTCTTTGCGCCCCTGAGCCAGGGAGAGCGAGGCCAAGTGTTGTTTTTGGATGTGGCGGCAAACATGAACCTTGGCGGAGCACTTGGCCCAGGATCTGATGTGTCCGCTGGCTTCAGTACGCGCCTTGGCTATCGCTGGCTCAGTGGTGATCAGCGCTGGATGTATGGCTTCAGCGCCGGTGTTGACACGCGCCAGGCGTATAACGACTATGTCTTTCAGGCGGGCGTTGGGGCCGAGGCCCTTAGCCGCAACGTGGAACTGCGTTTCAACGGCTACATCCCCTTCTCCAACCAAGCCGATCAGTACCGGACCGGTTACAGCAATGCTTCACTGCGCAACAACCAGTTGATCGTCGATGGCTGGAATCGCTATGTGGTGTCGCTGGGTGGAGTGAATCTTGAGGCCGGCATCCCGGTCGCCCGCTGGAAGAACGAAAGCCTCTGGCTCTACGCCTCCTATTACTACCTTAACGGCGACTATGTGAATGCCAGCTCAGGGGTCCGCGGGCGCGGTGAACTGCGCATCGGCAATCAGCTGGCTCTGGGTGCCACGATTTCCTACGACTCGATCTTCAAAACCCAGGCCACGGGGTACCTGCGCTATGGCGCCAAACCATTGGCGGGCAGCGCGACTGACGCGGTGGATGCCGCCGAGCGCAACTTCTTGGCCTTGCGCGGGTTGCCGATGCAACGGGAGACCTCTCTGCGCTTGGTTTCGGCGCAGCAGAACTTGCCAGACAGCGTGGCCACCAATCCAGGCAATTTCGACGCGAGCTGGGTCGTGCGCTGCTCCGGCACTACCACCAACACCGGCACGGCTCAAGTGAGCTGCGTCAATCCGAGCCTTGATGCGTTGCTGGCGGCGGCCGGTCCCGGAGATGTGCTGTTGGTGGGCGGTGGCGCCAGTTCCGACCTGGGCGGCAGAATCCTGCGCCTCGCGGCGGGCACCAGCCTCACCGGCAGCGGCAATGCGCCCACCCTGACCACGCAATTCGGCCCTGTGAATCTTAATCCGGTGTTCGGCGCAAGGGTGGGGGCGCAGCCCTCCGTCAGCAACGGCATCATCAGCATTGGCAGCAATACCACCATTGCGGGTTTGAGCTTCACCAATAGCTCAATTACCAATTACAGTACCCGCAATGTGCTGATCGCCGACAATATCTTTACAGGCTCCTACACCGACAGGCCGACAGACCTGGCAACGGCCCAGGCCTTTGGCGCCATCAACGTGTCGGCCAATGCGCTGCCAGCCATTCAGCTGGACGGTGTTGACAACCTTGTGATCTCCAACAACACCTTCCTGTATCCACAGGTTCAGACCTACCAATCACAGCTGGGAACGCTTGATGGGGGAGGCATGGCTCCAGTCTGCAATCAGAACGGAGTCAACACCAGTGGCCTTTGTCTCAGCGGTAACGCCATCCGGCTCAACAACAGCACGAATGCCGTCATCTCAGGAAACACGGTGATCGGTGCTCTTGATGAAGCCTTCCGAATCAATAATCCCTCAGGCACCTTGCTGATCGACAGAAATACCATCTCCAACATGCGCATGGGTCCTGACAGCAACATCGGCACGGCCATCATCATTGGCCAGAATCAGGGCACCAGCACTGTGACCATCAGCAACAACTCAATCAGTAACAACAGCCCTGGTGTTTATCCGATTGTCGCATCCCCCACTCAGGATGGTGTCGCCGTAGCCTCAGCCAGTAATCAGAAGCTCAACAACATTGACCCGATTGAGGTTGGCCTTTGCCGCGGTAGTGCCAGTTATCCGCGTGCTCAAGACCTGTATGCCGATCCGAACTTCTCGGGCAATTGCAGTGGACCCACCACGATGAATGTCTCTATCATCGGCAATACCATCAGCTTGCCTTCCATCTCCGGCGGAATCAGGCAAGACGGCGACGGAATCGACTTCAACATCGGTAGCAACAGTATCCTGCGTGCCAATGTCTCCGGAAACACTGTTTTGACCCTCGGCGGCAGCAGGGGTGGAGATAATGGCATCACCTTCGATATTCGCGGCAAAGCCGACGCCAGGGTCACCATCGCCGACAACAAGATTAATGACGTTGGTGACGAGGCTATCGACCTCGGCTTCACCAACACGGTCAGCAATAACCAGCCTGGATTTGCTGAATTCACTTTGTCGGGCAACAGCTTCAGTGGCAGCACAAAAGGCCTGCTCAATATCGGCCTGATCAAGAACCCCGGCATCCCAGTCTCCAGCTTCTTCGTCACGGGCCAAGGCAACAACGCCAGTCAGGTGGGGGCTGTCAAGCCTGACCCTCAGAAGTTCAACACCGGCAGCTTCCCCAACCTTTATCTCAATGGCTCGCTTTTCCTCCAACCTTCGCCATGAGCCAGCCCCATCCGTCGTGATCTAGCTGTTCTGGACAGGAGCCAGCCACTGGGATCGAGCGCAGAGCCTTGGTTGCAGCGCGTCTGAAATCGGGGTGAAACTCTGGCGGTGGCTGGCCGTTGCAACGGGGTCCTGACGTGTCTTGGCCGATGCGAGTCACAGCTCAGATGGCCAGTCCGGACGGCTCCAAAGCCGAGATCCCCGCTTGTTTCCATCAACGCCCCCTGATGGATTCGAACCATCGACCGGCTGCTTAGAAGGCATGGCTAAATTCTAGTGGTTGACTGGGTTTTCGCTCGCTCTTGCCGGCCATTCGCGCACGGTTTCGCGCAACCCTGCCCAAGCAAGTGGGGCCCGTTCTGCGCGAATCCTGCGGCTGGCGGCAGTTGGGGCATCCGCTCCCTGCCTGAGCATGAGTTAGTAAAGCCCGCTGGGAACTGGCTCGAACGGCGCTGGCATCAATGCCTTGTTTCACCGCAGGGCTCCGGTCGGCCGCGGCCGTCCTCCGCTCCGGGGCCGGTGATGGGGGGGCTCAGCTGCTCTCCCGCGGCTGCGGTGGATCGGCAAGCTTTCAGCCAGGAGGGGCCTGGAGTGAGGCCAGAGGCAAGCGCGCGCGACTGCGCGGCCATGTGTTCATTTAAGGCTGACTATGAGTCTTCCGTTGATTACCTGCCGAGCCGTCAGCGTACGGCGCTGCTTTGCGTAGGTCCATTGCCCCGCAGTCAATTTGCAGGGTCTGGAATGCGTTTGTACTAGTAGATTAAGGGCTGCGCCAAAGGCCCCGAGCCCATCGCCTGCGGCAACGTCATCCCCTGATCTGGCCATCACTGCCGTGTTCGCATCAGCGGCATGATGCCCCGGTCAGTTGTCCCTCAAGGCAGCTGATTTTATGGTTGTTTGTCATTCATCCGGGCCAGATTCAGGCCCTGCCCGCTCGCTTGTGATCGCAGCCGGCGGCGGCCGTCATCTGGCCTGGCCCGACCAGCGGGTGGCGGCTGAGCTCCTCGCCCGCAGCGCCGGGTGGTCTGTCCATCGGCTGTTCCATGGCGGAGCCCGCGGCGCCGATGCCGCCATCGCCCGCGCCGCCCATCAGCTGGGCTGGCCGGCTCTTGCTCTGCCTGCCGCAGGGCTGATTCAAAGTGTGTCACAAGCGCGCTGGTCTGAGCTGCCAGCGTTGGGTTCGCTGAGCGAGCTTGCTCCTTCTCTGTGCGCGAAACCGGCTCTGCTGCAACCGATCTAGATCTGATCAGC
>Ga0247833_1000989_pt1 | contig 49010 bp, 50 predicted proteins | sample LaCruzMarch2015__7_FD_187117 | JGI IMG/M metagenome (GOLD analysis project Ga0247833, IMG submission 187117) | Freshwater microbial communities from meromictic Lake La Cruz, Castile-La Mancha, Spain - LaCruzMarch2015_8m | ecosystem: Environmental > Aquatic > Freshwater > Lake | place: Spain...
GGCCTCCGCTACGCTCCGGCCTCCTTCGCGAGCGCGCCACCAGGCGAGTCAATCTGAAAATGACTCCAGAAATCACTTTTCCACTTTTGTTCCGTCTCTGTTCACTTTTGTTCCGGCGGCGACATCGCCAGCGAAACTGCGTGGGCGGTGTGGGATTGCCTGCCGGGCTTGTTCGGCTCTATAGTCTGCCGACATGTCTCCAATCTTCGCACAGCTCGCGGCGGATTCCTCCGAGGACATTATTGAGCGGGGCTTGGACCTGACGAACCGGACGCTGGTCTATTTCGGTGTAGGGTTTTTGATTTACGTTGCTCTTCTCTTCGTCGGGCGCGCCCTCAAGCGAAGGCTCGGTTGCCCCCTCGGTTGGGCCTACCATATCTTCTGTATTACAGTCGGCCTCTTTGTCCCGGCGCAACTCCCGAACGTCGAATTTCTTGGCGAGCGGGAGATCGGCGCGGCCATGGCTCTTGCGGGGACGTTCGTGCTGATCGGATTCGTGAGACACCTTTGCTACGACCGTTTTCGGGCGGGTGGCACCAATGTTCAGGTTCCGAAGTTCCTCAGCCAGTTTATCTCCATCGCGATCATCGTCACCGTCGTCCTGTTTATCTTGCAGGGCGTCTACAATGTCCCGGTCCCGGGCCTCCTTGCCGGCGCGGGCGTCGCGGGCATCGTCCTCGGTTTGGCCCTGCAGGATACGCTCGGGAACATCTTTAGCGGATTCGCGATTTACTTTGGCGGGCAGTTCAAGGCCGGCGACTGGCTCTTAGTGGACGGCCAGCGCGCACAGATTATCGAGATCAACTGGCGGTCAACCCGTCTGCGCACCAACGATGATGTTTGCCTCGATATTCCTAACAGCAACATCACGAAGCAAACGGTCATCAACTACAATTATCCGACCAGCATTCACGGTGTGCGGCTTGATATCGGTCTGGATTACGACGCTCCGCCGAGCCTTGTAAAGTCGGTGCTGATCGAAGCCGCGTTGGATTGCCCGGACGTTCTCCGAGACCCTGCCCCGAACGTGTATTTGCTGGAGTTTGCGAACTGGAGCGTCACCTACCAGCTTCGCTTTTGGCTGGATGATCATGCACTTTATAATCGCGTGAACAGCCACATCCGGACGACGTTGTGGTATTCGCTCCGCCGCCATAAGATAGCAATTCCGTTCCCGATCCAGCACGAGATGTCGCTCCCGCAACCGACTCCTGCGATTGAAAACCGCGAACTCATCCGCGAGTCCATTGGAAAGGCTAGCTTTGCGACCTGTCTCTCCCCGGCTCAACTGGAGCAGATGGTCGGCGCCGCTCGCGTCGTTCGGTTCGGAGGGGGAGAAAATATTATTCGCCAATATGCAGAGGCCGGGCCGATGTATGTCCTGGTCTCCGGACGCGCGGAAGTATTTGTCGAATCCGGATCGACCAAATCGTCTGTCGCCATCTTAGAGGAGGGGGCATGCATTGGAGAGAGTTCGGTCCTCACGGGCGAGGCGCGCTCGGCGACCATTCTTGCTCTTGAAGACTGCGAGGCCGTTGAGGTGGACAAGGCCACGCTGGCCCCAATCATTGAGGCCAGTCCGGAGCTTCTCGAATCTCTGAGCGATTTGCTCGCCCACCGCCGCATGCAGAACGAAGGCATCGTCGCGGGTGCGGCGAGTTTGGCGCATGGCGAGACGCGCCAAGACTACCGCGCCGGGTTCCTCAGGAAACTGCGAGCATTCTTCGAGGTATGACGGCGGTTCCGGAATTCGATCGCCTGGCGGATCGTGTCGTCACTTGGCAAGGATACAATCCGGAGGTCCGGTGCGATTGTGGAAGCACGGCGGTGCTTACATCCGGTGGCTGGATCGTCTTCGATCCCATTCCACTCGCTGAGTCGGCATGGAATGAACTCCTCCTCCAAGGCCCACTCCAAAGCATTGTGCTCACCAGCGGCAATCATCAACGCGAGAGCCTCACACTCCAGAAAGCCACGGGCGCAAGGATCCATGCTCCGGCATCGGCTCGTGGCGAGGTTGTGGCAGATTGCTGGCACGACGAGGGCTCGGACATTGCCGGCTTCGCGCTCACATCTGTGCCAGGCGGGGGACCGGGCGAATCGGCATGGTCCGACGGCGAGACTCTTGTTATTGGCGACGCTCTCATCCATCTCGATGGCCTCACGATTTTGCCTGATAAATACTGCACCGACCCTCGGTTGCTCCGGAAGTCCCTCCGCGGACTTCTGGATCTGTCTTTCGAGCGAATCACCTTTGCTCACGGTTCGCCGCTAACCAGCAACGCCCAATCGATCCTCCGCTCAGCCCTCGAATAGAAGAACGATCCAAACCACGAAAACCAAAAGGTGGATCGCCCCCTGCAAGAGATTCGTTCGCCCGCGACCGAATGTTGTGACGCAGAGAGCTAGAATGACGGCTAGCATCACCGAATCGTCACCAGGCAACCCGAGGACGATTTCACGATGGGTCGCGAGGCCGATCAATAAAACGGACGGGATCGTGAGCGCGATCGTAGCTAATGCCGAGCCCAGCAATAGGTTGATCGACCTTTGCATCTGATTCCGGGCCGCTGCGAGGATTCCACCCATTCCTTCAGGAGCCAAAATTAATCCCGCGACGATCAATCCCGCCACACCATGCGGCATGTGGTAGTTCCTAATGCCGAATTCCAGAACGTGCGCGAGCTCCTCGGCTAAGAAAACGACAGGAACCAGGCTAGCAACGAGGAGGATGACGTGACGCTTGAGGTTCCCAGTGTGCAGTTCCACTTTCGATTCTGAGAGAATTTCTTGGGCAAAGAATTCCCGGTGCCGGATTGTTTGGATCGCCAGAAATATCGCATAAGCGCAGAAGCAAACCCCGGCAATGACAATAGCTTGAAGGTGAGAGAATGTTGGTGTGGTGGTGGTAATCGTAAAGTTCGGCATGATCATACCGAGAAGCGATAGCGGGATGATGAGCGATATGAAGGCGCTCGCTCCCTCCAAGTTGAATTCCTGAATTCTATATTTCAACCCGCCTGCCAGCAGCGAGACACCGACCAGGCCGCCCAAGACAATCATCACCACGGCGAACATTGTGTCTCTCGCAAGAGTCGGGTTATCCGGCCCGGTGAGCATAATGGCCGTGATCATCGACACTTCCATAATGGTGACACTAAGGGTTAGGATTAGGGTGCCATAGGGTTCACCGAGGCGGTGGGCCAAGATATCGGCGTGACGAACCACGCTAAATGCCGACCCCAAAATCGCGGGGACCAGCCAGAGGAAGGCAATCACTGCGACGACCGGACTGTTCAGCTCACCTAAAAATTGGCGGCCGAAGACCAAGAAAACACCCATCGTCACCAGTCCGCCGACGAGTCCCCAATGAACCGGAATCGCTGTGCTGAATCTCCGCATCCCTACTCCTTTTGGATCCACGCCCATGCCCCTTCGGGCTTCTCAACTTCGATCCATTCATTCTTAAACGATCGATTTTGCCAGAGTTCCGACTGCTTGCGCTGGACATCGGGGAGAGGGATCTTTTCCCGTTCCGCCGTGGATTTCATCAAGGCCATCCGGTCATCGTTTTCGGCCATGAGCGTCTTCCGAACATAGTCGCCATATTCCCCGGGTGTCTCATTTCTGAGGACCAAGAGACCGTCGCGTCCCTCACCCACAAGGAGGGCATTTTTAAACTGCTGGATGTCCGCCATCCGATTTCGGCGGGAGGATTCCGGGTCGATGGTCGCTGGCGCGGCAGGGGACTTTTTTGCGGCTTCTTTCGAGTGCTGATAAACATCCAGGCGCATCGCGATATCGACCTTGATCGGCTCTGCCGTTGAAAGGTTAACAGTCGGTGTGGCGCAGCCGCTAACAAAGACGGCAAGCGCGAGTGCGGAGATCAGCGTTTTGATTTCCATCGGCCCTCCTTTGATTCGTCGGCGTGCAGCACGATCTCAAACTTGCGCGATCCCAGTGGTCCTTGCAACCCTAAGTCGAGAAGACCCTGGCCGCGAACGAACCAGAGCGAACCGGAGGCTTTATCATAATCGAAATCCCGGAGGGCCTCGAGGGCGATTCGTGTGCTGCTCGATTTGACAGCGGTCCAGGTGTCGGGAATCCTCGCCAGAAAGTCGTCGAGCTTCGAAATCGTCATTCGCCCGGCCCGCCGGGTTTGAAAATCCCCTTGGATCCTCTCGATGTTCCGGCCGAAGGCATCCATCTGGAGGCGGAAGTCCAATGGCCCGGTCATGCGGAAATTCTGCGGCGCAATGATGTCTGTAAGCTGCCGCAGGCTCACTCGGTCGCCAGCAAGCCAGCCGATCCATGGGGAGTTTGCATCAAAGAAAAAGCTGAACCCGCCTTTCAGATACCCGCCGTAGGCTTTCCCACCAAATTCCCCATTGATTCCCGCCGCGTCGAACGTCGCCGAGACCCACGCTTCGGACGATTCGTATTGTCTCCAGACAATCCGGTTCATGAAAACTTTACCGACAAGGTTCTTCTCCCCCTTTTCCGGTGGATAGGAAAACCGTAGGTCTCCACCGTCTGTGGAGAGGCGGATTTGATAGGTCTCAAATTCGTAATCCGCCGCCGGGATTTCGAATGCCGTCTCGATTTTTAAGGAAGCGAGGTTGTCGAGCTCCACGTCTCTCGCGCTGGCTCGGAAGTTTAGGGGAAATCCGTATTGGCTTCGCCCAGAACTTCCCACCACTAAAGCCCCGGCCCGGATCTCCAGCGTCCGGATTGTCCAGCCGGGAGATCCCCCGGAGCCGGTCGCAAAGCGTTTTTGCGTGTCTTCCATATACCAGAAGAGGTCCTCGCCGACATAGATGGTGGGCTGGCTGATGACGACCTCGTCCAGTTCTTGCCGCAGCAGCCCTGCAAGATGAAAGCGCACCATGACGCTCCGAAGCGTCAGGACTTTTGCAAAGGTATCGTGTGGCGAGAGGACTTCCAGATCGACGATCTCGACAGATTGTGTGAGGTCGCCGAGCGCGTCGGCTGTTTGCGCGAGTGGGAGATCCTGAAAACTGGTGTTAATGGCAAATGTGATGTCGGAAACCGCTGGCCGCTTGTCATCAAGGCGCACGACGACATTAGCAATATCCAGCTTGCCGACTTTCCACGCGCTCGACTGCTTGATTGTCGGATCCGCCTGCGGACCAGAGAAGATCTTCATGAGAGCATCGCCCACGGTCAGGCGTCCTCCTTGCATCGAGACCGAGTCGATCGTGCGGCGAGTGAATAGACCGGCGGGCGAGACAGAGCCTCGGACGACATCAAGGTTAAGAAACGGCGCTGCGAAACCGGGAGCAAACGCTTGGATATCCCACACGGTCAGATCAAGTGGTTTTTCTGCAGCAGCGGGGTCGCCCACATCCTTCCAATCGAGGGCAAACTTGAGTTGGACGAGCGGACTGTGCTCGCCGCTTCCGGCATACCGGACTTCGCCGTAGTCGCAGACAATCCTCCCGATGGAAAATCGCGGGCCTGAGGATTTTTTTCCGTTTCCTCCGGGGAGGATATTTCCTATTCCCGGTGTGGCGGTGATGATCGGATTCACGAGGCGAACTTCGCTCACTTGGCCTCGCCAGATCTTTTCAAAGGCAAACACGATGCTGCCCTGATCGAGCCTGAGCACTTCTTGCCCAGTCTTCCGTTCGCGGAGGATAAATTTCTCAACGACAAGCTGCGAGATGCCCTCAAATTGGACTCGTCCGATCTCCACAGTCGCCGCCGGCAGTGCGCGGTGGATGCCCCAGAGAGCAAGTTGCTTGAGATTGTTAAGGAGCATCCATCCGCTCCCGACGCCGAGGCCGATAACGATTATCAGCAAAACACCAACGACCCGGAATCTCCTCCGGCGTCGGGTCGGCGGCTTGTCAGGCGATGGGTCCGATGCGGTCAAGGAAGACACCTAGTAAGAAGGCCAGGCCGACAGCGGCATTTGCGACAAAGAAGGCTTGGTTGATGGATTCAACCGTTCCCCGCCGAGCTTCGAAATGCTCGTAGACCAACGCTGCCAGAACAACTGCCAGCGAAAAGAAATATGTCAGCCCGAGCGAGGCGAAAACACCGAAGAGGGCTAACCCGAGAAATGCGAGCCCGTGAAGGATGACGGCGAGCCGAAACGAACGGCTAATCCCGAGCCAAACGACCAGCGATTTTAACCCCTCGCGACGGTCGACCTCGTAGTCCTGAGTCGCGTAGATGAGGTCAAATCCCGTGACCCAGAGGAGCACCGCGGCCGCGAGGATGAGCGGCGGTGCCGCAAATGTCCCGGTCACAGCAATCCACGCACCGACGGGAGCGATGGCCAGCGAAAGTCCGAGGAAGATCTGTGCGAAGTGCGTAAATCGTTTGGTAAGGGAGTAGAAGAAGATCGCGCCCAAGGCGACGGGCGAAAGGAGAAAGCACAGGTCGTTCAGCCACCAGGCACTCAGCACAAATCCTACCGCGCAAATCGCGCAGAGAATGATCGCCGTTCGGCGGTCGACCAGCCGATGCCTGCCTGCCGTGCGGGGATTGCGCTGGTCGATTTCCCAATCAACGATTCGGTTGAATGTCATCGCCGCCGTCCTTGCAAAAACCATCGCCGCCAAGATGCCTCCAAAAACCCTCCCCGTCGGCAGGCCGTTCGCTGCCACCAACATCGCGGCCAACGCGAACGGCAGCGCAAAAACGGTGTGCGAGAACCGGATAAAGCGGAGGAAATTTGTAACCTCTTTCAAAGCACGCCCTCGGCGGGATCTCGGCCATCCGCCCAAACAATCCATCTCACTGCGATCTCACCCTCGCCCTTCCGGTCGGCGACGTCGGCACATCCATCACAGAATCAACGGGTTTCGCTTCCTCATCCGCCGCAATGCTTGGCGTCAGGATGGTCGTCTTCCTGGCATCCTTCTCGGTCACCGTGAATGCGAACGGCATCTCGACCGTCACATTCTTGATCCGGTCCGTGATCTTCACATTCAAAGTGTAGACGCCTAATGGATCGGATTCCTCAATCTTCAATCCGGCCATATCTTTGAAGATCCCGATCCCATTGGCAGGCTTGCCGTTGATGACAACGCCCTCCATGTCCTCATAAACCGTCCCGTCCGGTCGCAGAAAGACAAACTGATACACGATGTCAGCCTTCCCCTCGGGTGTCAGGGCATTGGTCGAAAACATGATCGCCGGAAAAACAATATCGCCGCGGTGAAAAGACGTCCGCGTCTTGATCACAGGAGTATTCTGCTGGGACGGTCGCGCCCATTCCCTCAAAAACCCCTGCGCATCCTCCGCGAGCGCGACCCAGAGGAACAGCCCGTTTTTCGCATAGCGCCCTTGATCGGATTCGATCCGGAGCGCCTCGTCAGCCCGCACGGGCACGCACAAGCAAAAGATCAGTAAAAAAAGGACTCGCCCCATCACAGGCCAGGATTCTTTCTGCAGGGGCGTTCGAAAACAAGAAAAGAGCGGATTTGCCATGTCGTAAGTTCTCAACATAGCCATCATTCCGCGTATTGCAGAGCCATCGCGCGGGCGGTTGCCGCCACTCGCTCGCGGAGATCGCGGGGCTCAAGGACTTGGGCATGCCGGCCCCAGCTGAAGATCCAGTTTTCCAGATCGGGCGCCACTCCCACCTCGAGCGTGAGTTCCGCTCCGCCTGAGGCGAGGGGTTTGATTTTTTGCGTTTTATGCCAAACCCGTTCCGAGGCGAGTCGAGCGCCGATTTCGTCCAGCCGGATTTTTACTCGCGACGGTTTTGGGGTCTCGAAGGCGGCGAAGCTGTCGGACATCATTTTGGCGACGGAGAAATCGGCGGGGCGTTCAAATTTTTTGGCCAGTTGTTTCGGGCGCGTGAGGCGGGCAAGGGCGAAAGTGCGAAGCTTTCCTCGCACCAAGTCCTTCGCGATGAGATACCACTGGTTCCCGATGCAGCCAAGGTGGTAGGGCTCCACGCGACGACGCTCAGGCTTGGCGGCTTGGAGCTTGTGGTAGTCAAACTCGATCAGCCGGCTATCGAGCAACGCCCGCGAAACTTCCTCGAAGATCTTCATTTCCTGGACAGCGGCACCCAAAGGCCGGAATGACACCGCTTGGCCCAACTCTTGCAAACTAAAACTCCCCTCTTCCTGCATCGCCGTCGTCATTTTCTCGAAGGCTGCCCGCAGGGGCTTCTCGAAGGCGGTTCCCCGGTATTGTTCGAGGGCTTTCTGCGCGACCAACAGGGCCACCACTTCCCCGTGCGTGATGTTCACTGTGGGAAATGACGTCACGGGTTTCGTGTAATGGAATCCGTGCCGCACAGAGTCGTAGTCGATCGGCAACATCATCTGATCCCGCATGAAGTCGATATCCCGCTGGATCGTCTTATACGACACCTCAAACTCGTCAGCGAGGTTCGAGCAGTTCGGAAACCGCCCAGCGCTGAGATGGTCGTGAATCCGGACCATTCGCGCCAGCGGGGGACGGGTGGCTTGGGAGCGGGCGGCTTGCCCTGCGCCGCGGGTGATGCGAAGAGATTTGGAGCGCTGCATAGGACAGACTATGTCCTATACTTGGCGGATGTCAAAGGAATTTGTGTCCGTCGTGCGGTGAACTTACCACTTCATCATCGGCAATGGATTCCAAGGCCTTTTCCAGAACTCCTTGCCGGCAATCCTCACCAGATTCTGATGAAAGCCCAGATTGGGGAAAGCGGTCTGCACCTGCTTGACTAGGCTTTTCGAGAGACCAAATCGTCGCCAACCCATGGTGGCATCGGTCCAATCGCCTTTCCGGAAGACCTCGACCAACGGCGATGCCGACGCTGGCGCGATACGGAACCTGTGGTGAAGGTCGATCATCATCGAGATTTCCGGAATCCAAGCTTCTCGCCCACTCGCCTGGCAATAGCTCTGAGCCAACTTTATCGAAGGCGCCAAATAATCAATCTCATCCCCGGGCCACATGCCAAGATCGTGGAAGCACGCTGCTATAATCAATTTCGACTCGTCATCACCTTCGCAAGTATGGAAGGCCACGCAGAAATGAACCACCCGGTAGACGTGGTTCTTGTAGGCTTGGAAGGAATCTCCAACGATCCCTTCCTGAGGAGCAAGAATCTCCTCGAGCAACGGAAGAGTCAGGCGGATTTCCATGCTCGGCCTCAGTCATTCTTTCCCAGCAGGTGCCTTGTTCTGATAGATCTTCATCAAGGTCTCCATGATTTTTGGTTGGGCTTGCATCACCAGCTCCTGCATTTTCTGCATGGATTTCGACTGCACTTCTGGCTGCTTCTCAATCCATTTTTGGCCAATGGGCGTCTTAAAAAACGCGATCATTCCCTGAAGCTCCTCGGCCGTGAAGGTCGATGCGTAGATTTCGACAAACATCGGCCGGATCGAACTCCAACTCATAAACCCCTCGCCCATCGTGGCCTTCATCGCCTCCTGCTGCTTGGCCTTCATTTCTGGAGAGAGTCCTTGCAGGAGTTGATCCTGCATTTTCGTCACCTGCGCGAGGGATTCATTCATTCCCTTTTCGACCTGCAGAAGGGTAAGGAGTTCCTCTGCAAGACCCGTGGTCTCCAGCGGGGAGGTTGGGGAGTCGACACAGAATCCGGTGGTCGCAATTCCAAGAGCACAGATGGCAAGGAGGGTGGTGATTTTCATGGTTTAGAAATCATGGCAGAGGCGGGGCATTCCGCAAGACCAACGTTCTCCCATCCAATCCCGCTGGAGAGAATTGTTCCACGTGGAGCAATCTTAGCCCCGCCACCCTATTGTTCCACGTGGAACTAATAGGGATTACTTGACGACGACGTTGACCAACTTGCCCGGAACCACAATCACCTTCACGACCAACAAACCATTCGTGAACTCAAGAACCTTCGCACTCCCCAGCACAAGACTTTCCAGAGCGGCCCGATCCAATTCCTTTGAAACACAGATCTTATCCCGAACCTTGCCATTCACTTGGATCACCAGTTCCACCTCCTCTGTCGCGAGAACTCCCTCGTCATGGACCGGCCATGGCTGCGCTGAGGCTAATCCCGGAAATCCCAAACGCTCCCAGAGTTCCTCCGCGAGGTGCGGAGCCAAGGGGCTGAGGAGCGGCAGCAAGACCTTTAACGCCCCAATGGGCCGCGGGACCGCATTAACGAACTCATTCGTGAAGACCATCAACTGGGAGATCGCTGTATTGAACGATAGGGTAGAAAAGTCCGCGGTCACCTTTTTGACCGTCGCGTGAAGGATCCGGTTCTGTGACGGCGTCAACGGGATGTCTTGAAGATCGGGTGAAACAACCCAGCGTCCCTCTTGATCCTCAGCGAGACCTAAGCGCCACACGCGCGCCAGAAAGCGATAAACTCCCTCCACCCCTTTGATGCTCCAAGGCTTCATTTGTTCCAGTGGCCCCATGAACATTTCGTAGAGTCGCAAAGAATCCGCTCCATAGTCCGAGATCACGCTGTCCGGAGTGACAACGTTTCCACGGCTCTTCGACATCTTCTGTCCATCCGGACCAAGAATGATTCCCTGATTCACCAAACGCTGGAATGGCTCTGGAGTGCTGACATGGCCGAGGTCGAATAGGACTTTGTGCCAGAAGCGGGCGTAAAGAAGGTGAAGGACCGCGTGTTCCGTGCCTCCCACATAGAGGTCGACACCGCCTGGCTTCCCAGCCGATCCCATCCAATATTCATCGGCGGCGCGGCCAACGAAACGCTCATCGTTGCCCGGATCACAAAACCGGAGGTAATACCAACACGAGCCCGCCCACTGCGGCATCGTGTTCGTTTCTCTCTCTGCGGTCTCGGAATAGCGCACCCAATCCTTCGCCTTGGCCAACGGGGCTTCCGGGGTCCCTGTTGGCTTGAAGTCTTCCATCTCCGGCTGCACCAACGGAAGTTCATCTTCCGAAATCGCCGCGTGCCGTCCATCCGACCAGACAATCGGAAACGGCTCGCCCCAATATCGCTGCCGAGAAAATAACCAGTCGCGCAGCTTGTAGTTGATCGAAGGCGCACCGTGCCGATTTTCTTCGAGCCACCTCGACATCGATCGCTTCGCCTCCGCCGTTGGCATCCCGTTCAGAAACCCAGAATTCACCGCCGTGCCTTCCCCGCAGAACACCGAGCCAGACTCAACGGCCGATCCCTCGACAACGGTTCGGATCGGGAGGTCAAAAGCTTGGGCAAACTCAAAGTCCCGCTCATCATGTCCTGGCACGGCCATGATCGCGCCGGTGCCATATCCCATCAAAACATAGTCGGCGATCCAGATCGGGATTCGCTCTTGATTCACAGGGTTCACTGCATAGGCACCTGTGAAGACACCCGTTTTGACCTTGGCTAACTCTGTCCGTTCGAGGTCAGATTTCTTTCCCACTTGGACCTGATAGGTTTGGACAGCCTCTGCTTGTTCTTTAGATGTAATATCCTTAACAAGAGGATGTTCTGGAGATATGACCATGTAGGTCGCCCCCAAAAGTGTGTCCGGCCTCGTCGTAAATACCCTCAACTTCCCGCCGCCATTCTCCAGGACGAAGTCCACCTCTGCTCCCTCACTGCGTCCTATCCATTTCTTTTGCAACAACTTAATCGATTCCGGCCAATCCAATTCGTCTAGGCCCTCCAACAATCGATCTGCGAAGGCCGTAATCCGGAGCATCCATTGACGCATCGGGCGACGCTCAACCGGGAACCCGCCCACCTCGCTCTTCCCATCAACGACCTCCTCGTTCGCAAGAACCGTCCCGAGCCCGGGGCACCAGTTCACCGGGACTTCTGCCACATAGGCGATACGCACGTCATCGACCTCCACCCCCGAATAGGTTGAGATCGGCTCGGCTTTGTTCGTCGAAGGATTGAACCACGTATTATAGAGCTGAAGGAAAATCCATTGCGTCCATCGGAAGTAACCCGGATCTGTTGTTCCGAACTCCCTCGACCAGTCGTAGCTAAACCCCAACGCCTGAAGCTGCCCGCGGAAGCGCTCGACATTTCTCCCGGTTGTCACCCTTGGATGCTGCCCCGTCTTGATCGCAAACTGCTCGGCAGGCAGGCCAAAGGCATCCCATCCCATCGGGTGAAGGACATTGAATCCCCTCATTCGATGAAACCGCGCCAATATGTCGGTGGCGGTGTAACCCTCCACATGCCCGACATGAAGCCCGTCCCCGCTCGGGTAGGGGAACATATCTAGTATATAATACTTCGGCTTTCCGGCATCGAAGCCTGGATCTCCCGGATTTTTAGCGCGGAAGGACTCGGCCCCAAGCCAGGCCTTCTGCCATTTGGATTCAAATTCTGAGAACGGAAATTGCTTGCGCTGCGTGGACATCGTAGGACGGAGGAGTATGCCTGACACAACGCTGCCTGCCAACCCTTTGCTCGTTTCCACGCGAAATGCCCACAAAGTCCACGAGATCCGCTCCATCCTCGGAAAAGACTTTTTGGTTTCCGACCTCTCCGAAATTCCCGCTATGTCCGACGTGGAGGAAACCGGCTCATCGTTTGAGGAGAATGCCACGCTGAAGGCTGTTGCTGCCTCTGCCTACTTTGACGGATGGGTCATCGCTGACGATTCCGGATTGGAGGTCGACGCGCTCGGTGGGGCACCTGGAGTCTACTCGGCCCGCTACGCCGGCCTCCCCTCCAACGACCATGCGAACAATCTCCTCCTTTTAAAAAATCTAGAATCTGTCCGCGGAAAAGATCGCTCGGCCAGATTCCGCTGCGTGATCGTCCTCGCCCGTCAAGGCCGGAAGCTCGCCGCATTCTCCGGGTCCGTCGAAGGCATGATCATCCCCAACGCGCGAGGTGCCGGCGGATTCGGCTACGACCCCCTCTTCATTCCCGCCGGCCATTGCAGAACGTTCGCGGAACTGGGTGACGACCAAAAGAACTCGCTCAGCCATCGCGCCAGTGCCCTCGCCCAACTGAAAGCTTGGGGTGGCTGGGACTTGCCAGCCGGGACGTAACTTGCTCCCGTTCAAAAAATATTAAAATATTGGTTGACTCCCCACCCGACCTCCCCTAAAAGCTCGGGCTCAATGAAAACTCTCCTGTCCTTAACCACAGTCGTTCTCTTGTCTGCGTCCTCATTGTTCGCCGGCGACGGAAAAACCTTCAAAGATAAAGTTGTTGTCGAAGTCCCGACCTGCAAATTCCGTGATACCGAATTTCAGATCGACGCTTTCTACACCGGCTTCATCGGATCGAAAGATAGCCGCCTTCACACCGGATCCGGTGGCGGCATCGGCCTCAACTACTTCTTCGCTAAATACTTCGGTATCGGCTGGGAAGGCTCAGTCTACAGCAACGACGGAAAAGGAAGCTGGCTGCCACTCAATGGTAACTTCTTCGTTCGTTACCCAATCTGCGCATGGAACCTCGCCCCATACATCATGGTCGGCGGCGGCGCGAACTTCGAACACGGCCGTTACAGCCTCGGCTTCGGAAACGTCGGTGCCGGTATCGAATACCGCATCACTGACAACATCGGTCTCTTCTCCGATGGACGGTACTACTACGGCGGCAGCGGCAACGTGGCCAACATCCGTGGCGGCGTGCGTTTCGCATTCTAAAACAACCGCAGTTTAAAATCAAAGAGCCGGATTCCGAAAGGGATCCGGCTCTTTCTTTTGCCACGTCACTGCATAGGCCCTAGCGACCCTGTCTCGCCACGACAACATCCGTGGCTTCCACGGGGCACCGGGGCGCAAGGTGAGGCACTCTGGGAAACTAAAGCCCGACCACCGAACACCACCACCCGGAAGGCAAACGCTCTCGCCGATCCTCAGAAAACCAGCGCTCCTGAACCTTTATTCACACTCTTTAAGAGAGATGAAATGATCCTTGGTCCATTCTTAATCATCTTAATGGTGTGAACAACCCCGGCTAACCCTGTTCCTCATTGTCCACAGGCCTGTTCCACGGGATTTCAACCATGTGAACAAATAACCAAGCAGACATGGGGAATCTGGAACAACACGGGTTTGGCCCCGACTTCTTAGCTAATCGCTGCCAAAACTCACAAGATACTCACAAAGAATCCACAACGCCTGCCGCCGGCCCTATTTTGTAAACTGAGCGACGATCACACTGCAAAAATTTACGTCCTTGACGGTCGCCTGTCCCTTGATCGTGGACTGCGTTTTCCCGCTGACCTGTTGGAGCCGAAGAACTTGAGGTTGCCCAGCGCTGAGCGGAGCCGAAGCTTCATAGGTCCGCCGGCTAAATCTCCGCAGACCCGCCTCCACGCCCTCACTTAAGGAAATCGAAAGCGACAAGTCGCTTGCCCCAAGAGAACCAGAGACGTCAGCACGGGAGTTTTTTAGCCGCGTTCCTGAAGCAAACCTCTGACCGACGGAAACCGGGAGGCTCTGCGCAAAAATAACATAGCCACCCTTCAAATACGACTCGCCGGTCATCGTCCGATCGGAATTCGTGATTTCGGCAAGACTCACCCCCGCGAGTGCGGCATTGAGTTCCTCGGCCGTCTTAATTTCTGGAAATTGGATGATCGCCACGTCAAGCTGGCCAGCGAACATCGAAGCAGAGGAGAGAAAAAGCAGAGCGAGAAATTTGCGCATTCCCTCCGCTACCGTTCGATTAACAAAAAAGCAATGCCATTTCACTGGACTACCGAAGACGGCGAATCCCGAGAAGCGCTCGTCTGGCCGAGCCAGCAACCGACCCGAGCCATTCTCGCCTGCCTCCACGGGATGAGCGGAGCCGCCGAACAATTCGAACCACTCGTCGAATGCGGTCAAGGGCTCGATGTCTACTCAATCGATCTCAGGGGCCAGGGAAACGACGGTCAAATCACCCGCCGCGGAACCCTCCTCGATGTGGCGACCCAGCATTCCGATGTCCGGGCATTTCTATCCGCGATTCGGGCCGCGAACCCCGGATACCCGATTTTTCTCGTTGGGGAGAGCATGGGATCGCTCCTTGCGGCATCCTACGCGGCGTCCCACCCCGAGAATGGCCTGCAGGGTCTGATCCTATCTGTCCCCGTCACGGCCATGCGCCGACCAGTGCCAAAAATTGCAGCGAACTTAGTGCGCTTTCTCGCCACAACATTTCCCACGCTCCGCTGCCGTCCCTCCCTCTTCGTCAACGGAAAAACCCTCACTCCGCAGCTCACACGGAACACCGAGTATCAGGAGGCCATGCGCTCAAAGCCGCACTACATCAGCGATTTTACATTCCGCTTTCTCGCTGAGCTCGGCGACCTCATTTCTTCGAGTCACGAATACGCCGCTCGCCTTCAAACCCCATCCCTCACCCTCGCGGCTGGCCAAGATTGCTTCGTCACAGCGTCACAAATTAGCGAATGGCACGAGCGGATCCCCTCGACCGACAAGACCCTACACATCTACCCCGAAGCTTACCACTTGCTCTGGCAGGATTGGGACCGCGACCGAGTGCTGAACGATATTGGACGCTGGATCGAATCGCGGATCGATTGAAAACGGACCACACGCCGCTCGCAATGAATCCAAACATCAAGGTGGTCCACAGCTTCCACGACCTCGTCACCACGCCGATAGGCGGATTGGTCAATGCGATTTGCTGGGAACGGACGCTCCAAGGGGATTTCCAAGAAATTGTGGACCACCTTGGCAAAGGCGAGGGAATCGACTCCGTCGACGAAGACCGCCTCATTGGACTCGCGCTCGGAAGAGCGGGCGAACAGGCGAGGGAATGCTTGCTGAAAGATCTCGAACTCCTTCGCTCGAACGACCTCGAACCGAGCCTCGATTGCGTCTACGACGCACCCCGCGACGACAGCGGGGGACCATTTCCCGTCGATGTCTTTTCCTTCCACGCCGACAGTGCCACCGCACCCGCGGATACCTACCTCTGCAGCTATACGGTATCAGCCACCGAGGGACTCCGGAACGATCAAGCGATCCGGCGTGTAGATCTCCCGGAGACTCGTGCCGCTCTCCTCAAGCTCTTTGGCGGCAGCGATGACGAAACCTTTTTGGAGTTCCTGAACGACAATTACTACGACCTCCACTACGCTCCACTCGAGGGCGCGCAGCCGTTCTCGTTCGGCCTCGGCCATCTTTGGCGGATCGCCACCGAATATCCCGGCAGTCCTGTGGCTCCATGCATCCATCGAGCTCCACCCGCAGACGCAAGTCAGTCTCCTCGCTTGTTGTTGATTAGCTAAAATCTTCCCACTGGAAATCCGGCATGCCCGAAGCTAGCGTCTACATTCTAGGCGTAATGATTCGATCAACATTCATATTTCTAGCCCTGACAGCAGGAATCGCCATTGCCTCCGATGATGTCCAAACCGCCATGAAGGCATTTCACGCAGGGGACCTCGCGGGTGCCAAGGCCACGCTCGAATCTGTCGCTCAAAAAGAGCCCCAAAATAAAACAGTTCAGATCTACCTCAAGATGATCGCTGCGAAGCAAGCGGGACAGTTGGCTGCCCGCCGTCGCCTGGACGGCACCATTCTTCCCAAAATCGATCTCCGCGATGCTTCGGCTAAGGAAGCGTTTGATTATACACTCCAGGTCATCAATAAGAGCGCGACTGACGGAAAAAAGACAAACATCGTCTGGGTTGTCCCATCAGATTACCCGAACCGCGTGACGCTTGCCCTCGACCACGTTCCAGCTTCTGTTGCATTGGACTATCTCGCCCAGAGTGCAGGTCTTGCTGTCGCCTACGAAGAGCACGCCATCAAAGTATCGGTTCCTTAAGCAGGCATCGATCCGATCTGTCCGAGCGTCAGACCGCCATCCACGACCAAAGTCTGCCCGACCATATACCGCGACGCCTCGCTGCAGAGGAACACGCAGACCTCGGCGCAATCCTCCGGAACCCCGATCCTTCCAAGCACAATCTTCCGCTTGTAATGCTCGACCACATCGGGCTTGGCATCCATCCAACCAGCGGTGAGGCCCGTGCGGATCAGACCGGGGGCAATCCCGTTGACCCGAATCCCCGCAGGCGCAAGCGATAGCGCCAACGTCCGCGTCATCATGACGAGAGCCCCCTTGGAAAGATCGTAGGCGGTGGAATTCTCCTCGGGATGAAAACCGTTTGTCGAACTCACGATCACGACCGCTCCGGGCCGCCCGGCCGCCACAAGCTTCTGGGAGAATCGCTGAATCAAAAAATAAGCATGTCGCACATTCAAACCGAGCGTCTTGTCAAAGCGCTCGCGGTCCATTTGAAGAAACGGGGAATCAAAAAATCCGCCGACATTGCACACGAGAATCTGGAGCGAGGGATCGAGAGCGAACGCCTCATCGATCAACCGCTCGGGGGCGTCATCTTCGCCGAGATCATGACAAAAATCGCCGCCAGATCCGAGACCATGGCGCAAGACCCGCGCGCCCGCGGATTCTAACGCCGTAGCCATCGCTGCACCCAACCCACTGGTGGCACCTGTCACGAGAGCAGACTGGTTGGCAAGGGTCTCAGTTTTCATCGTGCTGCAAGGGCTCAAAACAAACGGGACACATCTCAGTCGGAGCGCCCGCGGGCATCAACCCGCCACGTCTCAATGATCTTCTCCCCATCAATCATTCGGACACAATCAGCAAGATTTACGACCGTGCAGACATGTGCCGGAACAAAACGAAGGCGCTGGCCGACCTTTAACTGGTCAACTCCTTCGCCGGTCACGTAGCCATGCTCCTCATTGACTCGTGAGACCTCAAGCGTCGGAATCTCGACGCAACGCCCGGAGACCGCCCGCTTCGTTTTGTCTCCGCTGAAGACTTTCGAACCCGCATCAATCAATGCAAGGCCATCCGTTGGTCGATCTACGACCGTCGTATAAATCGTCAGGGCCGCAGCGTTGAATGGCATGACTTCCGTCGAATCCGTCAACGAAAGATCTCCAAAAATATAAGTCCCTGGACGCACAGCTTTCACGCCGGCCTCTGACAGCATCAGCGGAGCCGTGACGGAGCAGCCCGGCCACAAGGGGAGCGAGTCTCCCAACGCTTGTCGAACGGCGCACAGAGACGAGTAAACGGACGCGACAAATTCTTTCAAGGCCGCCGGCGGGTTGACGCCATAGGCATGCCCTTCGTGAGTATAAAGGCCGATCAAGTCCATGTGGGGCGACTTCTCGATGAGTCCCGCTACGACACATCCGTCCGCGACGCTGCGAACGCCCTCGCGGTGCAGGCCGGTGTCGACGGCCAGAAGCACCGGCAAGCGAAGATGGGCAGTTCTGAGAACATGCGCCAACGCTTCAAAGTGCGCGATGCTAGTGACGGCCACAATCAACTCGTCGAGCGAGTCCGCAAGCACCCGCAAACGGGGAGCTGCTGCAGGATCGACCAGCGAATTCGCGATAAAAATCCGCCGAACACCAGAAGGCAGAAGCGCCTCGGCTTCGCCAATCTTTGAACACGTCGCCCCCTTTGCGCCCAATGCCAACTGGAGCTCCAGAGCCCGAACCATCTTGTGCGTTTTGACATGAGGCCAAAGCTCGACCCCGCGTGCATCGCAAGCGTCCTGCAACTGGCGGAGGTTCGCTTCCATCACGCGATGATCGACCAGAAGAGCAGGCGTGGCGATTTCCCCAAAGAGCATCTGCAGAACGTAATGTCGGGCCTAGTCGGGAGTCAACGATGTAGTGAATAGTGGAATACTTATTTCGCTATATGAAATATCCCGGAAGCGCTTGTATCGCATCGAAACGTCCGAACCGGACCGCCCTGAACCGGCATATTTAGGGCAAATATCTTCCCGGCCATATTCTCATCTTCGGGAGTCATGTCGCCCGAGCGGGCCGTCGTGATGAAGAGTGTGGAACCATCTGGGCCTCCGAAACAACAAGACGTCGGGGCAGGGCAGGGCACGGGGATTTCCTCCAGGCAATCTCCGGTGAAGGGCGACCAGCACCTCACGGCACGACCGCCCCAATGCGCGACCCAGAGGTTTCCCTTTTCATCAATATCCATGCCATCGGGCACTCCGAAACTCTCCGGAACATCAATCACAATCCGACGATTCGATGTCGCACCCGTCTCAAGGTTGTAATCAAAAGCTGCGATCTCGCGGGCCAAGGAATCAACATGGTAAAGCGTCCGGCCATCCGCAGTCCAAGCGAGACCGTTTGATAGCGTGACCGGAGAATGAAGCGTTTGCCATTGGCCGTCGCCATCGATCGAGTAAAGCGCGGCCGCGAATTTTTCACCGCTCCGGCTCAACGTGCCGGCAACGAACCTTCCCACGGGATCGCATTTTCCATCGTTGAACCGGTTGGACGGAATCCCACTCTCGGGCGACGCCAAAATCTTCACAGCCCCGGATTCCCAATCGAGCACACCGAAGCCGTCTTCCAAAGCCACGATGAACAGCCGTCCATCGATCGGTGCGGCCGCACCGAGGCAACGGCCGACGAGCCGCGACGCCCGATCTCCGCCCGTCCCATCGACACTGTGCAGCGCGCCGGCCGTGATATCGACCCACCAAAATCGCTCCTGAAACCAAAACGGTCCCTCACCAAGGGCGAAGGATTCATCAACAAAAACACGTGGAACGAGATGGCTCATAATTTTGGTTGGACCAGTCGAATCATAGTGGATCTCCGGCAAATGACACCAAAAAGGCCTGGTGATGATTAGTTGCGTGAACCCGGACCAGCCAAGATCCGCATCAACTCTGCGGGCGCCCGCTCCGCGCGCAACAAGGCGGTCATCTGCTTCATGTAAGGATCCACATGGTGGAAGAACCGCTTGTAGGCTGCGCAGAGGTAGTTCAAGCCCTCCTCGTCGTCCGGGGTGCGGATGAACCGGTGTTTCGGACATTCCCCGTTGCAGGCGAACCGGACATCGCACTCGCGGCAGTATTTCGGCAGCGTCGCGGACTTTGCCCGGCCGAAAGCCTCTTGGGTGGGCGAATGAACCATCGCCCCCAACGACTCGTTCATCACGTTGCCGAGTTGGTATTTCGGATAGACAAAATGGTCGCAGGAAAAAACATCCCCATTGTGTTCGATCGCTAGGGCCTTGCCGCAGTCTTCCATGAACACGCACAGCCCAGCACCGGCGCCAGCCCAGATTCCGAGGGAAACATCAAAAATCTGCACAAAGACTTTCCCAATATCTCGCCGGACCCATTGATCAAAGATGGCCACAAGAAACTCGCCGTAAAGATCGGCGTTCACACTCCACCGCGTCACAGGTGATTCGGGTTGCCCGGGCTCCGGCGGCTCGGCAAAATCCAGCCCGTGCTTCGATCCGCCCCCGGCCGACAGGCGCTCGACCAGCGGGATAAACTGAATATACCCCGAACCCGACTCGCGCAGAAAGTCATAGACCTTTAGCGGATGCTTCACGTTGCTCGCATTGACCACCGTGAGGGTATTGAACTCCACCCGATGCTTTTTCAGGAGATTCAAGCCCTGCATCACGCGGTCGAAGGTTGGTTTCTGACCCTTGTCGACGCGGTAGGTATCGTGCAGGGCGCGAGGCCCGTCGATACTGAGGCCGATCAGGAAACCATTCTCTTTAAAAAAATGGCACCATGCGTGGTCCAGCCTCGTGCCATTCGTCTGGAGCGCGTTGTGGACCGGGCGACCGCCAGCATACTTTTTTTCGAGTTCTAAGACTTTCCGAAAATAATCGATCCCAAGCAACGTCGGCTCTCCCCCTTGCCATGCAAACGTGATCTCAGGAGTATTCTGCGACTCGATGTATTGGCGGATGTATGCCTCGAGCACATCGGGCTTCATGCGAAAATTCTCCCCTTTGGGGAACAGCTTCTCCTTCTCGAGGTAGTAGCAATACGTGCAATCCAAATTGCAAATCGGCCCAATAGGCTTCGCCATCACGTGATACGCGGAAGCCCTCACGGGTTGGACATTTGCAGCAGCGGACATCCGCCACACTATGCGGTGAATGACCCAGCCGTGCAAATTCTAATGCGCTTCCCGACTGCGATCAGGCAGCAGCAGAATCCGACCCGAAGCTCTCGAAGACCGTTTCAAACAACTCGGTGACGCCGAACGCAATCGGCAGCGTCGCCAAAAACCCGCCTCGCCGCGCCACCGCTTCTCGAACGAGGGGCTCCGCATTCGAGACCGTCCCACAGCGGAATCCCCTCGAGACCTCCATCATGGCCAAGTCGTTCAGGTTGTCCCCAATGGCCATCAATTGATCCGCCGGGATGCCCGCCTCGTCTCGGACGAAATCGAGCGCCGAGCCTTTGTGGTAGAATGACGGGGTAGCCAAAACGATGTGGTGATTTCTAGAGATCCTCGCGGAGGCACTTGTGGGGACCGTGGCTTCAAGAAATGCCCGGACCGTCTCGGCGCCCTCTGGATTCTCAAGAACGATCGTCAACCCGGCCGGACTCGCCGTAACGCCAGCCTCCAGCTTGGTTCCAAAATCCTCCAGCTTCGCAACACAGGAATCAAAATATGGGCGGACTTCGCGACAAAGCGCTTCCACGGAACGATCGCAACCACGATTCCATTCACGAATGGAACCTGGGTTCGGAGCGGCCGGCCAGTGGATATGAAACTCCTCATGGATGACAAAATGCGGAAACGGTTCCGCCCACGTCATTCCGATCTTCGTCAATTCCTCCTGCAGATCAGCAAGAGTCCGTCCGGACGCAATGCCCAAGAGAACGGCATGGGAATCCAGCTTCCGGAACCATGGATCCAAAACACAGGTGTCGGCAGGATGTCGATAATCAAACATCGTAAGATCAAAATCCAGTGCGACGCATCGGACAGGTGGTTGCGAATGGCCGATCATCGGGACCACCTCGCGCGAGCCTCTGCACGCGCTGCCGCATCGTCGTCCGAGGCACGCAGGTCTTGGGCTTCGCATCCATTTCCAAAATCTATGAAAAGCGAAGCCCCCTCCACTTTTCCTGCCGCGAGCTCCCGGATCTGATCTGGCGGCGCAGCGAAGGCAAAGACACCAACGGAATCCAGCGTCGCGCTCAATCGAGGGGCTTTGGCGTTTGCGCTACTGGCACCGATGAACAATGTTTCCGGGCCCCAGCCACTTGCGAGCGTGGTGGTGGGCCGTTCTTCCACAACCTCCCCGTCGATGAACAGTGCCGCCAGCGATTGCGCCGGGCCGTTCGCGTCCCAGACGACGGCAATATGATGCCAACGTCCGGCAGCGATTGCATCGATCGGGGCTGACAAATTCAGGTAGCATTCCCCTTCGCCGGAGTAAGGTTTCACGCCGCGGGCTAAGAGGAAAGTAAGGCGCCCCTCGCCGACCTGAAGGAGCATCCAACCGGATTCCGGGCTTCCGGCCGAGAACACCGGCCCAGAGGCTGACGCCGGATCGTCGAGATTGATCCAGGCCGAAAACGTCCCGTGGGCACCAAACGCTGGAGGGGCCTTGTAGATCAGCGCGGGCTGACTCGCATCGATCCGGAAGCCGGGTGTCGCTTGGTAGCCGTCCCCTCGCACTTCAGGCGCCGGATGCTCGGCGGAAACAATCGACTCTGCCCAGAGACCCCGTATCGGAAGGGTCGTGATCGCAAGAATAAGCCAATAGATTTTTTTCATAGTTGAGATTTCAATTCGTCGAGGCTGCCGGATGGAAACACTTCCCACTCCTGAGAAAAGACGAGCTCTTTCCCGGGATGGAGTTCCGTTTCGCGGACTTTCGTTTCCATATTAAAACTGTTTCGCTTCAGATCAAGGTGGAGACTGGCTGCGCCCAGGGAACCATCGAATCGATGGATGATACCTCGCCCTGAAGTGGGATCAAAGACGGCCCATGCTCCGTCCACCAGTCCCGTCAAGCCCCCGGAGAGCGGCGTATGCGCCTTTTCTCCACCAGGCGTCTTATATACCAAAACCAAACGATCAATCGGAGCATCCAGCGTCAGTTCTGGGTGGCCGCGGAGGATGACTTTGATGCTGTCATCCCCGGAATTTCGAAGGTGGGTTTTGAGCGAGATCCCGGGCCGCCCGGGAAGAAGCTGAATCGTCCGCTTCCAGACCGTCGATCCGCGAGCCGCATGGAGACGAATCGAATCATCCGCCAAGCTCGCCTCGAACGGAAGCTCCCAACCGGGATCGGCAAACGCCGCGCCGAGATATTCTTCGTATCCGCCGTAGTGGAGGTAGGCTTGAGAAACAGTGTTGGTAACAAGATCTTCTTCTGGCTCGAAGAAAACGTTAGCCCCGTCGGGCAGAGCTCGCAGTCGAAGAATCCGGCCTCCCAAAGCCGGAAGGACCGAGACTTCGGCCAATCCATTTTTCAAGGTGACAAACCGATGCTCCCGCTTGGGGAGGCGGTCGATGAGCCTTGTTAACGAGCCTTCTGGATCTCCGCTATTCCGTCGTTCCGCCGCCAATCCGCGGACCTGTTTTTCCACATCGTCGGCCGCGTCTGCGTTGGATTTGTAGAAATCCTTCTCTCTGGCGAGACGCCATGGCTTCGATACTTGGGCCGTCTGGGCAGCCAGGGCGAGGGAGGTTTTTGCGATGGAAATTTTTTGTAGCACTTCGGGAGAAGGAGCGGCCTTTTCTGCACGCTCAAGGAGATTCAACCCTTCGCTCAATACCTCGGGAGTGAAAACTTTGCCGCTTGGCAAAGTAATCTCAGGCCATGTCGCAGGATTCCAGTCCGACTGGGCGACTGCCCCCTCGAGCAGGTTCCAATACTCAAACATCGCCTGGCCTGAAGCGCCGTAGAATTTTTGGCAGAAGTCATCGAGCAAGGCCGTTAGGTCGACATCGGGATTCCAGAGCAACTTGGTTACGGCGTAGAAGACGAACGGATTGACGTCCGTCACCGGCCCCGCTTGCGTGAAGTAATAGCGTCCGCCGAGCCGATGGAGAAATCGGATGTTTTCGGCCATCACGCGGGCTAATGGGAGCGGCGCTGTCCGCGGTCCGGAGAGCCCGTCGACTTGAAGAAGGGCGTAGTCCCAAATACCGGGAGTCCCGCTCCCCGCCGATGCCATCTTGCTCCAACCCTCAAACCTCTCGCGCTGGCGTTCGTTGGCCGGGTCGGTCATCGGTTTGCCGAAAGCCCCGTAGTTGACCGGTTGAACGATGACGTTTGGCTCCAGCTTCATGCCCTCGACCGGATCGACAAAATTCTGGTAGGCGAGCAATAGGATCTGGCGCTCGGGGAATTTGACGCCGACTTTTTTGGCGACCTCGTTCACAAACGTGACCTGCCGGCGGCTCATCGATCCCTCGGCCCCTGCAGAAAAATTTCGACCCCCGAGTTTGAGGCACTCCGGGCATTCGCACCAGCGGATCAGGCCGTCTGGAGGGGACAGGGGAAAGACACTCCCGTCTGGGTTTTCAGAGAACCACTTGATCACAAAATTCGCAAAATGATCGATCACTTCGGGATTCGTCGTGCAAACATTTGCAGATTCCCTGCCGAGCTTGACCCGACGGTTCTTATAAAGAGCAAACCACTCGGGGTGCTGCTCAAAGTTTTTATCGGGAGGCAGGATGAACTCGTAGTTGTGCGCAATCCAATGCCACTGGATGAACCCGCCGCGCTCACTCCAACCCGGATCCTTGCGCAAGTTAAAGTCGCGGTTGAGGCGGTTCTTGACCTCCCAATCAACAACGTCGGCCTTCGTCATCCCGGGGCCGCCAGGACTCGAGATCTCACGCTGGTAAAACGCAGGTTGGTGGATCCGCTCGCCGCTCGGAATCCTCAACGAATCGATCTTTGGAACCACCTCGCCGGACGGCCCGGGTATGAACCAGCGGCATCCAGCGGATTCTAGAACCTCGTAGACCGCATAGATCGTCCCCCGATCCCCTCCGCCTCGCAGTGTGAGCCGCCCGGGCTCGGACGAAATCAAGAAGCTGTCGGGCCCGGGTCCGATGATTCCATGCGGAAAGCGATCCCATGACGTGTCTCCAGATCGGCGGGTCCCGATCGAAATCGTTGACTCCGCGCTATCCGAAATCTCGACCCCGAGCATCTGGCCCAAATAGCGACCCATCTCGGACGCGGCGAACCGTTCGGTCGCCGAGGCATTCGGCGGAATAACGATGCGAACTCGCTCGCCGGACTTAAGAGAAAAACCCTCGGCGAGGAGCGTGCTGAGAGGAGCCGAGAGGAGCCGAGAGGATGGCTAAAAAAATCGCGACGAATCTCATCACGGGGCGATGGGGTTGAACGCGAAGGAAGCGGTTGTCTGAAGCGCATCCCGCTTGATCAACTCCGTGTGTCCATCAAAATAGAGAACATTCGCTCTGCTGTTATGGGGGAAATTGATTCGCTGCATCCCGCTGCTGTTCACCGAATACGAGTCGGTCGAAGTCACCAGCCAGATCTTCGCGGCGGGCTTCAAGATTTGAGTGAGGCGGATATTGGCGCTCAGCACATTCGGAGCATAGGTAACATCCCGAGCCGGTGGCGGGCGATACGCTGGACACTGGAAGAGCCGGATCCCCGAGCCCTCAATCGCGAGCTGGCTACCCGTCTTCATCTGCGCATCGGCATAAGGAACCAATGGCTGATACCACGGCGGATTATTAAACGGGGCCGTCCCCGTCATGGGAAACAACCCGGCGTTGTCAGCGCAATAGACCTGAGTGGCAATTCCCAACTGCCGGAGGTTGTTCGTACATTTCGCGGTCTTCCCGTTCGCCAGCAACTTCGAAATCCCCCCCAGCGCCACGGCCGCGAGCATCGCGACAATGGCAATCACCGCAAGCAACTCGACCAATGTGAAAGCCCGCCAACCAATACGTCTCCTATGCACAGCGACGGTGTCTCACCCAGAGAAAAATCCCGAGTGTGCCCAAGAGGAGCATTCCCCACGTGCTTGGCTCGGGAATCGGAGTGACATCAGCCCAGGAATTCCCGACGCGAATCTCGTCGACGATCAGCGAGCCGGGGATCTGAGTAGAAGCAGCATTTCCTTGAGGCCTCCAAAGAAATGAGGAGAAGCTTTGGACGTCGTTGTTTATTCCCGTAGTGGAGGCCGTTAATGTCGCTGTTGGAGGACTGCCTGCACCGAGGCTGCCTGGATTGATCCACAAGCTTGCCGTATCGTTCTGGATGTTCCCTGAAACCAGATTGTAGGAACCGGCGACGAGAATAGTGGTCCCGACGGAATGGACTGTGGAATCAAAGACGAGACTCGTTGAATCACGCTTGGCCATCCCAAGCTGAAAGCCTGCTCCAGAAAGCCTAATTCCCATCATGGCTGCACCACTTGCCCCCCCCGGAAGCGAGGCCACCGAAGAAACCGCCTGTAGAATCTAACGTGCCAAGGCTATCGACGCGGAGAAGGAAGGAGTAAAACAGCGAGGCGTTGCTCGTGCTATCGTAAGTCTGAGTCGAGTAGGTGCGATACCAGTCCTGCCCGTTCGGGCGCAGTTGCGTGGCGTTACCACTGCTGGCGGCAAATCCGCTAGCGCTGAGATTCTGAGCAACCACGGGTGTGGACGCTCCCCCGGAGCTTCCAACCAAAGTCCACCCATTGCTTCCTAGCGTGTCTCCGGTCGGATAAGCAAAAGGATCATAGAGCAATGTGGCGGAATGGCCGGTTCCGATAAGACCAAGAACGGCGACGATTTTTAAAACGATGGGACGTAGGGTTTTCATGATGCGATGGTATCTGCGGTTTTTGTTTTTTGTGGGACGGTGCTGCCCCCGGGGCTGAGGGCGAAGGTGAGGGAGAGTCCGGGGGTGAGGTGGTCCGGGCGCTCGAGGAGGTCAAAAATCATCTGAGCGGCGCGGCGGCCGAATTCGTCATCCGGGCGGATCGCGCAGGTGATGGCCGGGACGTTTGCCAGATGTGCCTGGCCGTTGTCGAATGAGGCCACCGCCAGGTCGTCCGGCAGCTTCCATCCGCAACCGATGGCAGTCTGGCAGACCGCTTGCGCGCTGCTCAAGCTATTGGCGACGATCGCGGTCGGGCGGTTTTCATGTTTTAACCAATTCGCCACGTGAGACGACCTCTCCGATCGAGCAAGACGCTTTTGGATGATCGAGACGACGGCTCCTGTCGCGTCAGCCGCATCACGCAGGCCGGAAAGGCGTTCGGCAATCAACGGATCGGTCAACGAACCACAGCTGTAGTCGAGAAATGCCAGATGGCGATGACCCAGATCGATGAGGTGTTGGCCCAACATCCGCGCGGCCCCGCGTTCGTCGACCCAGAGCGCATTCGATTCCGCCCGGCGATTCAGCCAAACCACCGGCATGGGAAGCCCCTCAACGTCTCTCTCGAAAGCCGAAGTCGGTGGGTGAACATACGAAATCAGCAGCGCATCCACGCTGCGGGCACTCAAGAGAGGGCTCTTCAAATAGTCCTCTTCGGATGGTCCGCTGGCGGAAAACAGCGTCGCGACATAACCCTTCTCGCTCAAAGTTGAAACACACGACGAGAGCATCTCGGGCGGGAGGAGGAAGTTCTCGGTAGGGCCGACGAGGATCCCGATGCTCATGGTTTTTCCCAAACGGAGGGAACGACCCGCAGCCGAAGGGCGATAGCCCATCCTTGCGGCCGTCTCGCGGATGCGTTGTCCGAGTTCCGAACTCACGACAACGGTGCTCCGCCCGCCATTGAGCGTTTTGCTCACGACTTGATGGGAGACTCCCAACTGCTCACCGATGTCTGACAGCGTGACGTGCATCTGGGCGGGAAATTGCACGATCAATGCCGAGGCGTCAAGGGGGCTCCTTGTGACAATTTCGTCACAATCCGTCCAATTTGGCCGGAGGGGCCAAGGAATGACGAAATTCCTCCAAATCCACGATCCGTCTCTGCGTCCGGGCCGCTTCGGCAGCAAATCCGACAACATGGCTCTCGATGCTGGCCGACAGCGAGGTGTCCAACGCCGCAGGGTCCCTGCCAAGGAAAGCGGTATGGAGAGCATTGACTAGGCCCTGATCCCCGCCCCCGTGTCCATCATAGCCGCCCTCGTCGGCAACCGTGTTGAACGGCGTGACAGTCCCATCATTGGCGACGACGAGAATATCCGAACCCGTCTGCTCGCGGATTGCCTCCCCGGCCCGGAGCACCCCTGCCGTGCCATGGATCTCAAGATGGCGGCCCGTGGCAAATGCTGTCATCGTTAACTGGGCGACGGCACCTTTCGCAAACTCCATGCTCACGACTTGTCGGTCGACCGCGGTATTATCGCATTGGTAGACGCATCGCCCCCACGGACTGGACCGAAGCCACTCAATAATCTCCGGATCCGAGGCATCTGCGGCGCGGTCGAAGACGAACGGCAGCCACCCGCGAAACTCGTGGAGGTAGCGGTGCGCATCAAACGCACAGGAGCCCACATGGGGGCAGCCGTCGGTGCAGCGGAGCGTCGCCCCGGCAGGCATCCGCTCGGCGCGGAAAAACTCGAGGCCCCCAAAGCTGGACACCGCCTTGCAGTGGTCATCCATCAGCCACAAGATGATATCGAGATCGTGACAGCATTTCGCGATAATCATCGGTGTGGCCCGCTCTACTACCGCCCAGTGTCCGCGCACAAACGAATGCGCCTGATGCCATGGCCCGACCCCCTCCGTGGCGCTGAGATGGATGATTTCTCCGATCGCTCCGTCCGTCAGGAGCTGCTTCACCTTGCGATACAGAGCCGTGTAGCGCAGGACGTGACAGACGAGAACTCTCCGGCCGAGTCGCCGAGCCTCCTGCTCGAGTTCCAGAATGTCCGGAAGCGTCGTCGCGATCGGCTTTTCTAGAAGCACATCATATCCCCGCCGGATTGCCGCCAAGCAGTGCTCGTGGTGCTGCTGATCCTGCGTCCCGATCACCAGCACATCCGCAAACTTTTCTTCTGCGAGGAGTTCTCGGTCTGTCTGGAATTTCCGGAACCCCGGCGGAGAGCCACACTGCGCCTCGACAGCGTCGAGGCGGGCGGTCACGGGATCCGCGGCGCCAACAATTTCGAAAAGGTCGGGCTGTTTCGAGGCCAGGCTCAGGTAGGTGCGGGTTCGGCCGCCGCAGCCCAAGCCTGCGAGTCGAAGTCGAGTGGAGTTCATGATGGGCTGAGTGAAAAATATACTCCGGCAGTTCAGGCCCGCTCTGGATTTTCAAGGCGGCTGCGAGGATACGACGGAGGTAGCACTTTTCTTATTGAATGTCTCGAAAAAATAAGAGATCCCATTGCACGTGCAATTAAGCTCTGGACCGCTAGCAGTCTCTGCCAATTGGCTGGCCTACTCCGATTCCCTAAAGTCTACGGACATCATGGCCGGGCTGGAAGCCTGTGCCGACGACTTGCGGGCAGATGGCATCCATTCTGTCGAGTTGCCGGTGGCGCACATGGATTCCGAACTGGATGAAATCGACGAAGATTTTTGGGATACGATGCGCGACACGTTTGCGCGACGCGACGTTTCTGTGGCTAGCATCCACGGACCAGTCTTTTCCTTTGACCGGTATGAGCTGGGGGTTGAGTGCGACCGCCTGCGGGCCTATGCGAGAGCGGCGGTGAGACTCGGAGCCCGCGCCTTGGTCGTGCATCCTGTCCTCCATGCCAGCCTCCATGTTTGCAACATCGCCCGGGCGGCCATGCGGCGAGATATTGCTTTATCGACGGCAATCTGCAGCGAACTCGAGGGAACATGCTGTCGGTTGGCTATTGAGAATGTCCCTCACAATTCGTGGGCATATCTGAGGGAGCTATTTCGGCGCCTTCCGCCATCTGCCGGGATGTGCTTTGACACCGGCCACTTTCATGTCCGTCCCGAGTGCTCACTTTCCCAAGCCGTCGGGGACTTTTGCGACAGAATTGTCTGTTGGCACTTGAGCGACAACGATGGCCTCTGCGACGCCCACCTCGCTCCTGGGGCCGGAACAATCGATTGGAAGGCATGGCGGTCTGCCGCTTCCAAGAATTCCGCTCCACGTGTCTTGGAACTATCGCTCCCGATGAGGTCGGAGGACCCGAAGGCCAGAGAGGTGAACCGCGAGGCAACCCGTGCGGCCATCCATCTCGCGTCGGGACATATAGCGTGACCCCAAGCCTGCTCGATGATGCCAGCCGCCTTCGCGGATGCTGGATGGGAAAGAACTTTGGCGGTGCCGTTGGCATGGCCTTCGAGGGGTGGCCGGGACCACGACTCTCCGCAGCGGCCCCGTCAGTGCCGTCAGCGGTTCCGAATGATGATTTCGAAATGCAGCTAATGGCTCTCGCCGCCATCGAGCGATCCGGTCGCTGGCCGGAGCCTGAGGAAATGGCACGGATCTGGCAGGATCACCTCGGCTTTGCGCCAGATGAATATGGCGTCGCCCTCCGCAATCTGCGGGAGGGAATCCTGCCCCCTGCGAGTGGCGCAACCGACAACTTCTTCGCCCACGGAATGGGTGCCGTGATCCGCAGCGAACTCTGGGCGTGCCTTTGTCCGGATGACCCCGAAGCGGCTGCAACGCTGGCAGCGAACGATGCTGGAATCGATCACGCCGGCGAGGGAGTTCTCGGTGCCGCCTTTCTGGCAGCTCTTCAAAGCGCCGCCTTTGGCGGAGCGGATCTCGAGCAGTCCATCGCAGCGGCTGCCTCCCTGCTGCCGATGCACTCCGTGTTACCTGACGTCGTCTCGGTGACAGGCCGCCTTGCCATGGACAACGTGAGCGACGAGGACGCCATCCGCGCGTGCCACGAGACGTTTGGCTCCGCGAATTTTACCGACTGCATCATGAATCTTGCATTCATCCTGCTCGCGCTGCGGCGAGGCTCGGGTGATGTCATGGCCTCGCTGCATTTTGCTCTCCGTTGTGGAGAGGATGCAGATTGCACATGTGCTTCGGTGGGAGCGACACTCGGAATCCTCCACGGGCCGCCGGCCTGCCCGGCATGGGAGGGTTCGTCGGAGAGACTCGCCATCAGCCCGGACTTTCTTGCACTCGATCCACCACGTTCTCTTTCAGAGCTTGTGGATCGGGTGGGCAGGCTCCGAGATCGAATGCGGGGTCAGCCAGTAGCTGCTTGGCCGTCGTGTCAGCCCTTGAAGCCATACCCGCACACTTGGCTGGTGGTCGCAGCTAGCGACGCCCTCGACGAGCCATCTGCCATCCAGGAACTCGTTTCAAAACCGGACCGACTCTCCTCAGCTATCAGATCATTTAACGGCTATTGTGGAACTCTCACGGGCCAATCTCCGGTCGCTTGGCATCTTCTTTCTCATATCACCCTTTCCGAGGATTTTGACGGATGGCTGTTACTCGTCGCCGAGGCCGGACTCACGGCTTGGATTGATGGACGGATCCTGCTCAACTGCCACAACCGGAAGCCGATCATTCCGGCATTTCATCGGACGGAGGGCGGTGCCTCGGTCGCGATCCAGCTTAAGGCGCATCACCAATACAAATTACACATCCGCCTGCTCCACCCACAGTGTTCAGCGCGATTCGTTGTAGCCCTCGCCGACTTTAAAGGTCACTACGTTCCGAATTTCCGATTCCGCTACGTTACGAACTCCGCAGGGAATGTCGCATCCTGCGGCTCCTAGGACTGGCGGATCTTCAGCGTGATCCGTTTGACGCGGGCGTCGTCTTGCGGGCTCCACGTGGTGATCTGGGGATCGGACTTGAAGGCGTTGTGGACGATGCGGCGGTCGTAGGAATTGAGGGGATCTGTCTGGATCGGGCGGCCGGTTGAGCGGACGGCTTGGGCCAGGTGCTGGACTTTTTCAATGAGGGCGTCGTCTCGCATGGCGCGGTGGTGCTCGACATCGACGATGACGCGACCGGCGGGTGGATCCTGGGCCGCCAGCACGCGATTGACGAGATACTGGAGGTCATCCATGACCTCATCCCGGCGACCGATCAAGCGCTCCGGCTCGTGGGTGAGGATCTGGAGGACGTGGTTGCCATCCTTTTCCTGCTCCTGAATCTCAACGACAAATCCGAGGTATCCGAGAATGGTATCGAGGACTTCGGTTGGCGTCTGGTTCATGGTGTGCTCCGGTTTTTTTTCTTTTTCTTTATGGCCGCCGCTTCGCGCTTCGCGACCACGCTCTTTTTCTCAAGCGTCGGCAGCGGTGTGTTCCGCGTCAGGTAGAGCTGAACAATAGAAAAGATATTCTGCGTTGTCCAATAAAGCGCGAGGCCGCTGGCATAGTTGTAGCAGAACACCAGGAAGATGATCGGCATGAAGTAGAAGATCCGCTGCTGCATCGCGTCGCCGCTTTTCGGCGTGATGGCCATTTGCCAGACCATCGTGCCGGCCATGATGATCGGGAGAAGGTTGATCGGAAACCCGAGGATGTGACCGACGGTATCCGGCTGCGAGAGGTCGTGGATCCAGAAAAACGAGCTGTTACGAAGTTCGATCGCCGTGCCGAGCATCGCGTAGAACCCGAAGAAAATCGGGATTTGGATCAGCATCGGGAAACACCCGCTGAAGGGATTGACGCCGTATTCTTTATACAGCTTCATGATCTCTTCGTTCATCTTCTGCGGATCGTCTTTGAGCTTCTCCCGCATCTCGGTCATCTTCGGCGAGAGGGCCGCCATTTTCCGCATCTCGTTCGTTGCCTTGTTCTGGATCGGCCAGAGAGCGGACTTGATCAGCAGGGTGAGGACGATGATCGCGGCGGCATAGCTGCCGACGAGACCGTGGAGGCTCACCATCGCCCAGAGGAGAAACTCGCTGACGAAGCCGAACCACCCGAAATTCATCACATGGTCTTGGTTGGGGCCTAACTTCCTCAGTCGCGCGAGTTCCTTTGGCCCGGAGTAAATCTCAAACGTCCGGCTGATCGTGCTTCCGGGCGGGACCGTGAATCCGGCCATGCCAAGACCGGCTTGGATGCCATAGACAGGCGTGTTGTTCTGCTTCTTCGTATCGAACCGCCGGGCCCAGACCGACTGGCCTTTCATCTCCTTCGGGGTAATGATCGTGCAGAAGTATTGGCTCGTGACGGCTGCCCAATCGACGTCGGGCTTGCTCTCGAGGTAGAGCGTGCGCTCGCCACGAAGCGGGATGCCGATGATCGGGATCGAGCTTGGGGAGAACCAGTTCACGTCGATCATCGTCATACTCCCGCCGTGCGACCAATCGAAGCGAGTATACATCGGGAGGTCGGAGACGTGGATTGGGGCCGCGCCACCCGTTCCGACGAAAAAGTCCGGGACCGTGAGCTCGGTTGTGCCGGGATTCGTAAAGAAAACCTCGAGGCTGACCGTATAAATTTTCTCCTTCTCGGACTCGCTTGGCATCACAAACCGCTTGGCGATCTGGAGCCCGTCGGCAGCCGTCTTAGTGAATACCGCTTCGCCCTTAGTCGGGTCCGTGCGCATCTCGAACCCGCCGATGACCTCGCCGGCCTGAAAGCCAAGGGCACCGATGGGCATCCCGCGATCACGGTTCAGCGAGACGCGGGTCTCGTTCTCGCCCTTGTGGAGACCGAGGAGGACTTCCTCAATGCCACCGGCGTCGTTATTGAAAACAAACTCCACACCACCATGCGAAATGCTCTCGGCGCGGGCCGTCATCACGGGGAGGCCTGGAGTCGGTGCAGGCGTCGGAGCCGCTGCTGCCGATGGGCTGGCCGTCGGCGAAGGTGTGGCCGGGGTTGTTGCCGTCGCGTTCGACCCGGCGGCTCCAGGCTTTACGGGAGGGTAGGTCTTTCCGACATACCATTGCCAGGCGATGAGGCCAACAACCGAGAGAGTAACGGCAATCCAAGCTTTGCGATCCATTATAGAGAGTGTTTGAAGATGGTGGGCACTGGGTCGTATCCGCAACCGCCCCATGGGTGACAGCGGGCGATGCGGCGAGCACCCAAGGAGAGCCCGCGCCAAATCCCGTGGGCCTTGATGGCACTGGCCATGTAGTTCGAGCAACTCGGCTCAAACCGACATCCGCAACCCGGTCCGCAAAGGATCTGGAGCGCCGGCGAGACGGTTAGCTGGTAGGCCCGGATCAAAAACAGTAAGATGGACGTCATGGAAGAGGCGGCAAAATAGAAAGTCGACGGGCAAGAAGCAACCATTCCCCGCGCAAATCTTCAAAGGTCGCATCCGCGGCCGAGGATTTTGCGACGATGACCACCCAGTTCCCGACAGGAATCTCCGCCAGAGAAAGGCGGACCAACTCTCGAATCCGGCGCCGGACGCGGTTCCGAACGACAGCACCGCCCACGCGTCGGGAAGTAATGATTCCCACCCGAGCCGGAGTAGAATCGGACGTGAGATATAGTCCCACGCGAAGAAGACGGCCTTGTGCGGACCTTCCACGCTCCCGGACCTTTGCGAATTCGGGCCCGGAACGAAGCCGTGCCGATTTTCCGAAGGTCAGCCTCGGACGATCAGGCTCCGGTGTGGCGTGCGTAATGGATCTCGACACCCTTCGGCAGGAGACGTTTGCGTCCCCGCTGGCGGCGGCGGCTCAAGGTTGCACGTCCGGCTTTCGTCGCCATGCGGGCGCGAAAACCAAATTGCCGCTTGCGCGTCCTCTTCGAAGGCTGATAGGTGCGTTTCATAAAATCGGATCAGTGGGACGGGAGAAGATAGGGAGTAGAAGTGCAGAGTCAATCCGATTTTCGAGAAAGATTTGACTGCGATGAGGTAGGACGCTCACCCGCGAAACCGAAACACCAGAACGCAAAGGCAAATGCCGATTCCGAATGTCAGCCAGAAGTCGCTGACAAAATACGGATACCCCATGAGTGCGGCGCCCAGGATCATCGGCATCGCCAGCCCGGTCCGCTTGCCATAAACAAACGCTCCCAGCCCAATCGCGCCAAAAAGAATGGCTGCAAAAAGAGTCCCCGGGGTGGGAATCGAGGACAGGAAATTTTCCACGGACTCAGCGCCCTACTCGAAAAACGTATCCTCGTGGGAATACGGCGGCGCGCAACAGCAGAGGAATCTCAGGGGCACGAGAGCGGATATTTGATGCCAGGCCCCAGGAGGGATGAGAATGGCATCACCGGGACCGACACCCTGAGATTCGCCATCGACCTCCATCGTGCCTTGGCCTTCGAGGATAAAATACAACTCCTCGCTCTCGCGGTGGAAATGCCGTTCTGTCGCGGCACCGGTCGGCAGCGAGGCCTCGGCGAGGCTTTGATTTTTGACAGGAGCATTTGTCCGGTCGAGAATACTTCGAATCTGCGAGCCGTCTTTGGTCGTAAAAGGTTTTTGGCTGGATAGGTTCTCTACAATCATCGAGATTCCCAGCGTTATGAAATTTTACGAAGGTTGCACAGCATTGATTACTGGGGCGTCATCCGGGCTCGGAGCGGAGTTCGCGCGGCAGCTTGCGCCCTACGCGAGGTGTTTGGTGCTCGTCGCTCGCCGCAACGACCGCCTCGAGGAACTCTCCTCCTCTCTGCTGGCCATCCACCCAACCCTTCAGGTCCGAATCTATGTCGCCGATCTCGCGAGCGAAGACCGTCGAACGGCCCTCGCTGCATGGCTCGATGCGGAAAAAATCCCGGTCGACTTTCTGATCAACAATGCCGGGCTCGGCGACCATGGATCCTTTGATGACAGCAACTGGGATCGCGTGAAGGCGATGCTCGATGTGAATATCACCGCGCTGACCCACCTCACCCACCTCCTCGTGCCGAGAATGCTGGTGGCGGGGCGTGCGGCCGTGCTCAATGTGAGCAGTGTGGCGAGCTTTTTCCCTCTGCCCAACATGGCGGTTTACTCGGCGACGAAAGCCTATGTGACCAGCTTTTCAGAGGCGATCGCCATGGAGCTCCGGCCGAAGGGAATCACGGTCACGGCCCTCTGCCCGGGGCCGGTGCCGACAGAATTTTTCGACATCGCAACTCGGGATGGCGGGGAAGTTTCCCATTTCAAGGCGTTCCCAGCTTTTGTCGTGTCGCCCCAAGAGGCAGTCCAAGCCGGACTCGATGCGGTCGCGCGCGACCGCGCGCGGGTGATCCCCGGCCCGCTTCTTGCTGCGGCCGTCGCGGTGGCACTGGTGATTCCGTTTTTTATCGTCCGTCAGATCCTTCGCTCGAAAGCCGACTCTCTCTAGCATCATGCCACGACTCGAAACATGCCAAGAACCCATCTCGTTTGCGCAAGCCTTCGAGTTGATCAACCCTCACCTCTACACGGTCGAAGAACGAATCCGCGCTCAGGCGAGGGCCTTTGATCCCGCCGTCGAAGGGTATGTTTCCTATGTCTGCAATGCGGGAGGCAAGCGGCTTCGGCCCGCCTTGGCACTTCTCGCAGCGGGCGCGACGGGCAAAATCACGTCGAGCCACGTCGATCTCGCGGTCATCCTCGAGCTCATCCACATTGCCACGCTCGTCCACGACGACATCATGGACGGAGCCGAGCTCCGCCGCGACCAACCGTCTCCGAATGCAAAATGGGGAAATGCCATTTCTGTCCTTCTCGGCGACTGCCTTTTTGCCCATGCCCTCCGACTTTCGACGGGTTTCAGCAACAGCGATATCTGCCGCAGGATCGCCGATGCCGCCGCGGAAGTTTGCTCAGGCGAGATCATCCAGACTCAGCGTCGTTTTGATCTGAAGCTCTCGACCGCCGATTACTACCGGATCATCGAGATGAAGACCGCCGCGCTCTTTTCGGCCGCCTGCGAACTCGGAGCGTTCATCAGCGAGGCCAGCCCGCCGGTGATCAGCGGGCTGAAATCTTTCGGGACCAAGCTCGGGGTGGCCTACCAGATCTACGACGATCTCCTTGATCTCGCGGGGACCGAGGAAGAAAGCGGCAAGACGCTCGGCACCGATCTTCGGAAAGGAAAGTTCACCCTGCCCGTGCTCCTCATGCTGCAATCGGGCAAGGATCTCTCGACGGCCCGCGAGCTCCTTCTCAATGAGGACAAGATGGACTCCGCCATTCTCACGGGGATGCTCGACCACGCCGGAGCCATGGACGGTGCTGTGGAAATCGCCCGCAGGATTTTAAATGAGGCGATCGAGCAGCTCGAGCCGATCCAAGACAACAAGTATGCACGCGGGCTGCACGCCATCGCCGCGCATTTGCACCAGCTTCTCGACCGGTTCTGATCCCCGGTGCAAACGACCCGCATTTTGGAAATGCCCGCCTCGGAGCGTCCGAGGGAAAAAGCAGAGCGACTCGGGGTCGCCTCGCTCTCGGATGCAGAGCTCCTCGCGATTTTTATTCGGACGGGCGTTCCCGGGAAAAATGCGATGGACGTTGCTTCAGACCTCCTGCGCGACTGTGGCGGACTGACCGGCATTGCCCGCTGCGAGCCTGCAGCGATCCGCGAGAAGGCGAAGGGGATCGGCACGGCAAAGTCGATTGAGCTGGCTGCGGCGTTCGAGATCGGCCGCCGGTTTGCCCGTGGGGGAGACCTCGCTCCCGTCCTCGACAGTGCCGACAAGATCCACTCCGTTTTCGGGCAGGAATTTCGCGCTCTTCGTCAGGAGTCGCTGCGCCTGATCCTGCTGGATACGAAACTTCGATTGATCCGGATGGACGAGATCGCCCTCGGGACAATCAACGAATGCATCGCTCATCCGCGGGAGATTTTTCGCCCAGCGATCGTCCACAGTGCCTACGCGATCGTCTTGGTTCACAACCACCCGAGCGGTGATCCCGAGCCAAGCCATGCCGACCGGCGCCTCACGTCCACCCTTCGCGAGGCCGCCTCGCTACTCCAGATCCAATTGATGGATCACGTCATTCTTGGCTCGGCAGAGGGCGGACGTCTGCCATATTTCAGTTTTCGCGACGCAGGGCTCATATGAAAATCCACCCCACGGCCATAGTCCATCCCTCAGCGGTCCTCGGCGAGGATGTCGAAGTCGGCCCCTATGCCATCGTGAGTGGCGAAACGACCCTCGGCCCCGGCTGTGTTGTCGGGCCTCATGTGGTGATCGAAGGGAAGGTGACGATGGGCGCGGAAAATTTCCTTGGGGCGGGCACCGTGATCGGCGCGCCGCCGCAAGACTTTGCGCACTCTGCCGAGATCTGCAGCGATGTGAAGATTGGCGATCGCAACCGTTTTCGTGAGCACGTGACCGTTCATCGCGGGACAAAAGAGGGGACCTCGACCGTTGTGGGGGACGATTGCTTTCTCATGGTCGGCTGTCACCTCGCGCACAACGTGCGGCTTGGGAATTCCGTCATTATCACGAACAACTGCCTGCTCGCGGGTTACGTCGATGTGGCCGATCATGTCGTGCTCGGCGGAGGAAGTGTTTTTCACCAGTTTATCCGCATCGGATCGAGGGCGATGGTCGCAGGGCTCTCCGCTTTCAATAAAGATATCCCGCCATTCGCGATGGCAAATTTTCGTAATGCCCTCATCGGTCTCAACCGCGTCGGCCTCCGCCGGGCGGGTTTCCCTCGTGAGGTCAAAACTGAGATCGATCGAGCCTATCGGCTCCTCTTCCGGAGCGGCTTGACGATCCGGGCGGCGCTCGAGGAGTCAAAATCGACCACTTGGTCGCCGGAGGCACAGGAACTCCTCGACTTCGTGGCGGCCTCGAAGCGCGGAGTGATCCAAATGCGCCGGGTCAGCGACGCGGCAGAGGAAACGTCGGAGCCGTAACTCGGCCCGGCTCCGAGAATAAGCTCAAAGGCTCCCAGCGGAGGAGTTCGACAGAATTAAACCCGGATCCAGCGATTGAAGAAGTTTTGACGGAATTAACGGAATGAGTTAAAGCGAGTCCACACCGTCTTGGAATGTAACACTTTTGATTCCTACAAGGCTTTGATGCTTAATTCCGTAAATTCTGTCCAAAAAACTGCTTGAGGGATCAGAGCCCCTCAAAGCGGCTGATCGCCTTAAAGACTTCGTAGCGTTCTTGAATCTGGGCGTGATCGACGGTTTTCAGACGTTCCAAGCTGAACGCTTCGACGTTGTAGCTCGCCATCACGCTGCCGAAGACAACCGCTAGGCGGAGGTCCGCAAACGTCACGGCCCGACCCTCCGTCTTTTGAGCCAAGAACCCGGCGAGTCCGCCTGCGAATGTGTCCCCGGCACCGGTCGGGTCATGGATGTCCTCCAGCGGGAAGGCCGGGCAGCTGAAGAACTGGGCGTTGTCGCCAAAAAGGAGGCATCCGTGCTCGCCCTTCTTGATCGCGACAAACTGCGGGCCGAGCGCACGGATGGCATGCCCGGCTTTGATCAAGCTGGTCTCGCCAGTGAGTTGGCGGGCTTCGCCATCGTTAAGAATGAGCATGTCCACCCGGCCGAGAAGGCGGACGAGGGATTCCTTCGCGATGTTGATCCAGAGATCCATCGTGTCGGCGATGACGAAACGCGGTGCAGACACCTGGTCCAAGACATGGTGCTGGAGATCCGGTGCAATATTGGCGAGGAGGACGATCGATGGTGCGCGATACGACTCCGGGAGCGCGGGCGTAAAATGCTCGAAAACATTCAACTCGACCGAGCGAGTCTCCCGCGTGTTCATGTCCCACATATATTCGCCCGACCACCGGAAGGTTTTTCCGGGAACGATCTGAAGGCCCGCGAGGTCAACTTTCCGCTCTTTCAACAAGGCGATATGTTCCTCAGGAAAATCCTCGCCGACGATTCCGACGAGATTTACGGGACAGAAGTTCGCCGCCGAGACCGCACCATAGGAAGCCGAGCCTCCCAGCAGGTTGCGATGCTCTTCGAGCGGGGTTTTGATATCATCCAACGCGATGGAACCAACAATCAATACGGACATAGGCGGGCAAGATGGCTGATTCCAGTCCGTCGGGGCCAGAAAAATGTTTTCGTCGTGGGCCCGGGCGGTCATTTTCAGCAAAATGCTCGACCGACCGATCATCGCGTTTGCAACTGCAGCGGAGTTTCGAAATTGGCTTGAGGATCACCATGCCGACCATGCGGGCATATGGCTGAAGTTTGCCAAAAAGGCCAGTGGGATCCTGAGCGTGACTTATCCTGAGGCGGTCGATGAGGCACTCTGTTTCGGCTGGATTGATGGCCAGGTGAAGCGCTTCGATGAATCCTGGTGGTTGCAGAGATTCACAAAGCGCGGACCGCGCAGTATCTGGTCGAAGATCAATGTCGGGCACGTCACAAGATTGACCGCTGCCGGGAGGATGCTGCCCGCGGGCCTCGCGGCGGTAGAGGCGGCACAGGCCGATGGACGCTGGGAGGCCGCTTACCATAGCCCGAGCACGGCGGAATTGCCGGAAGACTTCCGACGAGCAGTGGACGAAGTTCCGGCAGCCAGGGCCTTCTGCCAGACTCTCGCTAAGAGTGAGCGCTATCGCATCTATTTCCAAATAACGACGGCCAAGCTGGCCGAGACCCGCGCGAGACGGATCGCAAATTTTGTTTCGAAGCTGGAGCGGGGCGAAAAGCCGTAGGGGAGACGATCACTTGGAATCGGGCCGGCTCCCCCGTAAACAGTCTCGACATCACATCGACCATCCACGCTCCCGCCGCGCCGAGCCCAAGAACCGGGTATCTTTCGATTGAAACGACCAACTTGTTGATCTAGTATACGACTATGAAGATGCTAAACGTCAGCGAGGCAAAAACTCACTTTTCCAGCGTGTTGGACCAGGTCGAGCAGGGGGAAACGGTGATGATCTGCAGACGGAACTTGCCGGTGGCAAAAATGATGTCGGTTGCCTCGGACTTGGTTCCCGAGAAAAAACACCACACCGTGATTGGATGGGCCAAAGGGACCGGAGCATGCATTCATGCGGATCTCACCGAGCCAGTTCTGGCCGAAGCGGACTGGGAAATGATGAGATGAATGTGCTCCTTGATACCTGCGCGATTCTCTTTCTGAGTTTGGATGATCCCTGTGTCGGACCATCCACGCGAACGATCCTTGGGGAGGCGGAGCAAGTTTCCATTTCTCCGATCTCGGCGGCGGAATTGGCCTGTTTGCAGGAACGGGGGAGGATAACGCTTCCGATGCACTGGCGCCTATGGTTGCGCGACGCGATCAAGCAAAACGGCTGGAGCACACTGCCAATCACGCTGGAAATCGCAGAGGAAGCTTGGTGTTTGCCGGGCACCTTCCATGCCGATCCGGCAGATCGCATCTTGGCGGCCACCTCGCGCAAGGAGAACAGGATTCTCCTGACCACGGACCGGAGGATCCTCGACTACCCTCACGTGAGAGCCGAGTGGTAGAGAGCCCGTTCGCTCGGTCGTGCGGAAAGCTGTAGGGAAGACGATCACTTGGAATCGGGCCGGCTCTGTGGTAAAGCTCTTGAACATGACATCGACGATCCACGCTCTTGCTGCCTTAAGCCCGAAATCCGCTCTGCAGTCGTTTGAATACAACCCGGGCCCGCTCGGTGCCGAGCAAGTCGAGATCGAGGTGGAGACTTGCGGGATTTGTCACAGCGATCTCTCGATGCTCGATAATGACTGGGGGATGACGGCGTATCCGTTTGTCCCGGGCCACGAAGTGGTTGGAAAAGTCGTTGCCCTCGGGGAATCGACGAAACGTCTGAAGCTTGGAGATCGCGTTGGTCTCGGCTGGTTCTCGGGCTCCTGCGGAGCTTGCCCACAATGCCTGTCGGGAAATCAGAATCTCTGCGTGACAGCGGAAGGGACGATCGTCGGTCGTCATGGCGGATTTGCCTCCCGCGTGCGAGCCCACTGGCTATGGGTCAGCCTGTTGCCGCAGGGGCTCGATGCCAGCAAGGCCGGTCCGCTTTTCTGCGGCGGCATCACGGTCTTCAATCCCATCGTCCAGCTTGGCATCAAGCCCACCGACCGGGTCGCCGTCATTGGCATCGGCGGCCTCGGGCACTTGGCGATTAAGTTTTTGCGTGCTTGGGGGTGCGATGTCACGGCCTTCACAACAAGCGACTCGAAACGCGACGAGGCACTTCAACTCGGTGCCCACCGAACGCTCAACTCCCGCAATCCGGGAGAGCTCCAGGCGGCCGCAAACAGTTTGGATTTCATTCTCAATACGACAAATGCTGGCCTCGACTGGAACAGCTACATCGCAGCTCTGAGGCCCAAGGGTCACCTGCACACAGTCGGCGCGGTCTTGGAGCCCATGGCGATCAGTGCGTTTCCGATCATCATGGGACAAAAATCGCTCTCCGGCTCTCCACTCGGCAGTCCGGCGACGGTGGATACGATGCTGGAGTTCAGTGCCCGTCACGGAATTTCTCCCACGACCGAGACCTATCCGATGTCGCGTGCGAATGAGGCACTCGACCACCTGCGGAGCGGGAAGGCTCGCTATCGAGTCGTCCTGACGAATGACTTGGCCCGCTAATCTACGTTGGTGACGATGGAAGTAGGTATTGATAGTTTTGCAACGGCTTTTGGGGATACCACGGCGGACTTCGCCAACAATGCCTCGACCGCGCTGCGGGACCTCGTCGCACGAATTGGTCATGCCGATGCGGTGGGGCTGGATGTCTTTGGCATTGGCGAGCACCATCGCCGCGATTTTCTGGATTCCGCACCACCGGTCATCCTCGCGGCGGCTGCCGCCCAGACACGGAAGATCCGACTCACGAGCGCGGTGACAGTCCTGAGCGCATCGGATCCGGTGCGGGTCTTTCAGCAATTTGCCACGCTGGACCTGCTCTCCCAAGGCCGTGCCGAGATGGTCGTCGGGCGAGGGTCGTTCACGGAATCCTTTCCGCTTTTCGGATTACAACTTCAGGACTACGACTCGCTCTTCGCCGAGAAGGTCGACCTTCTCCTTCAGATCCGCGCGAATGAAAAGGTGACGTGGTCTGGTCGGCATCGGCCGGCACTCAGCGGTCAAGGCGTTTATCCGCGTCCGCTCCAGCACCCGCTGCCAATCTGGCTTGGCGTGGGCGGCACCCCGGAGTCGTTTGTCCGGGCCGGAGCGCTGGGGCTTCCGCTCATGGTGGCGATCATTGGCGGGGAAACCCGACGGTTCCGTCCACTGGTGGACCTCTACCGCGATGCCGGTCGCAAGGCGGGTCATGCGCAGGAGGTGCTCAAGGTGGGCGTTCATGCCCTCGGCTATGTGGCGGAAACGAATGAGCAGGCCCATGAGGAATTTTTCCCGGGCTACGCGCAGGCATTCACGGAGATCGGCAAAGAGCGCGGATGGCCACCGGTGACGCGAAGACAATTCGATGCCCTCACCAGTCGGCACGGTGCCCTCCTCGTGGGAAATCCCGAAGTCGTCGCCCAGAAGATTCTTGAGCAAAGCGAGGCCCTCGGCGGCATCGACCGGATCACTTTTCAGATGGATGTCGCCGCTCTGCCGCACGCCAAACTCGTTGAGGCCATTACGCTGATTGGCTCACGAGTCGCTCCGAGTCTGCGCGAGGCCGTCAAATCCTGAAGACGAACTCGGGCGGCGGGAAAAACCCCCCAGCGGATCTCAGACCCTCCGCACCTTGGCGAAGCCGGGTCCGTCCAGCTAATCGTTCTGCGGCGAGGCCGCAATAAAGCGCAGGCCAGCCTTCGACTTGAGCTCGGAGACCGTGAACGAGTGGAACCCCTTTTTCGAGAGGGACTCAATGATCATCGGCATCTCGGCCACCGACTCAGGGAAACTTTCGTGGGCGGAAACAATCGAGCCAGGAGTAATTCCCGTCAGGATCAAACGCGTCACTTCGCCGCTCGCAGGCCGGCGCCAATCTCCGGAGTCGAACGAATGCATGAGGACCAAAAGGCCATGTTTCGCGGCGACGGAGTCGATCTCTGGAGTCGACTTGCTTGCCGGCGGACGCAGAAATTTCGGCTGCACGCCGGTCGTCTGCACAATGATGTCGATGCCTGCTTGGATTTCCTTGGACACGGTCTCGGGGTCGAGGTCGGTCAAATCGATGTTGGACCAAGTCCGGTTCGCGATTTCATGCCCTTCCTCGACAATCTGCCTGGCCAACTCTGGATGGGCACTGACGTTTTTTCCGACCACCGCGAAGGTGGCTTTCATTCCGACTCGCTTCAAGGCCGCGAGCAAAATGGGAGTCGACTGAGGCAGCGGACCGTCATCGAAGACAAAAGAAAATTGCTTGCCCGTCACCGGGAGCGCCGACTGGATCGGGTTGATGAGGATCACTGGCTCGTCTTTGGCACGCGCAACTAACGCACTCAATGCCACACCGACGACCACAGCAACTATTTGGAACCGACTCATCTAGATTTCTTTTTGATACAACTGGTTGTAATTTTTTCGCGGGGCAACCGAATGAAACAAACGGGATGTTTCTCCGAAACTCTTTTCAAAATACAGTCAGGAATTGATGAATGGCAACATGTTTCTTTAAAAAAAACACAACATATAGGGGATTTCGATCAACCGACCGATCCCGCTTGCCGTAAGAGTGTTACAAAGGCCACTTGTGTTCGGAGCGGAATCTGAAGAGCGGATGCAACTGTTGCGTAACCAAATTCCCGATTATCCTGAGCGATCTAGTGCTTGATCAGAACCATCAGAACGACTCCCGCGACCGCTGTGAAGGCTCCAAGGACGGAGAGCGGGCGAGGGTGCTCGCGGTCGATCCACATCGTCAATGGGATCATCGCGATGGGAGTTGTCGCGACAACGGCGGTGGAGATCGCTGAAGGGAGTTCCATCAGAGACCACTGGAAGCAAGACACCCCGAGCACGGGTCCGCACAATGTTGTCGCTGTCAGCCAGAGGAGCTTCTTGGACAGAGGTGCGGCGGACGTGGCGCGCGAATGGGACCTCCCCATGGCGTAGATGACGACCAAAACGACGAGGGCGGTAAAAAATCCACCCATCACCCGCTGGGTTGCCGCACTGAATCCGTTGAGGACAAACCCGCCATCAGCTGCGACTTCGAAAGCCTTGCGACTGATCACTGCCCCGAGGCCCTGACCGCAACCGGCCGTGAGCCCGCAAATGACACCGACAACGCGCGACCCATGTCCGACACCCGGCGCTCGCGCGAGCAGTGCCATCGAAACTCCAGAAAGGATGATCGCTCCGGCGGCGAGTTGGAGTGGGGTGAGGGTGGTTCCGAGCCAGGCCATCTCGAGCAGCGCACTCCAGATCGGGGCTGTGCAGAGATTGAGAAGAATGGTTAAGCGCGCCCCGATGCGGACGTAGGCGAGAAAAAGTGCGATGTCGCCAACGCCGAATCCCACGATCCCGCTGAAGAAAAGCCACCCGAACGTTTCCGGCCGGAGGGACTCCCGGAAAAAGATGAGGGTGAAAGCCCCCATCGACATCGCGGCGAGGAAGAGCCGGATCAGATTCGCCCGCTGCCCGCCAAGGTATCTCGCGGATCGCTCGCCAGCGATGCCGGACACCGAGAAAAGGACAACCGTCAGAAGCGCGGCAAACATCGAGCGGAAGCTGCGCGCCAGGCCAGCACCCTACGGGGTCGGGCTTGGGGACGCGGTTGGAGTCGCGGTGGATTCCGGATTGACGCCTTGATTGACGAGTTCCGCCGTGACGATGGCTTGGGCCGCCGTCGAGTCGAGGCCAGCGCCATTGGCACTCTGGGTGAGTCCAAAATTAAGGCTGGCACGAACCCGGCTCTGGCCGGCAAAGCCAAAAGTAAAGGTCGTTTGGTCTCCGCTGGTCGTTGTGGAGTTTGATGAGCTGGTCGAATTCGACGTTGTCGTCGCATTCGACGTTGTGCTGTTGGAGGTCGTGCTATTGGAAGTGGTGGTCGCGTTGCTCGTGACCGTCGAGTTTGATGTCGAGGTCTCGGCAGCAAAGGCCGTGAAGACCCCACGGAGTTGACGGGCGGCATCCACCGACATCCCACCTCCGACGCGGACTCCGGCACGAAGTTCTCCGACGACTTGAAACGTGATATTGTCCGCCCCGCTCCCAGCCGCGCTGGTGGACGAGAGCACGGCATATTCGTTGCCATTCGCCTCGCTGAGGAGCGTGGTATAATTTCCGGACAGCAGGGAGGATGTCGAGTAGAGCAGGAACGTGTCGGGGTCGGTGAGCACCATGACAGACGAGAAGCTCCCCGCAGAGGGAGCTACAATGAGATAGCCGTATTCAACGAAGGAATAGTTCACCGACGACGGGATATCGCTGAAGGAAAGATTGTAGATCAGGATCTCGGCGCGGGACGGCAGGGCCGAGAGGAAAAGCAGAATAGCTGCCAAAAGGGACCGGTAGAGCGAAGAGCGGGACATTCTTAACGCTTAGCAGGCTCAACGGTCCGTGTCCAACTGGATTGCCTACGGCTGGAAGAGTTCGGTCGCGACATACGGCTGGCGACGAGGAGCGCCAACGAGGTAGCCTTGCGCATATTCGACTCCGATTTCCTTGAGCAGACCGTAAACCGATTCGCTCTCGATGTGCTCGGCGACCATCGGGATTTTCAGTGCGGACGACAGCGCGCGCGTCGCGTGGACGACCGCTTGGTTGAAAGCATCGGACTCGAACTCACAGATGAATGTCCCGTCGATCTTGATCAGATCGATGGGGAGCGACTTGAGATAATTCAGAGACGACGTTCCCGCACCAAAATCGTCAAGGGCGAATCGGAAGCCCAAGGCCTTGAGCGCGGACATTGTGGCGATAGCTGAGTTGAGGTTTGAGATAACCTCATTCTCTGTCAGCTCAAAAATAATCCGGCTGGGGTCCACGCGGTGAGTCTGCAGAAGCTCGCTCACAAAATCGGCAAAATCAGCCGCCGCAAACGAACTTCCGGAAATATTGATCGAGAGACAGGTAGCATCCTCGTGGCCGAGGGCCTCGACAGCACTCCCAATAACAAATCGGTCGAGCCGGGCGGCTTGCCCACTCCGCTGGACAGACGTCATGAAGGCGGCGGGATGGACGGGCTCGGTATCCGGATGGTCGTTCAGTCGGACAAGCACCTCATGGCAGAGGATCTCGCGGCCCGAAAACGCCACGATGGGCTGGAAGTAGAGCTCGAGCGACTTGTCGGCCATCGCGTTTTTGATCCGAGTCGACCAGTCCGAATCCGCAACAAGCGTGGCCAATGCCGTGTCGTCCTCGCTGTGAAGTTCGACCCGGTTCCGGCCACGCGCCTTCGCGGCGTAGCAAGCGGCATCGGCCAGAGCGATGATATCGGTCGCAGATCGCTGACCGTCGATCGGTGTGACCCCGATCGAGGCCCCGACGCGGAATGTGCGTCCGCTCTCGGCGAAGACAAGGTTCTCAACCTGCTCACGGAGGTCCTCGCCAATCCGAAGTGCATCAGGAACCGCACATTCGGGCAGAATGATGACAAACTCGTCGCCGCCGAACCGCACGAGCACGTCATTTGCCCGAACCCCGGAGCGTAGAATGTCAGCAACCGACAGGAGAAGGCGGTCGCCGGCATCGTGGCCGAGCGTGTCATTCACGACCTTAAAATTGTCGAGGTCGATGTAAAGAAGGGCCCCAGGCATGCCTTCTCTCGCCAAATCCAGCGCCTCGCCGACCGCTACCGGGAGCCGACGTCGGTTGAAGAGTCTCGTGAGCGGATCGTGGTCGGCAAGAAACTCTAGGTCGTATTCCAAGCGACGGCGCTCCGCGATATCTTTGACTGCGGCCTCCGCCACCGCGAGGCGCACGTCGAGGAGCCCGGGGTGGTAGGGCTTGGCGATATAATCGTCGGCACCTGCATCAAGAATCTCCTTCAAATCATCCGGACGGTTATTTCCCGTGCCAGCGAGAACGTAATAGAACCTCCCCAAAGCCTGCCGCCGGAGGAGTCGGCTGAACTCCAGCCCGCTCATGCCCGGAAGCTGGATATCGAGCACGATCAGCGGAAAGAACCGCTCGCGAAGAAGGTCCGCACCGTCCTCCGCGGATTCGCACCCGTGAACCTCATGCCCGCGTGACCGGATCATCCGCTCAAGAAGCAATCGGGTCGGTCGGTCGTCCTCAATCACAAGCACCGGCATCGCCTCACCGGTGAGATCGACCGGCTCAGCCAATTCCAAGACGCCATCTTCGGGATCGACATTCATGACCAGCGATTCTTTACCCGGCCGCCGGAAATTGCAAGATGCGTCGGGACAACGGAAAGAATCAGGCGTCGCCTTCGAGTGAAACCAGCCCCGGCGCATTCGGTCATTTTTGAGAGTCCAGAGGCAGAGATTCTCTTCATTAAGGCTCTCCTCAGCAAGAATAGACCGTTGCGCTTGAGCTGCTGATGCTGGGACGCCGAAAACCACACCCGCGACGCGCCTGCTCCCCGGAAAAAAGCAAAATCGATGCGTCGGTTTAACCCGCTTCTCCGCGTTGAGCTGACGCGCGGATCGGGGAGAATTACCGCACCGTGACATGTTCCCAATAAGCCGACCGCCTCAGCGCTCGCTAAAAGCGATAAAAATCAGGAGATTGAGGAATTTGGCACAGCTGGTGACCTTTCCGCGTCTTGGGACAAATGAGGCTCGGATGCCAAAAAGCCAGCGGGAACAGGTCATCTTCCAATGCTGCTGTTTTCAACAGACGACAAAACAGAGATTAGTCAGCTTATATGGGTGATGCCAAAAGCTGCTGACGGTTTTAGATCTCAACGAGGTTTTATCGGTTCCAAAGATCCGAATGGATTGCATATTGAGCCCGCCAAGGAACTGATTGAACAACTTGCAAAACCAAGAGAAAAATAGAAATAGTTTCAACTTTATAATGCGACAAAAGGGCTTAGCGTTTTGTCGTTGCTGACGGGTGATGTTCCACGGCGGTGATTTCCCAAGTTAGCAATCAGCGCCAAAAAATCGGGAGCGTTTTCTTGCCATGAGTTCTCAGGGATTGCATTCATCAAATTTCCGGCCTTTCGGGCCGCGTCTGAGATCCCAGCCCTCGTCAATGGCCCGCTGATACAGAAGTTCGATCACACTCTCCCTTTCCCGAAAGCCCCGGCTGCCATTCCATTTCTAGGCAGTGGAGCGGCGAAGAATTGGGTCATCCCTCTTTCCGGATTTGACCGCGAGGCGGAGGATCATGTAGTCTTCGACTCCCACAAAGGTGAGGTGGCTGAGTGGTCGAAAGCAGCGCTTTGCTAAAGCGCCGTAGTCCAAAAGGCTACCGGGGGTTCGAATCCCCCCCTCACCGGGCTATTTTTTCGGCTCTCCACCAAACAATGGGGATGAGGTTCATTGTTGGTGTTGGTAGTTAACCGCACTGAGCGATGACGCGCAGGCGGTAGTTGTTGGCTCTCCACCAAACAATGGGGATGAGGTTCATTGTTGGTGTTGGTAGTTAACCGCACTGAGCGATGACGCGCAGGCGGTAGTTGTTGAAGTTTTTGAAGCCGTAAGCACGGCGTTGAATGAGCTTC